>Ga0079217_10000021_pt1 | contig 26053 bp, 19 predicted proteins | sample NCAS200_FD_76343 | JGI IMG/M metagenome (GOLD analysis project Ga0079217, IMG submission 76343) | Agricultural soil microbial communities from Utah to study Nitrogen management - NC AS200 | ecosystem: Environmental > Terrestrial > Soil > Agricultural land | place: USA: Utah | collected 2014-06-11 | reverse complement strand
GGGTCAGACCGGGGTCAGACCAGGGTCTGACCCCAAGCTGACCCCGGTTTGCAAGTTAGTGCCAGAACGCGTTGAATTGCTTCCATCAGCGGCGAAATGATGGTGCATCGCGGCGGCGGGCGCTCCAAGCTGCGTCATGGCCGCTTCGTCGATGGCGCGCGCCCGCGACGTGTTGCAGCGATTCTTCGGATACGCTGACTTTCGTGCCCTGCAGATCCCGGCCATTGAAGCCGTCCTCAGTCGCCGGGACGCGGTCATCGTCCTGCCCACCGGCGGCGGCAAGTCGATTTGCTTCCAGGTGCCGGCGCTCTGCTTCGAGCAGCTAACGGTCATCATATCGCCGCTGATATCCCTCATGGCCGACCAGGTGCAGGCCCTGGAGCGCCGTGGCATCGCGGCGACGTACCTGAACAGCACCCTGGCGCCTGACGAGTCCAACGCGCGCATCGAACGGCTCCGGCGTCGCGACGTGAAGCTCCTGTATGTAGCCCCGGAGCGCCTTGCGACCGGGAATACGGCGCGCCTCCTGGCGCAGGCTGGCGTCGCCCTGCTCGCGGTAGACGAAGCACATTGCGTCAGCGAATGGGGCCAGGATTTTCGGCCGAGTTACCTGCAACTGGCGTCGGTTCGACGGCAGATAGGCGATCCGCAGACCGTTGCGCTGACTGCTACCGCCACGCCTCGCGTGCGGCGGGATATCGCTCGACTGTTGGAACTGCGCGACCCGACCGTCGTCGTCGGCGGATTCGACCGACCCAACCTCGCCTTTCGCGTCCAGACCGTGAAGTCCGATCCGGATCGTCACGCGGCGATGGTGCGGCACCTGAAGAGCGTCAACGATCCGGCGGTCGTCTACGCCGCGACGCGACGACAGGTCGACCTCGCGACGCACCTCCTCTCGTCAGGCGGTGTCCACGCCGTTGCGTATCACGCGGGCCTGTCTCCCGAACGGCGGGCCAGGGCGCAGGAGGCGTTCATGAAAGGGAGCACTCCCGTCATCGTCGCCACGAACGCGTTCGGCATGGGCATCGACAAGCCCGACGTACGCCTCGTCCTGCATTACCTGCATTCGGGATCGCTCGAGGATTACTACCAGGAGGCGGGACGCGCGGGGCGCGACGGCGCTGCGTCGCACTGCCTGTTGCTGTTCAGTCCCACGGACCGGCGGATCCATGACCGGATGAGAGAACATGGACGAGTCGAAGGGGCCATCATTCGCGGCGTGTGGCGTGTTATCGCGTCGTGGTCAAATGGCCGTCGACCTGTGCCCCTGGACCCACAATGGATTGCGCAGCGGATCGAGACGCGCGCATCGCCCGAGACGGTATCCATTGCCCTGCGCCTGCTGCAGGAACGTGGAGTCCTGCCCGACGTGATCCGGCCCGATGTCGTCACGCTTCGGCTGCTGGGGTCCCCGCTCCGGATCGAGTGCGAGCGCGCGGCACTGTCCGAGGATGCACAACGCGTCCTGGCGCACATCGATCACTCGTTATGCGCTGCGGACTGGCAGCGCGTTCCGGTTGCGGAAACCGGCTTGACACCGCATCGATTTGCAGAAGCGGTGCACCAGCTCGAAGCGCTCCAGCTGGTCTACTCGGATACTCCAGCCTGCCGTGTTACGGCACACTCCGATTCACGGAGCCGCTGGCAGGTGGAGCGACTGATCCTCCAGCTGAAGAACAGGCAGGAAGTAGAGCGCGGAAAGCTAGGCTCGATGGTAGGTTACGCCACGGCTTTAATGTGCCGTCGAAGGTACATTCTCAACTACTTCGGCGACCAGGCCGCTGAGCCCTCGTGCGGGCAGTGCGACGTATGTTCGCCATCGAACTAGGCACGTCTTCAATCCGCTACTTTCCCAGCGAGATCCGGAGTCCTCGCGCCTCGAGCCTATCAGTCGAAATGCACGACTACCTCTACTTCACCGAACAGCACCTTGCGGTGCGTGAAACGGTCCGGGCATTTGCGCGCGATGAAGTGGCGCCAGTGGCCGCGCACTACGACGCGAAGGCCGAGTTTCCGTGGCCCACGATCAAGCGAATGGGCGAGCTGGGCTTCCTCGGCGTGCCATGGTCCGAAGAGCTCGGAGGCGCTGGCCTCGACATCCTCAGCTACGTGCTGGTCATCCACGAGCTGGCGAAGGTCGACGCGTCGCACGGCCTCACGGTGTCCGCGCATACGACGCTGGGCACGTCGCCGATCGTGAATTTCGGGACTGACGCCCAGAGGAAGCGCTACGTCCCTCTGCTTGCGTCCGGTCGCGTACTCGGTGGGTTTGGCCTTACCGAGGAAAGCGCGGGAAGCGACGCCGCCGGTACGCGAACCCGCGCCGTGCGCCGCGGCGACTGCTACGTGATCAACGGCTCGAAGCGATTCATTACCCACGCCGGAGTTGGCGAGATCTTTGTCGTCACGGCTGTCACGGATCCCTCGAAAGGCACAAAAGGAATCTCGTCTTTTATCCTCACGAAGCATAACGAGGAACTGGAGAAGGCCCGGCCGCACGGCATCGGCCACGACGAGTCACTCCCCGCAATCCCCGGCTTCACGACCGGAAGGAAGGAGGACAAGCTCGGCTGGCGCGCATCGGACACGCGTGAGCTCATCATGACCGATGTCGAAATCCCCGCTGAACAGCGATTGGGCGCGGAAGGTGAAGGCTTCGTCAACTTCATGAAGACGCTCGATTCAGGGCGCATTGGCATCGGCGCGCTGTCACTGGGTATAGCCGAAGGCGCCTTTGAACAGGCGCTGCAGTATTCGACGGAGCGGAAGCAGTTCGGCCAACCGATCGCCGAGTTTCAGGGACTGCAGTTCCAGCTGAGTGACATGGCCACGGAAATCGAGGCAGGGAAACATCTCGTCTACCATGCGGCCTGGCTCGCACAACGTGGTGAGCCGTTCGGCAAGGCGGCCGCGATGGCGAAGTTGTTCTGTTCGGAGCTGGCCATGCGGACCACGATCAAGGCGATCCAGGTCCACGGCGGCTACGGGTATACCAAGGAGTATCCTGTCGAGCGCATGTTCCGCGACGCGAAGATCTGCGAGATCGGAGAGGGAACGAGTGAGATCCAGCGTCTCGTCATTGCGCGCCACCTCCTGAAAGAGATCGGCGGTTGAGGCAGTTCGCATTCGCGATCAACCGAAAGGTACGGCTGCGGATCGGTTTCCTGTTTGGCGTCGCCTACCTGATTCTGGCGCGCCCCACACCGGGCGGCCTCTTGTTAGGCCTGCCGGTCGCGCTGGCCGGACTTCTGGTTCGCGCCTGGGCCGCGGGACACATCATCAAGGACACGCGCCTCACGACGAGCGGACCGTATGCGCACACCAGGAACCCGTTGTACTTCGGCAGTTTCCTGATCGCGGCCGGCTTTGCGATCGCCGCGCACTGGTCCTTGCTCCTGGTCGTCATCGCGCTGTTCGTCTTCATCTACGGACCGACGATTGCACAGGAACGAACAGAGATCAGCTCGCGATTCCCGGCCGAATACGCGTCATACGAGGCCAATGTCCCGGTCTTTGCACCTCGCCTGACGCCGTGGAACAGGCAAACTCACGGAGATTCGTTTAGTTTCAACCGGTACATGCGTCAGAGAGAGTGGCAGGCCGGGCTCGCGTTTGTTGCGGTGAGTGCCTGGCTCGTCAGCCGATCCACGTTTGGTTTCTAGCGAGAACGTCCGGAGCCGTGGTCGGGCTCCGTTGCTGTGAACTGGGGCATCCTGCCGCGCGACTCGCGTCGGAGCCCTGCGAGATGCCTGAGTCGCGGCGGCGCATGACGCCACCGTCAGACCAGGTTCGTACCACACGGAACTGAGGACGAGTAGTCAGAGATCGCATGCTGCTTCGATTACTGCCGGCAGTCACAGACTGGGTACATCGCGTCGTGCTCGCGGTAGCGAGCCTGACGTGGGGCCGGCCGAAGTTGGCGTGGACGATCCCGGTTCAGTCGAGGTACGCTCCCGACACTTGGTTCGGCTGGTCAATCCGTAACGCGACCACGCCCGTTCCGCCTCCCCAACTGCAGAGCCATAGCCTCCGGCGCGTCCTCGAGTCGCGTGGACCGGATCCGGCGGCGGCTTCCGATGAAACGCGAAATCCTTATCAGCGCCGCCAATCGAGAAACACGAGTTGCCATTCTCGAAGACGATCAGCTGGTTGAGCTGCTCGTCGACCGGCCAGACGTCAAACGACTGGTCGGTGACATTTTCATTGGACGGGTAGATGCCGTCCTCCCGGGTATCCAGGCTGCCTTCGTCGACATTGGGACGGAGAAGAGCGCCTTTCTTCACGCGTCTGACCTCGTCTACGACGAAGAGATCCCGGACGACGAAGAAGAGGACGAGGACGAAGCGCCTGATGATGACGAGAAGAACGGCGCCGACCGGGCGCGTTCGGACCGGCGCCGTTCAAAGCGCCGCGCCGATGCACCGGCGATCCAGGACGTCCTGAAGAAGGGTCAGGACATCATCGTGCAGGTGACCAAGGAGGCCATCAGCACGAAGGGGCCGCGCGTCACGGCGCAGGTTTCACTGGCCGGCCGTTTCCTGGTGTACATGCCTCACGCGGCGCGCGTTGGCGTGAGCCGGAAGATCGGCGAGCGCGCGGAACGCCAGCGACTGCGTGAGCTCGTGGAAGGTGTACTCCCCGAGAAATCGGGGGGCGTCATCGTCCGCACCGTTGGCGAGGACGTGACCCGCGAAACGTTCGAACGCGAATTGCAGACGCTGATCACCACGTGGAAGCGGATCAAGCGGAAGACGACGTTCGTGCGCGCGCCCTCCCTCCTGCACCGTGAAACGAGCCTCACCCGCGGCATCGTTCGCGACATCTTCAGTACGAAAGTCGAAAACGTGCAGGTGGACTCGAAGCAGGTCTACAATGAGATCGTCGAGTACCTGAAGGGTGTCGCGCCGGACCTGGTGGAACGGGTGCAGTTGTACGAGGGGACACATTCGCTGTTCGACAAGGCGAAGATCGAGACGGAGATTCGCGACCTCTTCAAGCGGCGCTGCGACCTCCCCTCAGGCGGATACCTCATCGTCGAGCCGACCGAGGCGCTTGTTTCGATCGACGTGAACTCGGGCCGGTTCACCGGCAAGAAGGATCCCGAGAAGACGATCCTGAAGATCAATCTCGAGGCGGCACGAGAGGTGGCCCGACAGCTCCGCCTGCGCGATGTCGGCGGCATCATTGTCTGCGACTTCATTGACATGGAGACGAAGGGGAACCGGGACCGCGTCCTGCAGGAGCTGCGCAGCCACCTGGGTCGCGACCGGGCCCGCACGCGCGCCTTTGCGGTCAGTGACCTCGGACTCATCGAGATGACTCGCCAGCGCGTCAGACAGAGCCATCTCCAGAGCATGACCGAGGCGTGTCCCACCTGCCATGGCACCGGCCGGGTATTCACTCCCGAGACCATCGTGCGGCGCATCGAGCGCGCGGTGCGGCGCATGGGAGTGGAAGGGAAGCGCGACTCGCTCCTGGTGAAGCTACATCCCGAGGTGGCCCTCCACGTTCTCGAGCAGGAGAAGGACTTCCTCAAGAAGCTCGAGAAGCTGGCGGGCTTTCCGTTAGAGCTCCGTGATGATCCAATGCTCCGACCCGACGAGTTCAAGCTGGTGGTGAAGGGAGCCGGCCGCGACGTGACGCAGCAGTACGCGGTGGCTTAGGGGCAAGGGGCGCATGGGGCACGGGGCATGGGGCGCATGGGGCACGGGGCATGGGGCATGGGGCCGCAACCCCGTACCCCATGCCCCGTACCCCATGCCCCATGCCCCATGCCCCGTACCCCATGCCCCGACTTGACCCCAGTAGCCTATGTCGGTTAAGTTTTTTGGCTCTCCAAGTCCTGATCTGAATATGTCTTACGCAATCTTCAAGACCGGCGGCAAGCAGTTCCGCGCTGAAGCCGGAACCACGCTGCGGATCCCCTCCATCGAGGGTGAGCCCGGCGCGACTGTCGTGTTCGATGACGTGCTACTCGGCAGCAAGGGTGACTCGGTGAAGACCGGTACACCAATGCTCTCGGGTGCGACGGTGACCGGCGAAATCGTGAAGCATGGCAAGGGTGACAAGATTGTCGTCTTCAAGTTCAAGCGCCGGAAGAATTACGCGCGCAAGCAGGGACATCGTCAGAAGTTCACCGAAATCCGTATCAAGAGCATCAGCCTCGGCTGAGGGTAGGCATATATGGCTCACAAGAAAGGCGTCGGCTCCTCGCGCAACGGTCGCGATTCGAATCCGCAGTACCGTGGCGTAAAGAAATACGGCGGCGAGGTCGTGAAGGCCGGCAACATCATCATCCGCCAGTGCGGCACGAAGTGGCATCCCGGCAGCAACGTCGGGCTGGGCACTGACTACACGCTGTTCGCTCTCGTCGACGGCGTCGTTCGCTTCGAGCACAAGGACAAGAAGCGGTTCAAGGTGAGTGTCGTCGCCGCGAACAACTAGGCCAAACCAGAGGCCAGAAGGACAGAGTGACAGTGACCCCCGGAGTTCCGGGGGTTTTTTTTGTGCTCAGTCTCGAGCTAGCGCGGCCGCGAAGTACATCGCGACGTGAATCTCGCAGTTTTATTCTCTCGCTTCTGGACGCCGACCTCCAACTCCGTCGTTGCCGCAACTTCGGCTTGTGAGCGGGCGTAGAATGAAGGAGCACCAGGAGGCGCCAATGGCGATATGGGACAAACTCAAGTCAGAACTGGATCGCGCCGGCAAGGCGGCTCAGGGCGCGCTCGATGAAGGGAAGACGCGCCTCGAGGCTTTCCGCGCCAGGCAACTGGCGGACAAGGCGGCGCAGGCCCTGGGTTACGCTGTGTTTCGCGCGCGACAGTCGGGCACTGAGGTCGACTGGCAAACGTTACAACGGCTGGTGAACGCGCTCGCGGAACGCGAAGCGGAAGTTCATCGCCTCGAGAAGGAGCTGGCGGCGAATGAGCCCAAGGAGCCGGCGACCACGCCTCCCGGGGCTGGTGGCGCCTAACGAGTAACCGGCTTTGACGGTTACTCGTCCGCGTGGGACCTCCACGTAGCCAACACAAGCCCACTGCCGCCGGCTCGGGCGCGTAGAGTCGCACCGCGCACGGACTTCCGTTCATAACGGGCCTCTTTCCGACGACAGCATTGGCATCACGCTTCGCCGACGAATCGCGTCAACACGCGCGCGGACGACAGCTCTGTCGTCCACATTTGAAAATGTGAATCCAACGATGCAGTGCGTGCTCGAGATTCGCGCGCGCGCACTCCCGTGGTTCGGAATCGGGCGCCAGGATTTTTTGGCAGCCCAAAAAAAGCGCGAACATCGTTATGCAGATGTGTGCTGCATCACTTGCGGACTCGAGCGCGCGGCCTTAAAAACCCCGCGCAAAACTCAGCCGCAAATAATCGTCAACGTTGTCAATCGCAGCACGCCGGCCGCACACAGAGCCGAATTCGAATTCAATCGCTTCTGCGTCTCGCAGCGGACCACGAGTCCTCTCCGGTGATTGCTTCGCGTTAGGTGAATCTCACATCCGAACACCGGGAATTCCGCCGCGAAATCGACGCGACCGCATGGCATTCACGCACGAACGCAAACGTGACTTGAGGCACGAGCGGCATGTAAGCAGCATCAATTTTTTCACGGCTTATCGCATTGTACCGCAATGTGTTGCAGAAGACGATGACGTCTCGTCTAATGGTCGTAACACGCAAGACGTGCAGTTCAGAGGGTGCCTCCACCGAGGCCCCGATAACGGCAAACCAGTCGAAAGGCTGGGACGCAAAGTCACGAGGCTACCGCGCGACCTGTCGCGCCATGCTGGTCGGTCTGCCGAACGGTCATCAGGGAGAGGCATTCGATGCATGTGACGCTCCGGCACGTCGCTGCCGCCGTTTCAGTAATTGGAATTGCTGCCTGCAGCGATAACAGCACCCTCGAATCAACCAGTCCGCCCGGGGAAGAAAAGCTCTCCGTCGTGTTGTCGGTACATACCGACACGATTCCCGAATCTTTATCGAAATCCATCACGGCCCGCGTCACGGATGAATCGGGCGCGCTGAAAATGGTGCCGGTTGAATGGAAGACGTCCGACGCCTCGGTTGCTTCCGTCAGTTTCGGGACGATCACGGGAGTGGGCCCCGGCACTGCGATGATCATCGCGTCCGCGGGCGGCAGCGCCGATACGGCGTCGATTGTCGTGACTCCCCGGGAATACACGCTCGATGTGCAGCCCAGCGGCGCCGTCGTGGCCCTTGGTGATACAGTCAATTTCAAGGCGACCATCCGTTCAACGAGCGGGGAAGTCATCGCCCTCAATGACCTGACCTGGACCAGCAGCAACACTGCGGCAGCGCGATTCGTGAACGGCGGTTCACTCGTGACCACGGCCGAGGGAGAACTGTCCGTGTCCGCCGAAACGGTGAACGGACGTGGGACAGGGAATGTGAAGGTCTTCCGGACCCCGGTCGCATCGGTGACCATCTCGCCCGGCACGGCCAACGTGTACGTGGGCGCGAAGGTCGAGCTGAGTGTGACGCTGCGTGATCAGCAGGGCCGGCTCGCCAACGGCACGGTCACCTTCGGTAGCTCGGACTATTCGAAAGCAACGGTCAATCAGGATGGATTCGTTACCGGCATCGCTCCCGGTACGGTGGTGATTACCGCGACGAGCGGAACGAAGACCGGTAGCGCCACGGTCAACGTACTCGGAACGCCCGCAACATCGGTCGCTCTCGTCGTACCGACCGACACGATACCGGTGGGCGTAGAAGTCCAGGTAACGGCAACGCCGCTCGACGCTTCGGGGAACCCTCTTACCGATCGCACCATCGCATATCAGAGTGCGATTCCTTCCGTTGCTACCGTCACCTCGACAGGTGTGGTCAAGGGAATCAGCGGCGGATCCACAACCATCAGCGCGATCGTTGACGGAAAGTTTGCCTCGAAGCGTGTCAGTGTCGGCACCCGTAGAGCGGCGTCGTTGTCGATCGCTCCGCAAGCGCCTTCAGTCAATGTCGGCAAGCAATCCCAGTTGACCGCCAAGGTTCTCGACCAGGCCGGCGTCGAAATGATCGGTCAGACGATCAGCTGGTCTTCGAGCAGCCAGACTATCGCATCCGTGTCGTCAGGCGGATTGGTTTCCGGCGTAAGCGCGGGCTCAACGACGATCTCGGCCTCGAGCAACGGGCTGTCCTCGTCGCTTGTGCTGACCGTTGTCTCAGCGCCAGTGGCCTCCGTACAGATTTCGCCATCGACGGCTTCCCTGGTGTTGGGCAGCAGCCCTGTCACACTCACCGCCGGTGCCTTTGATGCCGATGGCAATTCGCTGCCGGGTCGTGTCGCCACGTGGTCGAGTCAGAATCCGACGGTCGCCTCGGTAAACTCGTCAGGCGTGGTGAGCGCCATCGGAGCCGGTTCGACGACCGTGACCGCGAACATCGAAGGGAAGAGCACCAGCGTAACGGTCAACGTCGGCGTCACGCCGGCCGCTCCAGTCGCTTCAGTAACGGTCACGCTTGGAAATCCCGCGCTCAGCGTGGGTCAGGAAACGCAGGGCGTTGCCACGCTGAAGGATGCACAGGGCAATGTCCTCAACCGCGCGGTCACCTGGAGCAGTCTCGATACGGCGGTGGCCAAGGTCACGTCATCCGGCGTCGTGACGGCACATGCCGCCGGCACGGTCGCAATCATTGCGAGAAGCGAAGGCGTGTCGGGTGCAGCGTCGCTGACCGTGAATTCTCCGTCCCCGACTGCGGTTGCGGACATTCTCTTTGAAGTACCGACTCAGGACCTCCTCCTCGGCCAATCGATCCAGTCCGTCGTCACGCTGAAAGATGCCCAGGGCAATACCCTGTCGGGCCGCACGATCACGTACTCGACTCAGAACTCATCGATCGTCACGGTGTCGGCGACTGGTGTGATCAAGGGGGTCGGCGTGGGCTCCGCTATAGTGACCGCAAGCAGCGGTGGGATCACCGTTCCCGAGTCGTTCCGAGTGACGGCGCCACCCCAAACGCTTGCGTCGATCACGATTACTCCCCCTTCGACTACCTTGTCGGTCGGTCAGACCACGCAGGCGAACGCCACGGGGAAGGATGCGCAGGGCACCACGGTTGCCGCCTCTTTTAGCTGGACGACGACGAATCCTGGCGTGGCCACGGTCTCCAGCGCCGGCATCGTGTCAGCCGTCGGCCCGGGTGCGGCGACGATCACGGCTGTCGCCTCGGGCGTCACAGGCAACATGAATGTGAGCGTGAGTTCAACGCCGGCCAGCGTCGCATCGGTAACGGTCGCGCTGCCCTCGAACATTTCAATCGGCAGCACGGCGCAAGCGTCGGCCGTCGCGAAAGATGCGGCAGGTAACGTCTTGGGCGGCAAGACCGTCACGTGGACCAGCGCAACGTCGTCGATCGCCTCAGTCTCGTCGACGGGGCTTGTCTCTGGACTCTCCAGCGGCACCGCACAAATCCGGGCTTCAGTCGATGGCATCCTCGGCTCCGCGTCTACGACAGTGTCGACGGCGATAACGTCGGTCGCTGCGGCCGAACTTCCGCGGGTCGTTCCGGCGTCGAAGGATCCGTATCCTGGTCGCCCGTGCAGCGTGACGATCCCACCGGGCGGAAACATCGCGTCCGCGTTGAGCGCAGCGCGGGGAGGTTCGGTCGTGTGCCTGACCGCCGGTGCCACGTATGGCGCGACCTACCTCCCGGCCCGTGCGGCCGGAGACACCGGTTGGATCGTTTTGCGCACTGCCACTACGCTTCCGCCGGAAGGGACGCGAATGCGGCCATCACTCGCTGGAAGCCTGGCGAAGATCGTGATCGACCGGGGCGGATTGCCGGCGCTGGAGACCGCGCCAGGGACCTTCGGGTACGTCCTGCGTGGTATTGAGATTGCACCGACCGCCAGCGTGACGTTGACCTACACGCTCGTCGCGTTAGGCACAAACGGCCCGGATCAGGATACGATGAGCGAGGTTCCCCAGCGGCTCATTCTCTCGCAGATGTACATCCACGGGACGGCGACCGGGGACATGCAGCGCTGTGTGGCCTTGAACAGCGGCGCGACCGCCATCGTCGATTCGTGGCTCTCCGACTGCCATGGCAAGGGCTATGACTCCCAGGCGATCGGGGGCTTCAACGGGCCCGGGCCGCATCTGGTGCGAAACAACCACCTGGAAGGCGCCGGGGAAAACGTGATGTGGGGAGGTGCGACGCCCAGTATCCGGAACCTGGTGGCCGCCGACATCACCTTCCAGCGAAACTACGTCTACACGCCTCTCGCCTGGAAGGGCGTCTGGACCAAGAAGAACCTGTTTGAGACCAAGAACGCCGTGCGGGTGCTGGTAGAGGACAACGTCTTCGACGGCTCGTGGACGGATGGCCAGATCGGGCCGGCGATCGTGCTCAAGTCGATTAACGACCAGGGGGACTGCAACTGGTGCCGCACCACGGACGTCACCGTCAGGCGCAGTTACATCACCCACGCCGGCGGCGGTATCGTCATCAGCGGTCAGGAGAATTACAGTGGCGGTACGGTGGATTCAGTTGCCCGCCGCTTCCTCATTCAGGATGTCGTATTCGACAGCTTGAATATGGGGCCCTATGTCGGCGGTGCACGGGCTGTGCAAATAACGTCTGGACCGACTGACATCACCTTCGAGCGCACAATCACAACCGGGAACGTCGTGTGCGCGATGCTACTCGATAATCACAGACCCTCGCAGCGTACGCTCTTCCGGAATAACGGCTGGGCGCACGGCCAATATTTCTCCGCCTCTGACGGGACATCTCCCGGTCTGGCCACCCTCACGGCGGCTCTGCCGGGCTTCATCTGGGAGAGCATGACCGTGGTGCGCGGGCAAACGCTCGATCCACTGCCGGCAGGCACAACTGTACTCACCAATGAACCGCCATGGGGTGCGCAGATCCGCGCGACTGTGTCGTCTGCAGTTGCGGGAGTGATTGTCGTGCCGTAGCCATCTCCCCGTTGACGCGTCGTATCGTCAATCGTCGTAACTTCAATCGCCCTGGCTAACTCGTTCAGGGCGATTGTCGTAGGAGGGTACGACATTACAGCACGCGGGGAGCCCGCAAACTCACCGATTTGCATGAACCACTCAAATACAGCTTCGATGACTTTCGGGAGCGGCTTGCAGTGACCGGACAAATCGTCTATCCGGAGGGCCACATGGCCGCATCCGCTGCCGTGACGTCCGAAGCTTCCGACGCGCAGAACGTCAAACCGACTCGCGTCTGCATCCTGGCGCCGTCGCTGGACATTTTCGGCGGCCAGGCACGCCAGGCCGTTCGACTCATAAATGGACTGCGTCCGGAACGAACACTCCAGGTTTCGTTCCTTCCGCACAACCCGCGACTTCCCGGGCCATTGCGCTTGCTCCAACGGATCAAGTACGTGCGGACGGCGGTGACCTCGATTGCGTACTGGATATTGTTGCTGGCGCGCGTCTGGAAATACGACGTGATCCACATCTTCTCAGCGTCGTATTACTCGTATCTGTTCAGCGTGCTGCCCGCCGTCCTCATCGGCAAGATGTACCGGGTGAAGGTGCTGGTCGACTACCGGAGCGGCGAGGCAGAGGATCACCTCAGCAACTGGAAACTGACGGCCGTTCCCGGTCTGCGACGCGCAGACATGATCGTCGTGTCGTCGGGGTACCTGCAGTCGGTTTTCGCGCGGTTCGGCCTGAATGCCCGCACGATCTACGACGTCGTGGAACTGGACACATTCGCCTACCGGGACCGATTGCCGATTCGCCCGGTATTCCTCACCAGTCGATTGCACGAGCCGCTCTACAACGTACCGTGCGTGCTCAGGGCCTTTGCCCTCATTCAGGAGAAATATCCCGATGCGATCCTGACCGTTGCCGGCGACGGCTGGATGCGGCCGCAGTTGGAGGAGCTGGCGCGCGAGCTTCGATTGAAGAATACGACATTTGTCGGTCGCGTCGATTTCGAACGAATGCCCGCGTTGTATGACTCACATGATATCTACCTGACGGCGACGGACCTCGATAACATGCCCGGCTCCGTGATTGAATGCCTGTCGTGCGGGCTTCCGGTTGTGACAACCGACGCTGGTGGTGTGCCATACATCGTCACGCACGAAAAAACCGCACTCATCGTGCCGCGCGGTGACCATCGCGCCATGGCGGCCAGCGCGATACGGCTCCTGGAGGACAATGACTTGGCCATCCGCATAACGAGAGCGGGGCGGGAATCGTGCCGGCAATTCACGTGGCCCGAGGTGCGCGACAAGTGGTTGCGAGCCTACTCGGACCTCAAGGGAGAAACGGGATGAAGCAGGTGCTTCGAAAAGGACTGAAGGACATTGTCGTCGATGAGGTGCCTGATCCCACGGTTATTCCTCATCACGTCCTCCTGAAACCCTTCGCCTCTCTCATCAGCTCCGGCACTGAAACGGCGAGCATTCATACCGAAGGACTGATCCGCGGGGTCGCCGAAAACCCTTCACACATCCGGAAGGTCTGGGACGTGATGAAGGTGAATGGCCCTGTGCGCACGGTCGCGGAGGTGCGCGCGAAGCTGCAGGAGTATGCGGTACTCGGCTACGCTGGTGCGGGCATTGTTGTCGAACGCCACCCGACCGTGAAGGACATCGAGCTGGGGCAGCGTGTTGCTTACGGCGGGGAGGGAACCGGACACGCCGAGACGATTCTTGCCGGACAGAACCTCGTTGCCCCGATCCCTGACGCCGTCTCGCACGAACAGGCCTGCTTCACCACGCTGGGAAGTATCGCCCTCAACGCCGTGCGCATCAGCGAGGTCGGAGTCGGTGATGTCGTCGCGGTTATCGGGCTTGGACTCGTCGGCCAACTGGTTGCGCAGCTTGCCCGCATTCAGGGAGCAGTAGTCATCGCCACCGACCTGAGGCCGGAACGAACCGAGCTGGCTGGAACGCTGGGCGCTGATCACGTGATCGCCGGCGGCGATGTGGAACAGCAGGTCGCCGCGATTACGAAGGGACGCGGCGCCGACTGTGTCATCGTCGCGGCCGCCGCGCACTCGTCGGCACCGTGTCATCTGGCGCTCCGCCTCTGCCGGGATCGCGGGCGCATTGTCGTGGTGGGTGCCGTGGAGATGAGCTTCCCCTGGAACGACATGTACCTGAAGGAAATCAAGCTCTTCATGGCGCGCGCGTACGGGCCGGGAAGCTACGACCCGTCTTATGAAAAACAGGGACGCGATTACCCCGAAGCGTACGTGCGGTGGACCGAGAACAGGAACATGCAGGAGTTCCTCCGACTCCTGGCAGAGCGTCGGGTGAATGTCGACGCACTGGTCAGTCATACTTTCCCGCTCCAGGACGCCGAAAAGGCGTACCAGACCATCATGGCGCCCGGCTCGACGAGCCTCGCCGTGCTACTGAAATACCCGGCCGCATCTGCGGCGCAGTCGTCGCCGAATTACGCGCCGACGCGAAAGGTGATGGTCAACACCGGTTCCAACGGCGCCACGTTGCGTGTCGGCCTCGTTGGTGCGGGTAACCTCGCACGCTGGGCACACCTCCCCATTATCCAGAACACGCCTGGGACGCGCCTGCACGCCGTTCACTCGATGAGTGGAGCGCGCGGGAAGAACTATGCTGTCCGCTTTGGAGCAGCGTATTGCACCACAGAATACGAGCAGATGCTGGGGGATCCCGAGATCGACATGATCCTGATCGTGAGCCGCAACCAGCATCACGCGTCGCAAGCCCTGAGCGCGCTGAATGCCGGGAAGCACGTCTTTCTCGAAAAGCCGATGGCGTTGACCGAAGAGGAATGCCGTTCCCTGATCGACGCAGTCGAGTCCAGCGGCAAGCTGCTCACCGTCGGCTTCAACCGACGATTCGCGCCGGACTATGTCGCCGTGAAACGTGCGCTGCACGGCCGGCAGAGTCCCGCGGTCATCAACTGCCGCGTTAACTCTCCCGGTATCTCAGGATCGTACTGGATGGCAGATCCTTCCATCGGTGGGGCAATACTGGGCGAGGCCTGTCACTTCACGGACCTCTTCTACTGGCTCCTGGAATCCGAATTCACCTCGGTCGCGGCGGCGAGTCTTCCCCGAGGCACATCCGAACCCATCGGCGAGAACAACATCGCCGCGACTTTCACGTTTGAAGACGGGTCGATCGCCAACCTCACGTATTGCACCATTGGCACCAAGACGTCCGGCGGTGAGCGACTGGAAGTGTTCTCGCCCGGGATCTCAATGATCACGGAAGACTTCAAATATCTGCAGAAGCGCGGCTCACGCCGGACTACGAGCAAGCGGTGGTGGGCCGACAAGGGCTATACCGAACAAATGACCGGCTTCCTGCGGGACGTTCGCAGCGGAGGAAGGGCTGCGGTGGACGTCGTCGATGGTGCACGAGCGACGCTGGCTTGCATCAGGTTGCTCGACGCCGTGCGGAGGGGCACCGCGGTCGACATCGATTTGAAAGCGCTCCTCGCTGCAAACGGACGAACGTCGTACGCGATGGGAGCTGACTGACCCTCGCCTCGGATCGGCGCGCGGAGAACCTGTGCCGGTCCGCGACGTTACGCGCGCTCAACCGGCTACCTAACGATTACGCCTCGGACGGCCTCGTTTACGGTCGCCCGGATCTGCCGGGCGAGGGGAGCGGCGGACTCGCTGTTCACGACTGTCGTTCCAGGCGGCAAGGGATCCGTCCTGGAACCGGCGACGACGGTCATCCGTTGCCAGCCGAATCCCGGTAGTCCCGCGCGAAGAGAGGGAAGGCCTATTCCCGGACCATCGGCACTCGCAAAGTAGTCACCATGTGCCCAGACGTTGTTCTTGAACACGGTGCGGGACGCCGGTCTGGACTTGTCGAGCAGTACGTTGGCGACAATTCGTCCCGTGATGACAGTGCGTTCGATTGTGATGTCGCTCGGACCAGCCGTGATCTGCACCGCGCGCGCACCGCCGGTGTAGGGACCCATGTTCAGACTGTCGAACACGACGTCCTGAATGAGGAAGCGACGGGCAACCGTATCGACTCTGCCGCCACTGTAGTTCTCCTGGCCACTGAAGACGATCCCGCCGCCGGCGTGGGTGATGTAGCTGCGCCTGATCGTGACGTCCGTGGTGCGGCACCAGTTGCAGTTACCCTGGTCGTTGATCGACTTGAGCACGATCGCCGGCCCGATCTGGCCGTCCGTCCATGAGCCGTCGAACACGTTGTCTTCCACCAGCACCCGCACGGCGTTCTTGAGTTCGAACAGGTTCTTCTTGGTCCATCGATCCTTCCACGCGATGGGTGTGTAGACGTAGTTGCGCTGGAAGGTGATGTCGGCAGCCACCATGTCCGGAATGCTGGGCGTCGCGCCTCCCCACATCACGTTTTCCCCGGCGCCCTCGAGGTGATTGTTCCGCACCAGATGCGGCCCAGGGCCGTTCCAACCGCCAATGGCCTGGGAGTCATAGCCCTTGCCATGGCAGTCGGAGAGCCAGGAGTCGACGATGGCAGTGGCGCCGCTGTTCAGGGCCACGCAGCGCTGCATCTCCCCGGTCGCCGTCCCGTGAATGTACATCTGCGAGAGAATGAGCCGCTGCGGCACTTCACTCATGGAATCCTGATCCGGCCCGCTGGTACCAAGTTCCACCAGCGGATACGTCTGTCTAACGGCGCGACCGACCGTGATCTCCAGGCCGCGTAGCAGGTAGCGTGACGTGCCCGGGCTCGTCGTCATCGCCGGTAATCCATCCCTGGTCTGTATGATCTTCGCGAGCGTCGCCGCGATCCCCGGTCGCATCCGTGTTCCCTCGCTCGGAAGCACGGTATTTGTTCGCAGGACGATCCATCCGGTGTCGTTGGATCGTCGGAACGGCAACTGAAACGGGCCGTAGTTGGCGCCCGCCGTCAGACAAACCACTGCTCCTCCGCGCGCGGCACGGAGCGCGGCGGTGATGTCGCCCCCGGCGCGCAGCGTGACGGAGCATGGCCGTCCCGGATACGGGTCGCGCCATTCCGGCACGGTGCGCGGCAGCTCCGGTGCGGCTACCCCCTGCGCGGCGCTCACAGTCTGGAAGACCGCGGTGCTAATCAACGCCAGTATGAGTCGCTTCACGATCAACGTCGAATCCTCAGAGAACTGCACGTCATGTTATCCACGGGCGCCAATTCGAGGTTCCGGTGTTCCCATGTTCCGTACCGCCGATGTGCGGAGTCGTTCGATACTGGCCCCCGTTATCGAGTGTCCAACAGTGCGGTGAGGATCATTCCTCACATCCAGCGACGACCCCAGTGCTCCAGCACATAGAGATGCCAGGCCTGTGTTGCGGCACGATCATCGGTCTGGACACGAGCTAGGAGTTGATCGAGCTCGGCTCCGTTGAACATCGACCGGATCCACGCATTCCGATTACGAAGCATGCGTGAGACGAAGTGGTTCGTGTCGTTGCGGACCCACGACATGACGGGCGTCGCGAAGCCGATTTTCGGCCGGTTAATGATCTCCCGCGGCAGGTGCGCCGTTGCGTAATCCCGGAGCAGGGCCTTTGACGTGACACCGTGTTTTTCCTGACGCAGCTTGCTGGACGACGGGCGAGAAGTCAGCCACTCCACCAGTCGGTAGTCCAGAAACGGAACCCGCAGCTCAATTGAGGCCGCCATCGTCATCTTGTCGGCTTTCATGAGCAGATCTTCGACGAGCCAGTCCTGCGCGTAGACGTAGAGCATCGCGTCCAATGGATCGCGGCGGGACACGCGGTCATACACCCGACGTACGACTTCCGCGGAGTCCTCGAAGCGTGGTGCGTCCTCCCATAGTCTCCGTTTCTCGCTGGACGTGAAGGCCGATGTCATGTTAGGCGCCATCCAGCGGAGCAATTCATCCGGTTCGAGTAACAGCCGCTCGACCCGGTTGCCGGAAACGACCCGTCGCAACACCCGCCGCAGTTCTGAGGGAAGGGCGGCCCCCACCCGTGCCTGACGAGTGGCCCGCTGCAGGTCGGCCAGCGTTTGGTCGAAGTGATACCCGGCCAGCAGTTCATCGCTCCCTTCGCCGCTCAGCACCACCTTCACCTGTTTCGCGGCCAGTTGCGAAACGAAAAACAAGGGTATGGACGCGGAGTCACCTAACGGTTCATCGGCGTGCCACACGAACTCCGGCATCCACTCCTCGAACTCCGGCTGACCGATCCGGATGACCTCATGCGGTGCGCCCAGTAAATCTGCGACCAGCCGCGCATACGGGGTTTCGTCCGCGTCACCTCCATCACGGAACGCGACCGAAAAGGTCGTGATGGGAGCGTCGTGAACGCGACTCACAGCAGCAGCGACGGCGCTGGAATCCAGTCCTCCGCTAAGCAGGATGCCAACCGGAACATCCGCGATCAGGCGCAGTCGAACAGCATCTTCGAACAATGCTCCGAAGCGTTCGGCTTCTTCCTTCGGATCCAGCGCTTCGGTAACAGGCTCGCGCGGGATGTCCCAGTATCGCTCGATACGAGGCTTCATGTCCCGGGCGCTCACGGTCATCGTGTGGCCGGGAGGAAGCTTGACGATGTCGTCCCAGATGCACGAATGCTCCGGGACATACCGAAACGACAGGTAGTGCCACAGCGCTTCACGGTTCAGCCGCTTGGAGACGAGCCCCGACTCCAGGAGAGCCTTGATCTCCGAACCGAATACAAACGCGCCGTCATGTGCCGCGTAGTGCAGCGGCTTCACTCCCATGCGATCACGCGCCAGAAAGAGCTCGCGGCTCTTCGAATTCCAGATCGCGAAGGCAAACATCCCATTCAGCCGGTGCACGCACGCCGCGCCGTATTGTTCGAACGCTCGCAGGATTACTTCGGTGTCGCTCCTGGTTCGGAACCGATGACCGAGTCCGACAAGACAGTCCCGCACGTCGGCGTAATTGTAGATCTCGCCGTTGAAGATGATCGAGAGTTCGCCGCCATCGTTTGTAATGGGTTGATGGCCGCTGGCGAGATCGATGATCGACAGCCTTCTCATTCCCATCGCGAAAGCACCGTCGGCCATGTACCCCTCGTCGTCCGGCCCGCGGTGCCTGATGGTAGCCGACATTCGCTTGACTATCGCTAACGGATCGTCTGCTTTTGCTGCGAGAAGCCCGACAATACCGCACATCAGGCCAGATCCCCCACCGAGGTTCCGACGTCGATAGGCGGTCCGGCACTCCAGGCGAGGACCTTCACTGTGGCCGAAACATTGATGCCTGCATACTCGTCGATATCAAGGGCTGTCGTCATGGTAAGACGGTGTGACATTGCTGTACTAATATGAGTCCTGTACCAGGGCAGGACACTCTCGGCATGCTGTGAGGCGCTCCGGCGTCCGACCCTTCCGTAAAGGGCAGCGGGTCCAGAGCGTCCGTGGTTAGACGCCGTTGCCTCTGCGTTAGGCACAAGTTCTATTTCTTGTCTGGCTGCGCGGAAGAGCGAGTGCTCGCAATGGAGAAATCAGGCTGCGGATGACCGTTCCCTTTTTCGAGACTCGGCCCTCATCGGCCACTCGACGCCTGTTGCTTGTTACCTGTTCATTCCCCCCGGACGCGAAGGTCGGTGCGCTACGGTGGGAGATGATGCTCCGGCACGCCGCTGAGTTCGATTGGAAGGCCGACGTGCTGCTCATGGACCCGGCCGAATCGAGCGACCGCGACGAGTCGCGCCTGGCGTCGCTTCCGCCCGGACTCCGGCTCTACGGGATTCCGTTTCCGCGCAGCGGCCTTGACTTCATGATGAAGTGGCGGCGCCGGCTGCTCGCGCCACGTCCGCAGGCGGTGAAGGCGCCTGACTTCGCGGGTGATAGTGACGGCGAGCCCGAAACAACAAAGGGACTCCGTTTGCGCTGGCAGCAGGTGAAGCGCACGGTCGCGGCGATGAATTATTACCATGTTTGGCGACGATGGGCCCAGGACGTTTCCGATGTCGGCCTGGCGCTCGCGCGAAACACAGAGTACGCCTGCGTGATAAGCTCCGGCCCCCCGCACATGGCGCACGAGGCCGCGAGGCAAATTGCTTCTGCAATTTCTCGACCGCTGATTGTCGATTTTCGGGATCCGTGGACGAGCAGCGAAGCCGAGCCCCCCGATATGCGCGGCGATGCATGGAGAACACTCAGTCATCGTTATGAGCGTGCCAGTGTGAACGCGGCCGCGCTGGTCCTGGTCAACACGAACGCCGCCGGTCGCTACATGCGCGCGACATATCCGGAGGCGACGCATCGCCTGATCACCGTGATGAACGGTGCCGATCCGATTGCTGCGCCGCCGGCATTTTCAGCAAAACCCTTCACGATCTCCTATACTGGCGCGCTGTACGGGGGCCGCCGGCCCAGGGCGTTGTTTCGTGCGTTGCGCCAGGTAGTCGAACGAGAGAGACTGTCTCGCGACGATATCCGCCTGCACTTCATGGGCGTCGAGGAGCCGCAACGCCTTCCGGTGCTAAAGCTGGCCAGGGAAGAGGGGATCGAGTCGGTCTTCACCTGCGAAGCGCGCCGCCCGCGAGCCGAGGCAACCGCACTGCTCGACCGTTCGGCGATGCTGGTACTACTGCCACAAACCTGGGTATACAGCGTACCGGCGAAACTGTTCGAGTACGTTCAGCGCCCCGCTTGGCTGCTCGCTCTCTCGGAGCCGGGAACCGCCATCGCTGATCTGCTCGGCGACACGACGGCCGATATCATCCCGCCGGACGATGTTGATGCGATCGCAGCCGCCATCACGCGACGGGTGCATGAAGCACGGAGCGGCGCCAGGCCACAGCCGCTGAACGCGGACGGACGCTTCTCGCGCGAAAGACAGGCCCAACTGTTTTTCGAGGCATTGAATCGAGTCGTCCTGCAGTCGCCACAACGCGTGGAGCCACAGCCTGCGTAGGCCAGGCAGTCGCGCGCTGGACAGGGTGTCTCTGTATCACCCGCCGCCGGACGGCGATTGCGTTAGGCCACGTTCGTATGATTCCGAAGCGCCTCGACGATACGCTGGCTCGCCCGTCCGTCCCAACCAGCGGGTGCTCGGGCACCAACAGGGACTGGTCCCTGTTCGAGAGCAGCCCGCACGGTGGCAACGATTCCATCTTCCGTCAGTGGCCACGGAGCGAGTCGATTTGTCCCGACACTGATAGTGATCGGCCGTTCGGTCGTTTCGCGCAGCGTTACACAGGGAATTCCGAGGACCGTCGTTTCTTCCTGAACTCCACCCGAGTCCGTAATCACCACCGAGGCCGCTGACTGCAGCCCGAGCATGTCGGTGTAGCCGAGCGGCGGCGTCGCCTTGAGTGGTGCAAGCAGCGAGCCAAGCCCAAATTCCTCGACGCGTTGGCGCGTGCGAGGGTGGAGAGGCAGCACGACGGGCATCGACACCGCTAGGGCGCCGAGCGCCATGAGGATTGGACGGAGCGTCGTCGGCGAATCGACATTTGAGGGGCGATGGAGCGTCGCGATGGCAAACGGCGAACCCCCAATCCCGACCCGTCGCGGAGCGTCGTGCGCGCGCGCACCGGGCAGCATCCGTAACAGCGTATCGATCATCACATTGCCGACGAACACAATTCGCTCTGCCTCGATCCCCTCCCGCAAAAGGTTCGGCTCTGCGTCAGGCGATGGAGTGAGGAGAAGGTCACTCAGCCGGTCGGTCAGCACGCGATTCACTTCTTCCGGCATTGACCAATCGTTACTGCGAAGACCGGCCTCCACGTGCGCGATGCGGCAACCGATCGAGTGTCGCAGCTTGGCGGCGACAAGAGCGCACGCCAGTGTCGAGTTCACGTCCCCGACCACGAGAATCCAACGGGGCCGGGTCTCGAGCAGAACGGGTTCGATGGCTTCCATGATGCGAGCAGTCTGCGCCGCGTGAGAACCTGAACCAACTCCGAGATGCCGATCCGGGGCAGGTATCCCGAGCTCCGCAAAAAACGTGTCTGACATCTGCGCATCGTAGTGCTGGCCTGTGTGCACGAGGATGCGACGGATTCTGGCGCTGTCGAGCGCATGAATGATCGGCGCGACCTTCATGAAATTCGGACGCGCGCCGGCGACGACCAGGACGGGACTCAAGGCCTCCATCGCGTTGATGCTCTCCTCTTTTGGTTCCACGTGATGGGCATGTCTCAATCGATGTATTGATCCACATAGACCGAGCCGAAAGACCAACTACGTCAATGCCGGCTCGGTTGGAACCGAACCGGCATGGACAGCCCGGCCGCTGAAGGTGAACCTAACGTCGGTACGTCGGCGGCAGAACCTTGTATCGCTGCATCAACTCGTCCTGGCGCGACGGGCGTTTCACATCCACTCCGCGCACCAGCACGCGTTCCGCGCGGGTCATCGGCTCGAACGGGTCGCCGTTCCAGACGACGACATTTGCCTCCCGGCCCACCTGCAACGAGCCAATCCGGTCGGCCACGCCGAACGTCTCGGCCGGGGTCAACGTCACCGCGCGCAGGGCTTCGGCCCACGGCAGGCCAAAGGCGACGGCCACTCCCGCCTCGAACCGGACGTTCCGGGCATTGAACCCGTCGGAACCCCCGTTGATCAGCACCCGCGCGCCGGCCTTCTGCAGCAGCCCCGCGTTCTCCTGCCTGGCGCCTAACGTCGCGAAGGACAGCGGGATGTTGTTGAGCGCACCCACGATCACCGGCACCTTGGCCGCGGCCAGCTTGTCAGCCACCATCCACGCCTCGGCGCCGCCGCTGATGACGATCCGCAGCGAGAACTCGCGGGCCAGGTTCAGCGCCGACTCGATTTCACTGGCGCGATTGGCATCGATCACGAGCGGTAACCGCCCCTGGACTACGGGAATCATCGCTTCGAGGTCTCCGCGTCGCGCGGCGAGCTCACGGGTCGCGTTCCGTTCGTAGTCCGCCCGCCGCCGCACGTACTCCCGCGTGTCGCAGAGCAGGTCGCGCAGCCGCTGCAGCACTTCCGCCCGGGTGCCGCCGATCTGGTCGCTCTTGCTGCCGATGTCGGCGATCATCGCGATCGGCGCCTGGAGCAACATCTCCGACAGGCCGCCGTCGCCGAGATCCAGCATGGCCGCCTGCCCGCCAACCAGGGCGTTGTTGGGCACGACGCCCACGGTGGTGATGCCATCGTTCCTCGTGACCTGGATCAAGGGCGAGTTGGCGTTGAATCCTTCCCAGACCTTGTGTGACGCCGTGATCGCGTCACCGCGACCGCGCGCCGGAGTGTCGACCGTTTCCTGCACCGCGCCGATTTCGACGACACCTAACGTCGTGGCGACGTTGACAATGCCCGGCGTGACCCATTTCCCCGTAGCGTCGATGCGCGTGGCGTCGGCAGGAATCGTCACGTCCGCGCCCACCGCCGCGATCCGTCCGTTGCGGATGAGCACCGTGCCGTTTTCAATCACCGGTCCACTGACGGGATGAACGCGGCCTCCCGTGATCGCGATCGTCTGTGCCTGGGCCACAGTACCGCTCAACGTCAGAAGGAGCGCTACCCCAGGCCCCAGGCCCCAAACCCTGTAGTGTCTCATGGCCACACCTTCCCGTTAGGTACGTAGCCGAGCTCGAAATCCGTGCGCCACTGCTGCGCCGGGTCCAGCCGGTCAAAGAGCATCGCGCCATCGATCCAGACCTTCTCGGCGCGGGAGTAGATGCTGAAGGGATTCCTGTCCCAGAGGACCACGTCGGCGTTCTTGCCCGCCACCAGGGAGCCGATCTTGTCGTCCAGGCCTAACGCCCAGGCGGGGTTGATCGTGATCCACTTGATTGCTTCGTCCTCGGAAATGGTGATGCCGATCGTCTGGCCCTCCGAAATGCCCTTCGCCGCATCCTGGTTCAGCCGCTGCATGCCGTTGGCATCGTCCGAGTGCACGATGGCTTTGGCACCGGCGTTATGCACCAGCGGCAGGTTGCCGCGCACGCCATCCATCGCTTCCATCTTGAAGCCGCCCCAGTCGGACCAGATCGAGGCGCTGATGTTATTTGCCGCGAGCATGTCCGCGACCTTGTATGCCTCGACACCGTGGTGGAAGGACTTGATCGTGTAGCCGAATTCCTTTGCGATGTCGATCATCTGCGCCATCTCGTCGGCGCGATAGCAATGGTTGTGCACGAAGATGTTGCCGCGCAGCACCTCGGCGAGCGTCTCCATCGCCAGGTCGCGGGACGGCGGATCACCCTTGCGATCACCAGCGAGCCACTTGTCCCAGCGACGGCGGTACGCTTCGGCGTTGATCCACTGCGCGCGGTAGCCGGCCACGTTGCCCATGCGCGTCATGAGACCGCGCTGCGCATAAACGCGCTTCGGGTTCTCGCCGCAAGCCATCTTCAGGCCGTACTTCGCGTCGGGGAACTTCATCCCTTGCACAGTGCGCGCGGGCACGACTTTGAGTACGGCGCTGCGCCCCCCAAAGAGATTCGCCGAGCCAGGCAGAACCTGAATTGTTGTTACGCCGGCGGAGAGCGCGCGCGGGAACTGCGGATCCTGCGGCCACACGGAGTGTTCAGCCCACACGTTCGGGGTGGAAGGCGACGACATTTCGTTGCCATCACTGAGCGCGTCACCACCAGGCGCGGCGTAGACACCCAGGTGCGAGTGCGTGTCGATCATTCCCGGCGTCACGAACTTCCCGGTTCCATCGACGACTTGTGCGTCAGGTGGAACAGCGACGTCTGCACCAACCGCGACGATCTTGCCATCGCGCAGCACGATCGTGCCGGTGCGAATGGTAGGCCCGGCCGCGGTCATGATCGTCGCATTCCGAATCGCAATCGGGCGTGAAGGAACGGGACGATACGTGCTGGGGAACGGGTCGCTGTTGGGCGCGGACAACGCACCGGCGCCGGGTGGCGTTGGCGTGGAATCTTGCCGTGGCGCTGATTGCGTCTGGGCTGCCGGCGCTTGCACAGCCGCGGGGGCCGGAGCGGCTCGGCCGGTTGCACAGCCGATTGCCGACGCAATCGCGGCCAGCATAACGTGGCGCGATGACACCTGATTCTCCGTTGAAAGGGTACGTCGCTAAGCTAGGCCGACGAGTCGGCAGGAGCCAGTCGCGTTATGAGGCGCTTTCGCTCAGCCCCAGGAGCAGTTCCCGTGGGGAGTCGGTGCAGATACCGTCGACACCGATCGCCTTCAGCTCTCTCGCGCGCGAAACCTCGTTGACCGTCCAGGCAATCACGCGCGCGCCCTCGCTGTGCGCCTCGGCAATGAGATCAGAGTCGATGTAGTCCGCGTGCTGCCACAGGTCAGTCGATTTCGCAGCGTGTAAGGCGTAGGCGGGATCGACCAGTCGACTGACGAGAAGGATCCCGGTGGTCATGTCTGGGAGAAGCGATCGTGAAACGAGAGCAATCCGGTGATCGAAACTGTGGACCGAACACCATTCCGTCATACCGTTGAGCAGTTCGACGGACGGGATGACGGCCGCGGGAGCTTTGATCTCCACGTAGAGATGGCATCGGCCGTGAACGAGTTCGAGGACCTGCGACAGTGTCGGGGCGTCAGTGCGACGCTCCAGATCTACCGATGCCATCCTGTCGATTCTTCCGCCGTCAGGAAGAACAGGGTCGTGATGAACGATCGGCACGTTGTCGCGTGTGACGTGAACGTCGAGCTCGATTCCGTGAACGCCGATGTCGAGCGCTCGCTCGAACGCCGGAATCGTGTTTTCGGGCGCCTCGCGGTTGGCGCCGCGATGGGCGATGATCTCGACGCCGATCTTCCCGGGGATACCTTGCCGTACAGTCAGGTTCATCGCCCATCTTGTCGGACCGCCACAGCCATGGCAACCCGGGTTAAAACGCACCCAGGCTTGCCTGTCTACCTTATCCCTTAACGACTTGCGCCCACACCCGTCTTACTGGTCGACTCCGCAATGGCAGAGGACCTGACCGGACGGGATGACTCCCTCGACAATGCGCTAATCAAGCGTTGGACAGAGGGAGACGAACGGGCAGCCACTGCCCTGGTGGAGCGGCATGCCACGGCTCTCGCCCGGTACATTGGCAGCCTGGGTGAGCGAGATGGGGCGGACGAGGTGGTTCAGGACACATTTGTGAGGGCGTTCCAGTCGCTGGAGAGCTTTCGAGGCGACAGTTCGCTCAGGACGTGGCTGTT
>Ga0079217_10000017_pt1 | contig 26460 bp, 33 predicted proteins | sample NCAS200_FD_76343 | JGI IMG/M metagenome (GOLD analysis project Ga0079217, IMG submission 76343) | Agricultural soil microbial communities from Utah to study Nitrogen management - NC AS200 | ecosystem: Environmental > Terrestrial > Soil > Agricultural land | place: USA: Utah | collected 2014-06-11 | reverse complement strand
GGTGGATCGGAGGCCAGCTTGAGCTGATCGCCGTGTGCTCCGTGAACACCCCAGGCTTCCCGGTGCCACGGGCGCGCGTGGCGTTCGCCCACGGAGCGCAACGGACGCTGATCGCGTCGTTCGGCATCACGCCCGTGGAGGGGTCATGGAAGGACGCCACACGGCCGTACGCCTCCGTCACACGTACTGGGGGCCTTGAGACGGCTCGTGCCAGGTGGGCATGGGCGCAGGCGACAACGGAAGGACGAGCGTGACCATCGACTACGAAGGCCTGCGAGGACGGTTCTCGGCCTACCAGCCGGACGAGGACGCGGAGTCGTGCCACGAAGCGGTACGGGACGCGGGGTACGCCATGACGGTCAAGGTGCTCCAGGTGGCGCCGGATAGTCGTGAACGGTCCCTGGCACTCACGAAGATCGAAGAAGCGGTGTTCTGGGCGAACGCCGCCATCGCACGAGAGGAGAGCTGACATGGCCTGCTGTGGAGCGGCCAAGCCGAAGCAGGACTATCTGATCACCTACAAGGACGGGTCCACCGAGCAGCTCCCGGCCACGTCGGGGGTCATGGAGGTTCGCCGCAGGATCATCGCCAAGGGCGGCGGGACCTTCCGGATGGTGGCGCCGAAGAAGTAGTAGTGGCCAAGGGTGACGGGCCCCGGGTGTGCACTCTGCGTGCCGCTTCGGGGCCCGAGGTGTGTCCGGGGAGGAGCGGAGGTTTGCATTCTGGTTGCGATCGCTAATCGTTAGACAGCCTAAGAGGAGGAACCGTCACAAATCGACTTCTGCCCAAAACGCCCTGACCTGCGGAAACGCAAAGTGTGCAGTCACTGTGCCGGATGTGCCGGGAAGCTCCGATCATCAGAGTGTTAGAGCCTTACGTGAGAGATGATCCGGAGGTCCCGGCACATCCGGCACAACCCGGCACACGCCTATTCCGTACAGCTTTCAACCACTACCTAGCGTGACAATCCGCGAGGGCGTAGTCTTGGGGTCAGCTTGGGTGCTGGCTGTGGGCCGATCCGTGCGACGTGAACTGTCCGTCTGCCGATCGAGAGGAGCCCCGCCATGGCAGACCCGACCACCCCCGAGACCCCCGCTGCGGAGCCGCAGGCGTTCAACGCCGCCACGGCCACTGACGCGGAGCTGCGCGCCGAGTTCAACCGCGTGGCGACCCGGGGTCAGGAACTCTCCGCCTCCGAGGAGCCCGGAGCCGCTGCGGAGCTGCTCGAACTCTCCGCTGCGCTCCCCACCCTCCAGGCGGAGCTGGCGAGCCGTGAGAGCGCCGCTCAGGCGGTGCAGGCGGCCAAGGACGTGTTCTCCTCCGTGACCCCGCTCGCGGAGCCGGCCCCCGTGGCCCCGGCGGAGCCTGTGGTTGCCCCGCAGGCGGAGCCGGTCGCCCCGGCGGCCCCTGTTCCCAGCGTGTCCCAGATGGCCGCACAGGCCCGTCCGGAGCCCACCAAGGCGGAGCCGAAGGGCGACCGAATCACGGTGCAGCTCTCCGCCGACGCCGCTGGCGTCCTCGGTCACCAGGCGGGCACGCCCACCACGGTCCGCCAGATCGGTGAGGCGTCCGCCCGGCTCTTCGGCCAGTTCGGCACGTCCCGGGTCGGCGGCGGCATCAAGGCGGAGCGGGCCCTCGCCACCTTCTCCCGTGACCGTGGCGCCGAGCTGACCCTGACCGGCGATCGGGAGCACGACGCTGGCGTCCTCAGCCACGCCCGCTCGCAGGAGCGGCTCACGGGCGGCTCCCTGATGAAGTCCTGGCAGGACTCCGTCAAGCGAGGCGGGGACAGCATGGGTGCCCTCACCGCCGCCGCCGGCTGGTGCGCCCCGTCGGAGAACCGCTACGAGCTGTGCTCCCTCTGGGAGTCGGACGGCCTTCTCGACCTGCCCACGACCACGGCCCCGCGTGGCGGCATCAACTACACCAACGACTGGTCCTGGGCGCAGATCATGGACGCGTCCCTGACGTCGTTCACGCGCCTCACTGAGGCCCAGGTCATCGCGGACACCCCGAAGAACTGCACCGAGCTTCCGTGCCCCACCTTCACGGACCGCCGTCTCGACGTGGCCGTGACCTGCATCACCGGCTCCTTCCTTCAGGACGTGGGCTACCGGGAGAACGTCGCCGCCCTCATCGACGGCCTCACCCTGAAGCACGAGCGGGAGGTGAACGAGGACGTCATCAACCAGATCCTGACCCAGGCCGGTGCCGCCATCGTCATCCCCGCCCAGGGCGCGGGTGGTGTGGGCGAGACCGCCGACACCTCGGCCGTCTCCTCCATCCTGGCCGCCGTCGACATCGCCGCCATCGACATGCGCTACCGCGAGCAGATGAGCGAGAACCGGGTGCTGGAGGTGATCCTCCCGCAGTGGGTGCTGGCGCAGTGGCGCGCCGACATCGGCCGCCGCAACGCGTGGCACGCCGACCCCTTCGCCCTGGCGAACGCCACGATCATGAACTGGTTCTCCGTCCGCAACGTCCGCCCGCAGTTCATCCGTGGCTGGCAGGACGCCCAGTCCAACCTGCCTGCGGGCCCCGGCGACATCACGGCCCCCATCGTCCCGATCACCGGCCTGCCGACCACCGTGCAGTTCCTGATCTACCCGGCGGGCGCCATCGTCCTGGCGCGTCAGGACGTCGTGACCCTGACCAACGTGTACGACTCCACGAACCTGCGCCAGAACCTCTACACGGCGCTGTTCATGGAGGAGGGCTACGCCCCGATCTTCCCGTGCGGTGAGGTCCGCCTCTACACCGCCAACGCCTGCCCCTCGGGCGCCACCGGTCACCAGGTCTACACGTCCTGCGCAGCTCCGGCGGCGTAACCCACCCCTGATCCGGCGCCCCCGTCCCTCGTCCTTGACGGGGGCGCCACCCAGGAACAGAAGGGAGGGACGGACACATGGCAAGGATCCTGAGCAACTACCAGGAGATCACCGCTCCGGCACCGCCCGCACGCCGCTACGGTCTGCTCACGGCTGCCGCATCGGTGGGCACGCTCGACGGACGGGGCGTCTCCTCGGGCTACCAGTTCGAGGCACCGGACTGTGGCATGTCCGTGGTCCCGTACGACCCGACGTGCGCCCCGCCGCACGCCGAGAAGGAATTCCCCGAGGGGACCGAGTACGTAGAGGCTGACCCGTACTGGCTCGTCGCCACGTACAAGTGCGGGACAGTCGGCACCACCCAGGCGGACGTCCGGCGGCGGGTGCAGGCCCGCTACCGGGCCGGCGTGCAGAACCAACTCGAAGCGGTGGTGTGGGACGGCGGCGGTCTGGCCATCACGCCCACGCTCACGGGCGCAGGGGCGTCTGTCGTGACTCCGCTGGCCCCCGGGGCCGGAGCCGCTGTCTCCGCCCTGGAGAACGCGTTCTACGGCGCTCACGGCTACGTCGGCACCATCCACGTCTCCACCGTGGCCCAGGGCGCTGTGGAGTACGCGCAGATGGTGGAGGGGCAGGGCGGTGCGGGACAGCTCCGTACGCCCCTCGGCTCCGTCTGGTCCTTCGGCGCCGGGTACGACATCACCGGCCCCGCCGACGTGGCGCCCGCCGCAGGGTTCGTGTGGGCGTTCATGACGCCTGCCGTGCACCTGTGGTCGACGTCCGTGGACCAGCCCGATCCGGCGGCCACGCTCGACCGCACCCTGAACCAGTGGTACGGGCTGGCGGAGACCGTGTGGATGCACCGGTGGCTGTGCGACACCGTGTTCGCCGTTCAGATCCCGGTGGCGGCTCCGGCCGTGGCCACGGCTCCGGCGGTACCGGTATGAGCGGGGTAGCCGACTGGGTCCCGGTCATCCCCGGGGCCGGCGAGAGGCGAGCGGTGGCCATCCTGCTGCTCGCCCTGGCGGACGACCCGCACCACGTCCGCACGACGCACGGCGGGGCCGAATTCCTCGTGGCCCCGTACGTCGCCGAACGCTTCACCCAGCCCGACCCCAAGCCGACCCGGCGCACCCGGAACAAGAAGGAGGGGTAGCCCATGGCTACGTTCTGCCGCCCCCAGGCGCGGGGCAAGATGATGCGGATCACGCGTCTTGACGAGTGTGGCGCGCCCGTGGAAGGGCCCACGTCCACGCTTGTCACCAAGTCGTTCGTGACCGTGGCCAACGCCCCGAACTACCTCGATCCCGAGGAGATCCAGCAGGCGGACGCCAACGGGGACCTCTGCATCGACGACCAGGGAGACCCGGCGTTCCGGTGGATTGACCTCACGATCACGCTGTGCACCACCGACCCGTTCTTCGTGAACATGGTCACCGGTGACCCGCTGGTCGTGAACGACGCCACCCCGACCCCCGACACCGTGGGCTGGCGCATCGACTCGGAGCTGACCGGTACGGCCAACTTCGCCCTGGAGCTGTGGACCGGCATCCCCGGGCAGGCGTGCGCCGCTGGCTTCCCCGAGTACGGCTACTGGCTCTACCCGTGGGTCACGCAGGCGCGCTGGGGTGAGTGGACCGTGGAGAACGGCCCGCTGGTCACCACGTTCACGGCCCGTACCAAGGCAGGGTCGGGCTGGGATGTCGGCCCGTACGACGTCCGTCGTGACGCGGCGGTCCCGGGCACGCTGGAGCCGCTCCTGACGGCCATCGGCGAGACCACGCACCTGCACCACGAGATCACGTCGGCTCCGCTGCCCACCCCGGGTTGCGGCGCGGTGGTTCTTCCAGCCCCGTAGTGCTCGTGAGCCAGACCCACAACCTTGTCCACAGGTTGTGGGTCTGGCTTGTGGATCTGACCGAAGGACGTGGCCCGTGGCCCTGGTGAGGTACAGCAAGAAGTACTGGTTCCCCAACGGGGTGTTGGCGGCCAACCTGCCCGCAGCGGTGTTCCCGGAGGACTCCAACTTCTACGCGCCCCTCTTCTCCGACATCTCGGGCACGCCCCTGCCCAACCCGACGTCCACGGACGGCGCCGGCGTCCTCACATTCTGGGCGGAGGAGGGGAGCTACTGGGTCCACATCGACAGCGAGGCTTTCGCCATCGACGTCGGCCTGTCCCTGGAGAGCGCCGACCTGTCCACCGGGGTGGCGACCGGCGGCCAGATGGACATTGCCACGGCCACGTCCGTGACCATCGGGGCCCTGGTCGGCTACATCGTCGACAACAACGAGCCGACCTCGGCGGAGATCACTCCGGTCAAGGTGGACACGCCCGTCCAGACGGTAGCCCTGGACGTGAACTCCCTCAGCAGGGCCATCACGTTCTGGCTCATGGACGCGTCGGGCAACGTGATCCAGCAGGGGTTCCCGCCCTCCCCCACCCAGCGGCGGACCCACCTGGCGTTGGGGATCACGCTGTTCGACACGGGCCTGGGGACCCTGACCGAGGTGCAGACCCAGCAGGTGATCCTGGGCCAGCCCGTGAACCAACTGGCCGACCTGATGGACGCCCTGGGGTCCTTCAATGCGACCCCCATGGGGAACCTGCTGACCCCGTTGCCCGGGACGCTGAGCTTCGAGAAGAGCGCCGGCGAGATCTTCTCCCGGGGCTTCAACCACTTCAACGCAGGGGTGCTCACCGACACGCCCCACCTGAACCCCTCTCCGGCGCAGTCGCCTGCGGTGTTCCGGCGGGTCACCCGGTTCCCCGAGAGCCCCCTGCCGCCCAGCACGACGACGATCGACCCCACGCTGTACGACCTGAACGGGGTTCTGACCCCTGTGGGCGGCGGTACCAACACCGCCACGGTGCAGAGGGTCTACGCGATCCCCGTGAACAACGACCCCAACCGGATCGCCGTGCAGTACGGCCAGTTCACGTTCCCCAGCCTGAACGCGGCGGTACTGGCCATCGGGTCGGTCCCGTACGTCCCCTCGCCCGTCATCGGATTCGGGTGTCTGATCGGTTACATTGCGGTGATCCGTACCGCTACCAACCTGGCGGACCCGGCACAGGCCACCTTCGTACGCGCGAGTAAGTTCCCGACACCGTAGGAGGTCTGCCGTGCCTGTGATCAACGAAGTGGAGCCGGTCGAGCCGCCCACACCGGGGCCGCTGCCCGGACCGTGCGCGTGGACGCTCGACACGTCGTGCTGCCCGGACTGGGGCACCTTCGACCCGGCGATCCGGGTGCGCGCCACGGACCTGGCGACGTTTGTTCTGGACGCTCTCACGGGTCACCAGTTCGCCCAGTGCCCCACCAACTACCGCCCCTGCGGGCCCAAGTGTGCGGGCGGCGGGGGCTACATGACGTGGCCGGTCAGCCTGGGCACCGTGGGCGGCGGCACGATGCCGTGGATGATCCCGTACGTCGATGGGGGCCTGTGGCGCAACTGCGCGTGCCCTGGCGTCTGCGGATGCGGGGCACGCTGCGAGGTACCGTTCGTCACCCCGGTCGCCCAGGTCGATGAGGTACGCATCGACGGCGTGATCCTGGATCCCACGGCGTACCGGCTCGATGCCTACCGGGGCGTACCCAGGCTGGTCCGGGTCGATGGCGAGTGCTGGCCCGACTGCCAGGACATGAACGTGGGGCCCGACGACGTCGGCTCGTTCGTCATCGTCTACCGGCCCGGCAAGCGTCTGCCCCGGGCCGGCGAGATCGCAGCGGGTGACCTCGCCTGCGAGTACGCGCGCGCGTGCACGGGAGGCGACTGCGCCCTGCCGGGTCAGCTCGCGTCGCTCAGCCGTAACGGAGTCGACCTGGAAATGGTGGACCCGACCACGGTCCTGGAGACGGGGCGTACCGGGATCCAGTCGGTGGACGCGTTCGTCCACGCCGTCAATCCGGCGGGCATGCGGCAGCGGTCCCGGGTCCGTTCCGTCGTCTCCTACCGAGGGCGGTTCTCGTGACCCAGGCCATGACGTGGGCCCAGACCCTGCTGCTCTGCTTCCAGAGTGAGTTGCAGGCGCCCCACCCCCAGCCGATCCTGCCGGAGCACGTGATGCTGCGCCCGGGGCAGCAGGTGACCCCGCTCCTCTCCACGAACGACGACGAGTGCTGCCGTGGCCTGGGATGGGTGCGGGTCGCCAGTTTCTCGGGGGTTCGGGAGCTGAACTCCACCGACTTCCGGGACGCGATGTGCTTCAGTCAGGAACGCGTCCTGACCCTGGAGATGGGCACCGCCCGCTGCGCCCCTACGCCGGGCGCCGCAGGGCTGCCCAGTGAGGACGAGTGGACTGCGCTCGCCCTGATCCTGGACGCCGACATGAACGCCATGGAGCGGGCGGTGTGCTGCGCGTTCGCGGAGGCCGACGACGTGGCCGTGGGCGAGTACGAGCCGTTCGGGCAGGATGGCAACTGCATCGGAGCGACGATGACCGTACGGATCACGATGGAGGCGTGCTGCTGATGGCGAAGATCACGGAGCTGACTGTGGAGATCCTGCACTTCCGGGCCCTGGTGTCGTTCATGGACGTCCGGAAGGGTGAGGAGTCCGTCATGCCGCTCGACCCCACGGTGCAGGGGTGGCTGAACGCGGGCCTGATCGAACGGCTCGACACCATCTCGGTCGAAGGGGAGGTGCACAGTGGCCCGGATCAGGTTGGACCGAGCAGCTCTGAATCGGACCTTCCGGGCGACTTCCCGGAATGAGGGGGACATCGCCGCACGGCAGGTCGTGAACCGGGCGAAGGTGTTCGCCCCTGTCGACACCGGGCGCCTGCGCGCGTCTATCCGCGTGGAGCGGCGCTCCGTGCTGGGACTCAGGATGCGGTGGACGATCGGTTCCGACGTGGAGTACGCGCCCATGGTCAACGACGGGACCCGGCCCCACATCATCCGCCCGAAGAACGCGAAGGTCCTCCGGTTCAAGGTCGGGGGTCAGACCGTGTTCGCCAGGGTGGTGCACCACCCTGGCACCCGTGCCCAACCGTTTCTTGATCGAGCCCTGAGAGAGGTCGCCGGCGCCCGGGACTACCGGATCACCCAGACGTAGACTGAGGCCATGGACGAGAAGACTCCCGCACGTACCAAGAAGCCCGCACCCGCCAAGGTCGATGACGCCCTGGACATCAAGGACCGCATCGCCATCGAGATCAAGGGCGAGACGTATACCTTCCGCCCGCTCACCCCCGCCCAGATCACGGCCGTCGTGTTCGCAGGCAGCATCGGGGGCGCCCCGGCGCTCCGGCTGTTCGGCGCCACGCTGATGCGCTCCGGGGGTGAGACGCAGTGGATCCGGTTCGTGGAGCGTCTCGGCAACGGGGACCTGCACGAGGACGACGTGACAGCCCTGCTTCGGGGACTCGTCGAAGCGTCCAGCCCCGATGAGAGCGAGTGAGGCAGGCGCCCTGATCTCCCGGTCCCCCGTCACGCTCACTGTGGCGGGGGTCAAGGTCACCGTGCCGTTCGCCCCGGCGGCGGTCTGGCTGGACGCCCTCCAGGATCCCGCCCGTGCGGTGCTCCACCTTGCTGACAAGTCCAGCAAGGAACGGCTGATGTGGGCCCTGCTCGACGTCCCGGGCGCCGAAGAGGCCATCCGGTCCCAGTCGTACGAACTGATCCGTCGGGCCACGGGGCGCGCCACGTGGTGGGAGAGCACCCGTCTCGCCAACACCGCCGCGTCGCCGGAGGTCCTCGGGCGCCTGGTTCTTGCAGGCGTGGATCCCCACACCCGGAGCATCGGGGAGTGGTGTGCGGCCATGTACACCGTGGCCACGCAGAACGCCGATGAGACGCAGTTGATCAAGTTCGACATGACGCTTGCCTTCCCCCCGCCGGGCTACGAGGACGAGTGGGATGATGGCGAGGACTACGACGCGATGGCGGCGGGTTTCCGGGACCTGCCCGGTCAGGGTTAGGGAGGCACGCCGTGGCGAATGAAGCGGAAGTTGATCTTGTTGTCTCGGCAGCGAACGCACTGCCCAACTTGGAACGTCAGCTCTCCCAGATCGTTCGCACGGCCGAGAACGGCGCCCCGGAGGTAGACCTCCGGGCGGGCCTGCGGGTACAGGAGACCGTGCGATCGCTCGATGCCGACCTCTCCCGAGTGGTCGCACGGGCGGAACTCGACCCGGACAACACCATCGACCTGGACGCGGTGCTGGAACAGCGGCGGTCGCTGCGCAACCTGGATCGCCAGCTCCGTACGGTGGTCCGGGCCGCTGAGGCCGGCGCTCCGGCGGCCAACGTGGAGGCCGCTCTCGACGTGGGCAACTCCCTGCGCCGCATGCAGGCACAGCTCACCGCCGCTACCCGTGTCGTGGAGGCGACCGCCCCGACGATCGAGGTTCAGGCCGAGGTCGATCCGGACACGGCCGAGCAGTTCAGGGTGCTGACCCGGGAGACCGACAACCTGAACCTGTCGCTGGGTTCGGTCATCCCGAACCTGTCCCGGACCTCGCTCATCGTGGCCGCCGTGGGCGTAGCTGCGGCCAGTGCCGCCCCGCTCATCGCCAGCGTGGCGGCGGCCACTCTGGAAATCGCTCCTGCCGCTGCGGTGGCGGTCTCGGGGCTGCTCGCCCTGAAGCTGGCCACGGGCACCCTGAAGATCGCCATGATCGGTGTGGGCGACGCGATCGAAACCGCCTTCGACCCGGAGGCCAAGCCCGAGGAACTGGAGAAGGCACTCAAGCGGCTGGCACCTGAGGCCAGGTCGTTCGTCACCGAACTCCGGGGCATGCGAGGGGCGCTGGGCGAGATCCAGCAACGCGTCCAGAACAACGTCTTTCAGAACTTCGACACGGCGCTCCAGACCCTGTCAACGGCGCTCCTTCCCCAGGTGACCCGGGCGCTGGACTCCGCGTCCAAGTCCCTGAACCAGATGGCTCTGGGTGTCGTCTCGTCTGCGCTGAAGCTGAACGAGAGCGGAGCGTTCGGGCAGGCTCTCGGCTCCGCCACCAAGTCCCTGAAGAACCTGGAGAGCGTCCCGGGGAACATCGTCACGTCCCTGGGCGCCCTGGCCGCCGCCGGAGGTCCGGCCCTGGAGCGGCTCACCACCGCCACTGCCAACGCCGCCGACCGGATGGCCGACAGTCTGCTGAAGTCCTTCGCCTCAGGTGACCTGGAAGCGGCCATCAACCGGGCGGTCGACGCGGTGGCGCAGCTCGGGCGCTCCGTGGGCAACATCTTCTCCGGCATCGGCAACATCATGGACGCCCTGGCCGGCGAGGGAGACGGCCTGTTCGGGGTCCTGGAGAAGGTGACGCAGGCCTTCGAAGAGGTCACCGCCACCAAGGGATTCCAGGACGCCATCCGGGCCCTGTCCAGCGTCATGGGCACCTTCGTGTCCACCGTGCTCCCGCTCATCTCCCAGGCTCTCCAGGCACTGGGCCCCGTGTTCGAGGCACTGGGGCCGCCGGTGGAGAAGCTGATCGAGACCTTCGGCGGAGCCTTCGGGCAAATCCTGGAGGCTCTGGCTCCGGTGCTGGAGTCGCTCGCCGTGGCGGTGGGCAAGCTGATCCCGGTGTTCTCTCCGCTCATCACGCTGTTCGGCACCCTGATCTCCGCCATCCTGCCCAGCCTGACACCCCTCTTCGAGTCGTTCGGCCGGGTCTTTGAGTTGGTCGCCCCCTTCGTGGCCACCCTGGCGAACGCGCTGGGCCAGTTCCTCGCCCCGATCCTGCGGGAACTACCGCCCATCGTGGCCGCCTTCCTGACCCCCATGGAGACGCTGGCGGCGGCGGTCCTGCCGGTACTGACCGAGGTCATCGAGCGACTCAGTCCCACCTTCGCGCGCCTGGGTGAGGCTTTCGGCCGAGTCATCGAAGCGGCTGCACCGGTGATCCAGGAGATGATCAACCTGGGTCTGGCCATCGCAGCGGACCTGGCGCCGACCCTCGGCCCCCTGATCGAGTTGCTGATCGAACTCGTGGAAGGCGCCCTGTCCGGGCTGGCCGACTTCCTGGAAGAGTTCGTCGTCCCGGCCCTCGAAGTGGTGGCCAAGGCGTTCAGGGGCGACTTCCAGGGCGCCATCACCCAGTCCCAGGAGATCGTCCGGACATTCCAGCTCAAAGCACTGGAGTTCATCACCAACCTGCGGGACAAGGCTGTCGGCATCTTCAACGACTTGGCCGTGAAGGCCATCTCGGCAGCCCAGAATCTGGCGGGTGAGTTCGGTAGCTGGCTGGCCACTCTGGTGAATGACGCGGTGATCACCATCTCCGCCCTGCCGGATCAGATCCTGGGTGCCATCGGCGACCTGGGCAACCTGCTGTTCAGCGCCGGCGCCGATGTCGTCCGGGGCTTGATCAACGGTATCCAGTCCCAGATCGGCAACCTGGTGAGTGCTGCGGCCAGCATCGCGTCCTCGGTGCCCGGTACGGTCAAGAGTCTCCTGGGGATTCAGTCGCCCTCCAAGGTCATGGTGCCGATCGGTGAGGACACGGTCCGGGGCTACGTCCTGGGACTCAAAAAGGAAATTCCGAACGTTATCGACGCGGTCGGCCAGATCGCGGAAGTCGTGCCGGGACGTTTCACCAATACGCCGGCCCAGAGTGCCTCCGTCTCCCGGGTCACACTGCCCACTCTGACCGGTAGGGGGTCGAATGTGGTGAACGTTTTCATCGGCAATGAGTTGGTCCGTCAGATCGTCAACGACGAATTCCGGTCTGTCATGGACCAGCGGGACCGGCTTGAAACCTATGGGGTGCGTATCTGATGGCTACCTTCCTCACCGTTCCGGTTACGGTGCCTATCGAGGTGCCGCCCATCACAATCGTGTTCGTGGAGCGGGGGACGTCCGCCACGGGCCCATGGGTGCGGATCGGGCAGACAGAGGTAACCGGTACGACGGGCTACTTCTACGACAACACGGCGCCCTTCGACACTCCCGTCTGGTACCGGTTCGTCTACGACCTGTTCGGCAACGAGATCGTCGCCCCCGCCATCGTCGGCCCGCTCACCCTGGTAGGCAGTGGAACGGTCGTTCTATCGGATCCGAACCGGCCCTGGGCCGACATCGAGTTCGGATTCTGCGCCACGTCCGAGACCCTGGCCGCCGCTGCCTGCACCCCCGGCGGTCCCGAGTTCATGTGGACCCGGTTCGAGGGCCGGGTACGACGGCACGACGCGGGGCTCTTCGACCGGCTCAACGCGGAGACGCCGGCCGATGTCTACGCCCGGCGCAAGAACTTCGACTCCGGCGCCCGGATGCTGACCAAGACGCTGGGCGCCATCGACCAGATGTACGAGCTGTTCACCGAGGGCGGCCCCCTCTACCTCCGGGCCCCTGCGGTGTACGGACGCACGGACGTTTACGTCCAGCCGTACAACCTGGCCGAGGACTACCTCAGCGATGCCGTGGACCAGCGGTTCCCGCACCGCATCTGGGCGTTCGCCTACACCGTGGTCGACCGGGTCTTCAGCATCCAACAGGGCACCGACTGCGCCAACTGGTGTGCCGTCGCGGAGGCCTTCCCGACCTTCGCCGATCTGACAGCTACCGGGGACACGTGGGCCGACGTGGCCACGGGCGCCACGGTCTGCCCGTAAGGAGGGCCCGTGCTTCCCGCATCCACCACCTACCGTCAGACCCTTCCAGGGCCTCACGCACGGGCCTTCCAGGTCGACGTGACAGACATCGACGGCGTGGTCAGGGCGTCCGGCCTGGTACCCATCAACGGGAGCGTCTCGGCCTCCCTGACGCAACGGGTGACGCGGTCCGCCAGCTTCACACTGCCCGTGGAGTGGTACCCGGTGACAGCCGACGACCCCCTGTCGCCGGAGTTCGCCGTGGTCCACATCAGCGCCGGCATCAAGTACGGCAACGGGCTCACCGAGATCTTCCCGATCTTCACCGGGCGCATCGACACCGTGAACCTCCAGCCCGAGGGCGTCGTGCAGTTCTCCTGCTACGACCTGGCGGCGGACGTCGTCGGCTACCGCTTCGAGCAACCCCGCACCACAACGCAGGCCACCACCCTGGCGGAGATCCGGGGTCTGATCCTGGAAGCCCTCCCTCAGGCCACGTTCGGCACGGACACCGTGGCCGACTCGCCCACTCCGGCGCTCACGTGGGATGAGGACCGGGGGCAGGCTCTGGACGACCTCTCCCAGTCCCGGGGCGGTCGCTGGTACACGCTGGGGGACGGCTCCTTCGTCGTCCGGGATTTCTCCTACGCGGCGGGCCCCGTGGTGGCCGACTACACGGACGGCCCCCGGGGTGTGGTCACCCAGGCCACCGCGTCCCGCTCGCGGGCGGGGGCGTTCAACTCCATCGTGGTCGTCTCGGAGCGCACGGACGGCACGAGTCCCGTGCGCGTGCCCGCCCGCGTGAACGACCCCCTCCACCCGCTGTTCTTCGGCGGGAAGTACGGCAAGGTGTCCCAGATCATCAAGATCCAGACGCCCCTGTCGGTGACGCAGGCGCAGACCCTGGCGCAGACGCAGCTCAACGCGTCGGCCGCCCTGCGGGAACAGTGGAGCGTGAACATGGTCCCGGACATGACACTGGAGCCTGGGGACACCGTCCGCTTCTCCTACCGGGGTTTCTCCGCAACCCAGATCGTGGACCGGGTCACGTACCCGCTGAACAACCGGGAAGCCATGCAGGTGACAGGAAGGGCGGGTGTGGAACCGCAGTGAAAGAGACCGAGGTCTACGGCTTCACGTACCCGGAGTGCGCTCCGCCGCTGGTCAAGGACGCCTCCCAGATCTCCCAAGTGCGTGTCTTGGCGGATGAGTTCGATGCGGAAGTGGAGCGGGCCGTCACGCAGGCGAACATCGACTTGATCAGCCCGCCGTCCACCCGCTTCGCCATCAACATCGTCAGCTTGCCTGTCGTCACGACGGACAACCTGGTGTCGCCGGTGTTCGATCAGCAGGTGTTCGCCGTCAATTGGGGAGACACACCCCCGCTGGTGTTCGGCAGCGGCGACATGCGCATTGACACCCCTGGCTGGTACCTGGTCGGCTGTCATGCCGTTGTGGAGACCGCCACCGCCGCTGTGCTCCCCATGGTCCGGCTCACCGTGAACGGGTCCCCCGCGTCCTCGTGGTCCCCGGTGGCCGGGAATTATGGCACGGCCGGGAACACCCGCATCGCTGCCCTGTCGGCCGTACCTCTGGCCCTTCGGGAGGACGACCGGGTGCGCATGCAGATTCAGCATCTGGCCGCCGGGTCGCCCTCGTGGAACTACCGGCCCCACCTGTGGGCAGTCAGGCTGGTGTCGGTATGACCACGAACACGACCGCCGCCCTGATCGCTTCCCAGGGGGGTCCGTACGCGCAGCTCAGGGTGGGCGTCGTCGTCTCCTTCACGGCGAACCAGGCAATCATCAGCGCCGGCGGGTCGACCTTCTCCGCCGCGTACCTGAGGGGCACGACCCTGATCGTGGGCGATCTCGTAGCCTGTCTGGAGAAGCGGGGGTCCTGGCTCGTCCTGGGGGCGCTGGCAGGGGTGGGACCCAACCTGCTCGCCGACGGAAACCCGAGCTTCGAGGCATCGGCTCCCGGCTCGTTCCCGTCGCTGTGGTTCCAGGCGAACCTGTCGGGCGTCTCCGTCATCGTCGTCGACACCGACCCCAACGCGCCGGCCGGCACGCAGGTGGCTGCCGTCTCGGGCCCGGCGGTGGGCACCCAGTCGTACCTGTACTCCCAGCCGATCCAGGTGACGAGCGGCGAGCAGTTCGCCGTGTCCGCATATGCCGGTGGCGACTACCAGCCTGGTGACGCCCTGACGGCGGACGCGGCGCTGGTCGCCCTCTGGTTCGCCAACGACACGAACCTGTACCCCACGACGTCCGCCGTCGACATCGTCATTTCGACCAGCAACGACCTGGTGCAGTCGCCCCCGTACGCGACCCTGGGCGGCACCGTGACGGCCCCGGTGACGGGCTTCATGAGGATCGCGCTCCGCTCCACCACGGAGACCTCTCAGCGGGTCCTGTGGGACAGCGTCATCGTCCGGAAGCTGTGAGGAGAGACCCATGCTGACGACTGCGAACCGGGGCTACTCGTACCCGGAGTACACCGACCCCGCCGATTTCCCCACCCAGATCCAGGACCTGGCGACGGACGTCGATCTCGACCTGCGCAACAACCTGGATCTGCCGACCGTAGCGGCAGTGGACGCGCCGTCCGCCCGCGTGTTCCGGGACGTCGGCACACAGGCGGTGGCCGCCAACACCAACGTCACGTTGTCGTACGGGCCTCTCGCCACGTACGACAACGACGGGATGTACAACTCCGGGGTCAGCACGACCAACCTGGTCATCAACACCCCGGGCGTGTACCTCATGACCGGGTCGGTGAACATCTCCGCTGACGGGGCGGCGGGCGGGGCGGCCACCCTCATCCTGATGTCGTCCGGCGGCGTCGTGACCAATCCTGTGGGCACGTCCCGCAATCTCGACAACAACCAGCCGACCAGCCTCTCCTGCACCACACTGCACCAGGTACTCGTGGCCCCCGAGACGATCACCATGATCGCCCGCCACAACCACGGTGCGGCCCTGAACGCATCGATCGCGCAGCTCACCGTGACAAGGATCGGCTGATGCCCGGATTCACTCCCAACTTCCTGCTGCCCTACTCGGTACCGGGCGATCCCGCCAACGTCCCCGCCGCGCTCCAGAACCTGGCCGAAGCGGTCGAGTCCACGGTGTCGTTCCTGAGTGAGAGCGCCCGGCCCCGGGCGATGGCGCAGTTCCTGGGCACCATCACGAACACAATCCCCGGCACCGCCCTCTCGGGCACCTTCACCTGGCAACTCACCGACTTCAACACCTTCGCCCCCACGGTCACCGAACCCATGCCCGCCGTGCAGCCGATCAACGACGCGGCGACCACCGCCCTGACCGTGAACCACGATGGGTTCTGGTTCATCTTCGGCACGGTGCAGGCCCAGACCACGGCGCCGGCGGCCAACATCGACGAACTCGCCGTGGAGTTGCTGAAGAACGGGAGCGCGACACCTCCGTGGTCCCGTTCGGGCTCCCACGACACGACGACTGCGGGGGTCTCCACGTTCACGCTGGACGTGGCGGCGGGGATCCCCCTCCTGGCCGGCGACACGGTGGGCCTGCGAGGGTTGGTCCGCCGCTCCGCCGGAGCCGCTGCGGTCTCCTTCGGGAGCCGCTCCATCACTCTCCTGAGGATGACCCTTTCATGAAGAAGTACCTGTATGACCTGGCCTACTACGTCGTCGGCGCGTTCGTCACCACGCTGGCCAGTCTCGCCCTGGCCGCTGAGCCGTTCGACATACTCACCTTCGACTGGGGCCCGGCGCTCACCGTGGCGGGCTCGACTGCCGCACTGGCCCTCTTCCACGGCGTGGCCGCCCGCTTCCAGGGCGACCGGGAACGGGCCCGGTTCACCCGACGCTGAGCACGGAGAAGCCCCGCCACGGGACCTGAAAACCGTGGCGGGGCTTCTCGTTCACTCGGTGTCACCCGGGGAGTGGTGAGGCCGAGGATCCGGTCCCCGGGGGGTGGGGGACCGGAGCTTGGGTCAGCTGAAGGGGTCGGATTCGTCGGCCGGGGCGGCCACCTGGGCCAGGGTCCGGTTGGCGAGGAAGTCCCGGGCGATCTGGGCGTCACCCTCCTTCGGAGGCAGGATGCCCCACGGGTTGCCCTTCATCGGCCGCTGGCCCGGCTTGTAGGTCTCGAAGCGTCCCAGAACCATCTTCAGGCTCCGGCCCCGCTCTCCGTCCGCCCGGAGCTGCTTGATCAGCCGGTCCTGTCCGATCCAGACGCCCTCGAAGCGGTTGCCCGGAAGGGTCTGGTTGGTAGGGGCGCCGTAGGCGAAGACCTCCACCGGCTTGGTGACCTCGGAGCCGTCGACCACCGTGATGGTGGCGGTGACGCGGTCGCCCTTCTTCGAGGGGTCGTCCATGGAAGGAACGTCGAACTCGTAGCCGGTCGGCTCGATGAGGATGAGCCGTCCTCGGAAGGACGCGACCGAAGCGAACTCGGACGGGACGACTGCGGGACCTGCGAACGGGTCGGTGCTCATGTGCGGTTCCTGTCTCGTGTCGGTTTCAGGGAGGCCCCGGTCAGCGTCGCAACAGCCGACATTCGTATGAGTGTCGGTGCCGACCGGGGCCGTGATCTGCGGGGATAGCCCCAGGCGATCGGACCCTACAAGGCAGCTACGGGAGTTGCTGCGAGTACGTCTTGCCAACTCGGCGCTAGTCGTGGCCCACGGGCCTCTTGTAGCAGCCTTATCCCAAGGCAGTACGTGGACGGGATTCGAACCCGTAACGCGCTGCCCACAAGGGACAGCCGCTCTATCCGTTGAGCTACCACGCGCCCCCTGACCGACGACTCAGCCGTCCGTCAGAAGCTTTGAGCGGGGCCGACCCTTGAACTCCCCCGAGCTACCGGGGTCGGCCCCTGCCACCCTCACCGTAATCGACGTGCTGCTTGTCGATTCCAGCAAGACCAACCTATGCCCTCGAAGGGGCAACGTCAACCCGAGACACCGAGTTCACGCAACCGCTGTTGCGCCAGCCCGACCAGCCGCTGAAGCTCCATGCCGGCCACCCCCTCCGCCTTCGCTTCCCTCCACAGGTGGGAGGCCGCTTCCTTCGTCGGGACCGCCCGGAACATGGACTCCCAGTCGGTCTCCGCAAGGGTCGGCGTCGGCTGGTGATCGGGCGTCTCCGGGACGTACGGCACCCCGGGGAGGTCCAACCCGTCCTCCATGTAGTCGCCCCGCTTCCGGGACGCCAGGACGTCTCCGCACACCTGCGACACCTCCCACCCGGAGGCCAGGTTCACGCGCTTCAGGAAGCACTGACCCGCGTCGTCTCCCTGGATCGGAAGGTGCATGACGACGCCGTAGTCCGTGCGGACCTTCGGGACCTGCCACGGACCGGTCTCGACCGAGTCTCCGTAGCTTCCGGCAGGCTGCCACTCGCCCTGGTTCCAGTCGTACACGCCGTGCTCGTTGACCCCGTGGGCGTACAGGGCGAGCTGCACGGCGATCTCCATCCGGCCGTAGGACAGGTCGCGCCCCGTCTTCACGTCGCCGATGAGGTACGTCCCACTGGGCCGGTGGTAGAGCACCCGGTCGAGCGTCCCGCAGAGGCCGTTCCACCGGTTCACGAACGTCGTCCGCTCGATGAGCCCCGGCACGACCTCCAGGCCCGCTTCCTTCAGCTTCTCCCGGTACGCGACCACCATGGGCCGGTACGCCTCCGGCACCTCAGGGGCCTTCATCAGGCCCGCGTCGATGCGCTCCGTGAAGCTGTGCACGGCCGTGCCGTGGTTGGCCGCCACCTTGGCGCCCGCCGCGTCCTTGATCTGGAGGACCAGTTGGTTCAGTTCCTTGGCGTCCTCGCGCACCTGCTTCCCGTGGGCGAGGGCGACGACGTCGGGGCGCAGCGTGGCGCCGACGAGGGTGAGCCGCTCGTCGTACCGCGTCAGGGCGAACGTGTCGGCCGCCGCCTTGGCGAACGTCGTGGCCCGCGTCCAGCCGTTCCTGCGGGTCGCCTTGTCCCCCCCGTCGGAGTACAGGCCGGTAGCGGGGTTCGGCAGCAGGTAGCGGCCCCACTGATCGCGCAGCGGTTCGGGCTGGCCGGAGACGTTCGTCTCTCGCTCATAGCCGATCACACCCGTAGGGCCTGCCACACGCTCGACCGTGGCCGGGCTCTCGAAGGGGTCGGGCTTGGGGGTCTCGTCCATGCTCTCGACCGTAGCGGCAGCCACCGACACCGGCCTCTGATCCAGCTGGCACCACTCGTCATGACTGGGAGCGGGTTCCCCGCACCCGCCGCAGAGACGGGGTTCCTCGGCCGCCGGCTCCTCCTGCCCACAGTGCACGCAGAACGACCCCGCCATGTGGGTGCCGTCATCCGCCCACTCGTAGCGGTGGTCGCACTCCGGGGCCGGGGATCCGTCGCAGACACTGGACGGGTCGTTGACGTCCTTCAGGTGCGTGATCAGAACTCCGTCCTCGCGCAGCGGCACGCTCCCCCCGCAGACCTCGCAGTCGTCTACGAGAACGACCCTGCACGTGTGCTTGTACGGCGTGCCGTCCCGCTTCGCCGCGTACTCGTTGCGGCAGTCGTCGCACTTCACCTTCGCCATAGCTTCTCTCCCCTACGCTGGTCCTGCGGTCGCAGGAGCCCTCCCCACTTCACCGGGGGAGGGCTCCTGTGTGTGTCCTACGGCCCGGTTACTTGCCGGTGAACCGCTTGCCGGTGATGGCCGCTTCGGGACGGGCGCCGCTCATGATGCACTGGAAGCCGGGGCCCGAGTTGTGGGTGTAGACCCGGTTCAGGCTGGTGACGCGGACGTCCTTCTTGCAGTGGCCGCACGTGATCTTCTGCATGGTTCTCTCCTGCTGACTGGTGTCGGGTGAGGGTTGACGTACGCGGCGGGTGCCGCGCCGGCCTACTTGCTGAAGCTGTTCAGGTCCTTGATGACCTGGCAGTAGCCCGCCTCCGTGGCGGGTGCCGTTACGGTCGTGCCGGTGGCCGTGTCGTGGACGTTGACGCACCCCTCCGGGGCGCCACTGTCCGAGACGTAGATGTGGCCGTTCTTCGGGGTGTCGTTGTCAGCCATGGGTCCGTTCCTTCCACTCGATCAAGGACGTGCGGGCGGCTGCCCACCATCCGACCTTGATGACTTAAGTCAACACCATCAGCGGGTGGATGTCAACCCGAGACACACAACTACTCAGAGTTACTGATAGCTACGGGGTGTCACTTGCAGTCAGCCCAGCGGTACGCCGGCGTGCCGACCTCACACAGGATCGGGACGCCCTTCCATTCCCAGGTGAACGCAGACTTCAGGAGATCCGACCACAGGTCCACGTCCGCCTCCGGCACCGAGAGGATGACCTCATCGTGGACGACACCCCGCAGGAGCGGACGGACGTTCTGCCCCGCCGCGTCCGCCAGGGAGACCAGCCTCAGAAGGGACTCGGTCAGGATGTCCCGGGCCCCGCCCTGCCCCATGAGAGCGGGCGCCTGCGTCCACGCGCGTTCCGGATCGCACCGCATCATCCGGCCAAAGCCGTTGTCGAGAAGGACCCCCGTGCGCGCGCGCTCCACCAGGTCCGCCTTCCAACCCCCGAACACGTGCAGGCGGTCCGCGTGGCGCCGGGCCGCTTCATACGTGGCGGCCACGTCAAGCCCGTGCTGCTCTGCCACGGTCCGAGGGGACTGGTTGTAGTTCAGGCCGTGGCTGACCGGCTTGTATTCCTTGCGCTTGGACCGGTCCCCGCTCATGATCTCGGCCATCTCGCAGTGATAGTCCCGGCCCGGCTGGAGCATGTCGATGAGAACCGGGTCCTGCGAGTGAGCGGCGAGCGCCCGCACGTCGACCTGGGACAGGTCACAGGTCAGGGTCAGGTGCCCGGGGTCGGCTACGTACACCGCCCGGTGGGACGGGTGCAGGTTGGCCGAAGCGGGGGCGCTCGTCGCCCACCGGCCGGACGCCTGCGGGGCGCCCACCGTGGAGTGGACGCGGCCCGTGGACGTCACCCAGCGCTCGATCTCCGCGTACTTGGCCGTGGCCCCGGTCGCCATGGCCAACGTCTCGCACAGTTTCCGGACAGCGGGCACGTGGCCGTACGTCGAAGGGTGCAGCATCCCGGGGAACGCCTTGCCCTTGTCCTTGTCGAACCAGCGCCCCTCGCCGAGAGCTTCGGCGGAGAGCTTCAAGGCCCCGTTCTTGGTCCGGGGGACGTACTCCGCGCCCGCGTCCCGGAACGCCTTCACGAGAGCCTCCCGGCCCGCGTCCGTAGCCCACGGAGAGGCGTAGACCTCGCCGGAGATCTTCTCGGCGATACCCATCACCACCCAGGATTCAGGGTCAAGCTGCCGGGCTTCAGTCACCTTCAGGTCGGCGTACTGCTCAGGCCACTGAGCCTTCGGCTTGAGCTTGAACCGGTCCGGCTTGGCGAGCGGCACACCGTAGTCGGCGTGCAGAATCTGGATCGCCTCCGTCACCTTGGCCGCTTCCTCGGCGACCCGCTCCGCCAGCAAGTCCCGGTCAATCGCCCAGCCGTTGAGCGTCATGCGGTTCTGGAGGGCCACGACCCGCATCTCCCGGCGCGCGTAGTCCGAGAGACCGTCGGCCGTCAGCTTCTCGTACACGTACTTCCCGGCTGCCAGATCACCCCGGAGGTACTCGTTGTACTCCGGGTCATCGAGCGGGATGCGGTCGAACCCGCCGTGTTTCTTCGCCAGCCGCTCGATGTCGTCGCTCTTGCCCTCGTGGCCCAGACGCTTGGCCACGTCGTCCAGCCGGTGCGAGACCCGGTCCGCTCCCCGCGCGCCCGGGGGATTCAGAAGCTGAGAGATCACCCGCGTGTCAACCGCCAAGGCGGCCAACGCGTCGTAGTCGGCTCCGTGGTGGTACGCCAGGGCGAGAAGATCGAACCCCAGGATGTTGTGACCGTAGAGCGTGTCGGCGTTCTCCAGCGCCTCCAGGAATGAGCGGAAGGGCTGGGGCGGGTAGTGGTCGGCACCTTCGAGGGAGTTCAGGACGGAGCCGTCACCCGTCCAGCCGGCGAGCCGGACGAACGGCCCCTCGTGGCCGCCCGTGAACAGTTCCTCGTGTGAGGCAGTCTCCAGGTCAAACCCCAGGCTGACGCCCGAAGTTGTCCGGTTCGGTTCCTGCGGCTCAGACCGGACAACTTCCGGTTCGTCGCCCCAGCACACACAGGGGTACTCGTCGCAGCACATCGGCGCGTCCGGCTCAACCGGAGCCGGCGCCGTGGGCACCTCGTCGCTCCAGGGGTCGTCGTTCTTGCGCAGGCGCACCCCAGTCCACACCCGCTTGGGGTTGCCCGAACCGATGCGCTTGCGGGCCTGACCCACCTTCGCCTTGCGCGCCAGCTCGTGGCCGCCGAACCGGGACGCGAACGTCTTGTCGTTCCACGTGCGGTGACCCCGGTCCTCCGCCCAGGCGTTGAAGCCCTCCAGCATCTCCTGGGAGGGCGTCATCGCCTCCGAGTCGAACACCAGGCAGTCATCGACGAACCCCACAACCATGTCCGTCTCGGACCGCCACTGACGGGTTGAGCGCTCGACCGCCTCCGGGAGGGGCATCATCATGCGGTCCCGCTGGTACCAGGCACGAGCGCCCGTCACCATCCACGCCAGGGCCGCCGCTCTCACGTCTCGGTCGCCGGAGGCGTACTCCATGCGGGAGTTGCCCTCCCGGTCGAGCGGGGTCAGGAGCGGGCGTCCCGGCTTCAGGAAGGTGAACGGGAACTCCAGGAGGGCGAGCCGGCGCCAGGTGCCGTGGTCGGTCTCGTTCACGATCGGCTTGTGGTTCGAGTTGATGAACAGGGAGTGCGTCGCCAGGAACTCCACCGTGTCCTGCCGGATCTTGCGGGCCCGGATGACGGGCGTGCCCACGGTCTGCTTCAGCCGCTGGACGTTCAGGTGGCGGGCCTCCGGCGTCTCCTCCAGCACCGCGTAGCGGGCGCCCCGCAGGTCCATGAGTTCGGTGGGGTGCGCGTCGCCCTGCACCATGAGGACTCGGTCCGACAGGAGGATGCCGTACGTACCGAGGGTCTCCCGGAAGATGTCCGCCAGCACGGACTTGCCGTTCGACCCGGTGCCGTGGCCGATCACCATCACGTGGTCGGGCGTCTTGTAGCCCGTGAGGGCCTGCCCCATGCGGTCCTGGTACCAGGGGTGCAGTGTCGACGGCAGGGCGGTGAGGGCCGTGGTCCACAGCGGGTGCGTGTACCCGGGGCGGTAGTCGGCCGCTGCCATCTTGGTCGTGCGGTGCTCCGGGTCGAACGGCAGCAGCTTCCCGGTCGGCAGGTGCACCGTGCCATTGGTGCACGTGAGCAGATCCGGGTCCGAGTCGAAGTCGGACGCGTCGGCCTGGAGGAGACCGCGCGCCAGGTCCCGCAGGGCCGTCAGGCGGGACTTGCCCAGCACGGCACGCCACCCGCTGATCTGCCCCTGGAGATTGCGGGACGGGTCCTTCCTCTGCTCGGTAAGGACCTTCTCGAACTGGTCCCGCACCCAGGTGCGCACGGCTTCCAGCGGCTCGACGTCGGAGACCTCTCGCCACACGCGCCCGGTCCACTTCAGCCACCCGAGACCGGACGCCCAGCAGAACTCTCCCGTGAGCGTCTCGGCCAGCTCTTCCACCAGGAACGCGTCGGTGAACGCGGCGTCCTTCTCGCCGGCGCCCGGCGCCACGTTGGTCGCCACCGCTGCCAGGGAGGCAACGTCACCTCCAGCGGCGAAGTAGTCGTCCACGCCCTTCACGGTCGTCTCGGCGACCTCTGAGGGCGTGATGATGTACTTCACCTCGGCCACGCCCCGGGAGCGGAGCCACGCGCCAAGGCGGGACATCGCAAGCTGGACGTTGCGGTTGCCGGACGCGTCCGCGTCGAAGCACAGGACGACCGTGCGGCCCTTAAGGGGGATCTCCTCCCAGTCGCCCAGGGTGCCCATGCGGGAACGCCAGTTGAACACGCCCGTGAGGCCGAGGGCCGCCAGTCCCTGGGAGACGAGCGCGTCGGTCTTCTTCATGCCCTCGGTGATCCACAGGGGGATGTTCAGCTCGGTGAGCACGGAGCGGGTGAACTCCGGGACGTCCAGGCAGAGGGACGACCCCTTGGGCGACTCGTACTTGACCGGAGCGGGCGTGCCGTCCGCCTTCGTGCGTGTCCGGGGGACGAGGGGCTTGAACTGGTGACCCCGGACACTGCCGTCCGCACCGTGCATCGGGACGAGGAGCCCGGGGTAGGCGTCGTCCCGCTGGGTCAGGTAACGCTGGAAGCCGAGGTCCTCCAGCTCGGTCCGGTCCGCCACGTCGCCGCTGAGGGTGCGGTAGCCCCGGGCGAGGGCGACCTCGGGGGAGACGGCGGAGTCCATGACGATCTCGGTGTAGTGCTCGGGGGAGAGGCGTTCGGTGAGGGCCATTCGGTAGCCTTTCAGGCGTACGTGGGAGTCGCGTACAGGGAAGTCCCGGGATCCGTCCACGGTCCGGGACTTCCCGCGTTCAGTGCTCTGACCTGCGATGTACCGGGTGTGTGCCGGATGTGCCGGGAGGCTCCGATCATCTCTCGTGTGAGGTCAGGATTCTGAGGTTAACAGGAGTACCCGGCACATCCGGCACACTAGCTGCACACCCCCTTCGGAACCAGGGATTCCGCCCGACGTCGGGCCAGCCCTTCCACTTCCTGTCGGCTGAAGCGAGGTGCCCATCCTCCCTGGGGCAGGCGCGCGTAGGTGCACTCCAGGTACTTCCGGGCCACGTAGCGGTTCACGGTGCGTGTGGAGACGCCCAGGATCCGGGCGGTCTCGATACGGCTGATCTGCTCTTCTTCCATGTCCTCAGACTACGCCGCGTGTCCCGGGTTGACACCTGGACCCCCGCCATGTTTACTTAAGTCATCAAGGAGCGTGGGGACGCTCCAACGACCTGAGGAGACAGACATGGACCGCAACGAAGGCATCTGGGCCTACAGCAACACCGGCACCAAGGCCCACGCGTTCGTCCAGACCGACGACAACGGCAACCGCCGGGCGATGTGCCGGGCGACGATCGTCCGTTCCGAGTCGGCCATCTTCCACCGCAAGACCGACCTGGTCGGCACCTGCACCCGCTGCGCCACCCTGGCCGGCGCCATGTACGACCGGGCGGAGGCCTCCATGGCGCCCGCCACGGAGGCGCACGACCTGGGCCACGTCGCTTCGGTGGCCGAGACCCCGGCCGACGAGACCGACCCGGCGCCCGAGCTTCCGGTGGGCGCCCGCATCGTGGCGCGGAACGGTGAGTTCGGCACGGTGACCGAGGGGCAGCGGGGGCGCGTCACCACGAAGAACCACCCGAACTACGGTCTGGCGTATGTCTCCGTGCTCTTGGACGGGGTGGGCACCCGGCTTCCCCGCCGCTCCAGGCTCTTCGTCGAAGAGCTGACCAACCTGGACGCGCTCCACGCCGAAGCGCTGGAGACGGACGCCGAGGAGACGGCGAAGGGGACCCCCGCCCCGGTCGAGCCGTCCACCCCGCAGCGGTGGCGGTACACCGCCGATCTGAAGGCGGACGGCTCCGTCTCCCGCGTCGGCGGCTACGTGACGGCCCCCACCCGCCTGAGGGCCCTGTATGAGGTGCGCAACGCCCACAAGACGGACGGCACCTACATCCACGACCTCATCCTGACCCCGCTCAACTGACCCCGTACGACCTCGCAGGAGCGGCCACCCGGGCCGCTCCTGCCCTCTTGAAAGGAACTCGGCATGGCCGACGACACCAGAGACACCACCGGCCCCCTCAGCGGTCGGCAGCGGATCGTCCTGAAGGGCATCTGCGACGGGCGCACGCACACCCAGATCGCTGATGAACTCGGCATCGGCCGGACGATGGTGGGCAACATGCTCATCAAGTCGATCCTGCCCAAGCTGAACGTCCGCCGGACGTATGAGGCGTGTGCCTTGTACGGCCGTGCGCAGGGTTTCCTGGAGGCGGCGGAGTACCTGGAGTCCAACGGGATGGACTCCGACGCGCTCTACCTGCGGGACCGGGCCAAGCGGCTGCTGCCGTGAACCGGTCGAAGGAAGTGTTCGCCGATCCGGTGGAACTCCCCCCGACCGTGGACCACTGCGGGCCCCAGGCCTACAACGTCTACAAGTGCCGTTGCAAGTACTGCGTGACGTGGTCCCGCCTGTACGGCAGGGCCAAGGATGCCCGGCGGTACGCGACCGTGGTGCGTGAGCGGGACGGCTACCGGGATTACCTGGCGAGCCGGGGTATCCAGCTCGTTGGCCCCGGCCCCTTCCGCAAGAACTCCCGGAATCTGGCCCGCCTCGTGGCCCAGTACTTCAACGACGACCTGTCTTACTGGATCAAGCCGAAAGGTACCCGCTCATGACCCAGTCCCACGACCCCAAGACGTGCAATCTGTGCGGCATGGGCCGACACCCGGCCATGTCGGCGCAGACGGCGGAGCTGAAGAAGCACCTGGCGAAGTACCCGTTCCCGAAGCAGGAGAAGAAGTGATGAGCGACCAGCGACCGGGTCTCGATGACTTGAAGGTGGGCGATGTCGTCCACATCCGTACCTACTCCGGCTACTCGCCCGACTACATGGCCCGCGTGGTGAAGATCAACCGGGTGTGGATCGAGATGGAGCACACGGCAAGCCTTCGACCGCTGCGGTTCCGTAAGGACACGCAGCGGGAGAGCGACTACACAACGGCGGACCGCTTCGAGACCGAGGCTCAGTACGCCTGGAGCGTTCGGGAGGGCGCCGCGTTCCAGTTCCTGAGGGAGCAGGGGATCAACATCTACCCGGGACCGTGGGTGAACCGACGTCTTGAACTGGCGAACGCCGTGCGCGCCCTGCTGGGGCTGGACCCGCTGTGATCCGGCTCAAGGACTACGCGATCACCGGTCTGCTGCCGGGCGGGGACGTGGCGTACAGCTTCATCACGATGCCGGCCGACGCCCCCAAGGCTGTTCAGGACACCCTGATTGCCGATCTGTGGACGCAGTTCCGGCGTCAGCACCCGTCCGCATGCAGCCCCCAGGGCGGGTTCGGTCCGCCCTACGACGTACCGACCGGAGACGAGACGACCGATGACTGAGATCAAGCTGCGTGACTACCAGCGCGAGGCGATCGACGCGGTGTTCAGCGCGTGGGC
>Ga0079217_10000016_pt1 | contig 26595 bp, 28 predicted proteins | sample NCAS200_FD_76343 | JGI IMG/M metagenome (GOLD analysis project Ga0079217, IMG submission 76343) | Agricultural soil microbial communities from Utah to study Nitrogen management - NC AS200 | ecosystem: Environmental > Terrestrial > Soil > Agricultural land | place: USA: Utah | collected 2014-06-11 | reverse complement strand
TGCTTACAGTCGGATGGCCTCGTCGATGAGCATCACGGGGATGTCGTCCTTGATCGGGTACATGAGATGACAGGCGTCACACACCAGTCCGTCATTGGTTGGGTTGAGATGAATATCGCCCTTGCATTGGGGACAGGCCAGAATATCCAGAAGCTCCTTGCTGATCGTCATCAAATCTCCTCCTTCAAGGTAATGATCCGGTCAAACATTGCCGCGCGCCAAGAAGCTACGACGGCAAATCGTCAGCGCTGAAAGGGACAAAAGCATCACGGCCGCGATGATAGGCGCGTTGCGACTGCGCGGGATCGCGATTGACGAACGGCCGGTGATACATGGGGTGGCGCAAACTGCGCACCTCATGCTCAAGTGCGAATATCGGTTTGCCGTTGGCGGGATCAACGATGTCTTTAAAACGAAATTGGTGATTGTGCACGTCCTCCGAAATCAAGCCCCGGCTTTTCAAATATTCGTACGGTCCGGAAAAATTGGCGACATAGACCGCGATGTGATGCCCGTCGTAGGGCGCGGCCGGAGTTGCTATTTCACGGAAATTCAACCACTGGCAACGGCCTATTCTTACCCGCCCGTGCGCCCCCTCGGCATCGTTTTCCACGGCGACCGGCGCGTTAAACGCCGTCTGGTAAAAACCGATGATAGATTCCATTGCGCCGGGCCGAACGGCAAATTCCACATAGGGAATTCCCAGCGTCATATCGCCGAACCTCGGTTGGCTTTGATGGCAACGGTACCGATTGCCCCAGGGGCAAGTCACCGCAAGGTAATCGGTACTTCGGTCGAAGGAAAATTGACTACCTTTCAGTCCATCCGCGACCCCTTGTAGACGGCTCTCAAGCGCATCGAGATCCGGCACGACGACGCCGATATGGCCGTCGATGATCTGTGCATTGCGCGTCGGTAGGTGAAACTGCTGTTCGCCGACATTGATCCACATGTTGGTGAGACCCACGGTGAGATAGGGATCGCGCGTAAAACCGAGTCCGACGACGTAAAAGAGAATCGCCAGGGCCTGATCGGGAACCTGAACATTGATATGTTCGAGAGCGATGATATTACCGACATCTTCTTCTGCATATGAGTTCATAACCTACCTCGTCGCGGCTAGCTGTATGCCGCTTATCAGAGACCGTAGTGACTAATCAACGCCTGTAGTTTCGCCGATCCAGGCCCACTCCTCGGCTAACCCCTGCTCCAGGCCGACTCTCGGTGAGTAACCCAGCTTGCTCCTTGCTTGGTCGAGTCGCGCGCTAGTATGTCTGACGTCGCCTCTTTGGCGGTCGAAACGCCTGAGTTTCGCTCTTCGGCGGGCGATTCTCTCAGCCACGGAAATGGCGTGGAGCAAGCTCACCTCCGAACCGCCGCCGAGATTGAAAACTTCCCCTTGGCCGGGGTAACGGGCCGCGGCTAGCACCCCATCGACAATGTCGGCGCAGAACGTAAAATCACGGGTTTGCTCGCCATCATCGTAGAGCGGAACTTCTTCGCCGCGCAGCAAAGCGCGCATGAAAATATGAAAAAACATGTCCGGCCGCTGCCGCGGCCCGTAAACCGTAAAAAACCGCAACGCCACAGCGGGTACAGCGAAAGCTTGCCAATAAAGATGGCAGAGATGTTCGGCGGCCAGCTTCGTAGCACCGTACGGAGAAATCGGCCGGGTGCCGCCATCCTCGCGCATCGGCAAATCGTTCGTGTCGCCGTACACCGATGACGTCGATGCGTAGACGAATTTGGCCAGCTTCAGATCCTTGACCGCTTCGAGCAAAAGCTGCGTCGCCGTAATATTGTTTTCGGTATAACGGTAAAATTCGGCGCCCCAACTTGATCTCACGCCAGGCTGCCCGGCGAGATGAAAAACATAAGAAACATCGCGAAGGAGATTTTGCAAATCTACGCGCAATAGGTCTGCGGCGACAAAAACGAACTTCGCGTTGCCTTTCAAGGACGCCAAGTTCCTCTCTTTGAATCGGCGCGGATAGTTATCGAGGAAATTGTCGACGCCGACAACCTCATAGCCTTCGGCCAACAGCCTTTCCGCCAGATGAGAACCGATAAACCCGGCTACCCCCGTGACAAGTGTCTTCATTCTACGATTTTTCGACTGTCGCCGTTTGTTGAATGATCAAGAATCCGCTGCGTTGCTTGCCAGAGGTCGATGGTTGAAGCGACTTCGCTATCGTTGATTGCCAGCGGCGGCGGCGACACCCCGATCAAGAGCGCGGTCGCGCCAGCTCGTTCGGCAAGCTCGATATCGGTCCTTTGGTCGTCGACGCCATAAGAGACCGCGGGATTCAACCCGATATCCTCGCAGGCGCGCTCGATCATACCGCTATTCGATAAACGCCCTTACCTTCCACGGGATGATGCGGACAGTGGTAAATAGCATCAAACGTGACCCCGCTGTGCGCAAGTCGCGCAGCCAGCGCGCGGTGAATCTCGCCGAGATCCGCTTCCGACATGCAACCGCGGGCAATCGCTGATTGATTGGTAATCACACGAGCTTGAATCCTTAGTCATGCAATAGGCGCAGCGCCGCTGGAACTCTCGGTAGAATTTCGACCTGATCCGCACGCCGCAAATAACCCACATCGCGAATCAACGTGCCATTGCGATCGAGAAACACAGTTGCGCCACGAGTTCGATCGCCCATCATGCACGCCGGCTTGGCTGAATTCTTTCAATAACGGCATCGACGAGACCTGATCCGTTCTCCACCGCCATCGCGACTCGCAACGCCATAAGCTTGTCCTTGGAAAATGGAAACCGCTGCAGCTTCACAATATCCTTCTCAGTTGTAACGATCAAATCCACCAGCCGGCCCATCCGGTTAATTTCTTGCCAATCACTGGTCGTGTAAAAATGGTGATCGGGGAATTCCAAAGTGTTGACGATTTCACCATCGTATTCGTGAATAATCCGGTACAGGCCGCTGGGATCGGCGACTCCAGAAACGGTCAATATTTTACTCCGATAAAGCCACGACAAAGGATATTCCTTTAGGCGCTCGGAGTTAAACCCAACCAAAGACACCGCCCGCAGTGAAGCGCTATATGAACCCGCCGCGCGACCTTTCGGAATGATGTCGTTCCAAGCGCTCTGGGCTGCAGTCACGAGTATCAAGTTGGAGCGGCGAAGATTCTTTCGGGGCTCGCGAAATGGCCCAGCGGGAAGCATCCAACCCGAGGTTTCTGCACCCAATAGCAATAGGTCCACATCTCTCTTTAGTCGCCGGTGTTGAAATCCGTCGTCCAGAATAAACACGTCGATTTCGGTCGCGCCCAGCAGCTCCGCCGCAGCCTCGCTGCGGTTCTTACCAATCCCGACGTTCTGGCCGTAAAGCCGGGCCATCATGAGCGGCTCGTCGCCGGCCTTCAGAACGTCTTCCTCCTTAATCGCCAAACCGCCTTCCTGGGGTCGGAGGATCAACGACTTTCTCTCTTGACGTCGATAGCCACGGGACAAAATGCCGACCCGCCAGCCGCGCTCTTGCAACTCTCGAGCGAGCCATAAGCAAGTGGGAGTCTTGCCGGTTCCTCCCACCGTAAGATTGCCGATGCTGATAACCGGCCGGGGCAATCGCAGCGATTTTAGCCAACCCCAGCGAAAAAGCAGATTGCGCAGCTGCATCCCCAGACCATAGAATAACGACAGCGGCAGCAAAATTGCCCATAAGAATTTTCCGCGAATCCCCCTTCGCTCCCATACCTGGCGGGCCAAGGCATCGGTCATGGCCGCAGATAAAAGCAACGAACGACAGAGTACATCATAAGTAACGCTCGGCCAGCTTGAGGTTGAGGCTAAGCGCGCCGCGATTTGCACCCGCGACGGCGGAAGCTCGTTCGCCCATCCGCTGGCGCGTCCCGGTATCGCCTAAAAGGTTAACCAGAGCACGCGACAGACCAACCGCGTCACGCACCTCGATGGCGGCGCCGCTACGCTTCATTTCCTCCGCGATGGTCCTAAAATTGGCCATGTACGGGCCGAACAAAATCGGCTTTTCAAAGCGTGCGGGCTCCAAAATATTATGGCCGCCGTAATTGACAAGACTCCCGCCGACAAAGGCGATATCCCCAGCTGCAAAAAACTCCGGTAACTCGCCGACGGTATCCAGCAAGAGAACGTCTTGGGCAAAGTATTCTTCGGCCGCGAGGCGGCTTTTGCGCTGAAACGCGAACGGACTGCTCAACAACAATTTCTCGACTTCGTCGAATCGCTCTGGATGGCGCGGCGCCAGCACAAGCGAAAGCCTGGGAAACTGCGCCCGGGCCGATTTGAGAGCCGCGAGCAGGATCTCTTCCTCGCCGCGATGGGAGCTGCCCGCAACCACTAATTGGCGGGACGTGTCTCGCAACGCGAGAATTCTTCGCCATCGATTGTCGATATTTCGCGATGCAAATTTTAAACTGCCGACCACCGCGACTTTGTCTTTCTCAGCGCCCAATTTCGCCGCTCGCGCGGCGTCGGCCGGCGACTGCATGCCGAGCACCGAGAAGAATCCCAGCACGCGCCGGAAAAACGCGCGCGCGATTGAATAGCGCGCGAAAGCCTTCTCGGAGATTCGCCCGCTCAAAAGCAAAACGGGTATGCCCCGGCCAAACGCGGTACGCAAAAGGTTCGGCCAAATCTCCGTTTCGATAATGATTAATATCGCCGGCTCAAATGCGCTCAGAGCACGCCGCACTGACCAGGGGAAATCCAAAGGCAAGTAAATTGCGGTATCGACGCCGCGAATTTGACGCGCGATCCGATTACCCGTAGCGGTGAATGTCGAAAGCAGCACTTTGCGGTCCGGGCGATGCGCCTTGAGCTCTCTGATGAGCGGTTCCGCAGAGCGAACCTCGCCCACCGAGGCGGCGTGGATCCATAGCGGTTTTGCCCCGGCGAAGGATCGACAAACAGCTTTCGGGTAAAAGCCCCATCGCTGGGCAAACCCGTCGCGGTAGCGAAGCCCGAGTAATAATGCCAACGGCAAGGCGGGCAGTGATATGACTAAGACAAAAACCAAGAGCAGATTATAAACTAAGTACCACATGGCCGTGCCGCAAATTAATGCAACACCTCGCGCTCTTCCGACTCACTGTCCTCCAACGCTTGAATCGCGTACAACCTGCTATACTCGCCGCTCATGCGCAGGAGTTCTTCATGCGTCCCCTCTTCGGCCACTCCACCGTCGACCAGAACCACGATCCGGTCGGCTTTTCGGATCGTCGACAGTCGATGGGCGATGACGATGGTGGTTCGCGTCGCCATAAGAGTTTCAAGCGCCTCCTGAACCAAGCGTTCGGACTCGGCGTCGAGAGACGATGTCGCTTCGTCGAGAATTAGAATGGGGGCATTTTTGAGCAAAGCGCGGGCGATGGCCAAGCGCTGGCGTTGCCCGCCGGAAAGTTGCATCCCCATCTCTCCGATCACCGACTCGTAACCATTGGGCAGTGTTAAAATAAACTCATGGGCATTGGCCGCCTTGGCGGCGGCAATAATGTCCTCCATGCCCCGCCCGGGCTCACCATAAGCGATGTTATTGCGGATCGTATCATTGAAAAGAAATGTATGCTGGGTCACGATCCCAATCTGGGCGCGTAGGGAGGGCACCGTGAGATCACGAACATCAACCCCGTCGATCGTGACCCGCCCGGCGCGCACGTCATAAAATCTTGGGATGAGATCCACCAGAGTGCTCTTGCCTACTCCGCTCATTCCCACCAGCGCGACCCTTTGTCCGGCTTCGATCCTAAGGTCGACGCCCTTGAGGACAGGCGCGTCTTTATAGGCGAAACTGACTTGATGAAACTGAATACTCTTTGAAAACGGCCGGGCAACTTGCGAATCCGTCTTGTCGGCAATTTCCGGCGCCTCATCGAGGATTTCGAAAACCCTTTCGGCGCCGGCGAGCCCTTGATGAACTGCGGTATATGTTCGGGCTATCCCTTTAAAGGGTCCGTACATCAGAAACATCGCCGCCATAAACGCCATAAACTCACCCTGCGTCCGGCCGCCGTTGATAACGCTCCAGCCGCCGTACCAGACCACCGCGCCGATGCCGATTGAGGCCAACATCTCCATCGACGGGGCAACAATGGCCTTGATCCGACTCGCCCGCAGCGACTGCTTGAACAGACGCCAATTTTCTTGCTGATATCGTTGGTCTTCGTACTTCTCCATTCCGAACGCCTTGACGATGCGATTGCCTTGAATACTTTCCTGCAAGAGAGCGGTAAGGGTGCCGGTGCGAATCTGTCCACGCCGAGTAAAACGCTTGATCTTCCGACTCAGGCGCATGATCGGCAAGACAGAGGCGGGGAAGACGACAAACGCCATCGATGCCAAGAACCAATCTTTCATAAACGCGACGACCATCAAGGCGCCCAACGACACTGCATCCTTCATGAATGAAGCCAAAGCGTCCGTGATCGCATAGCGTAAAAGATGAACGTCGCTATTTACCCGGGCAAGCAGCGTACCGGTCGGATGTCGATAAAAAAATGATACGGAAAGCGCCTGGAAATGACGGTTTAATCCGTTCCGGACGTCGTTGATGATTCGCAAGCCGACATAATCGTTAAAATAGCTCTGGCCGAAATTCATCAATCCTCGGAAAGCAAAAATTCCCACAATCACGCCAGGCAAATACGTAAGAGCGGTCTCATCCTTGCTCGTAAATACATCGTCGATGATTCGCTGAACCAGAAACGGCAATACGCCGTCGGTCGCGCCGAACGCGACCATGCACATCATCGCCAGAACAAAGTACGGCCAGATATAAGGTTTTAGATAAGCAAGCAGGCGAATGTAGATTTTCACTTGAAAGTATTTCCTATGTCATCATGCCAAGGGCAAGATCGGCGACACGGTCCGCCGCTCCGGCGCCGCCGAGATGCTCCCTCAGCTTTGTCAATTTCGTGATGATGCCGGCGCGAACCTGTGTGTCATCGAGAAGGACTCGACTCTCCGCCATGATGCGCTCCGGATTGGCGTCATTTTGGACGAGCTCCGGCACAACCCGCTCTCCCGCGATCAAATTAGCCATGCCGATATGGTCGACGCGCACGAGCAGACGGGCGATGATGTAAGTGAGCCAAGAGAGCCGGTAAACGATGATCATCGGCCGACCCAGCAATGCGGTCTCCAACGTCGCGGTGCCGGAAGCGGTCCACACCAAATCAGCGGCGTGAATCGCTTCGTAGCGCTCGTCACTCACAAGCGGGATCTGCAGGGACGGATCAGCTAAACCGGCGGCCAAGTCCGCCTCGTCAATGGTGCTCGCGCAGACGCAAAAAAACTGAATCTCTCTTTCTTCGCGCAGACGTCTCGCCGCTTCGCGCATCACCGGCAAGTGACGGCTCACCTCGCTGTGCCGGCTTCCTGGCAACAACGCGATGGTCAACTTGCTCGGATCCAAGCCAATCTTCGCCAGCGTCGATGCACGGTCATTGACCGCTTTAACCGATTCCAACAACGGATGACCGACGAATGTCGCCTTAACCCCGTGGCGTTCGTAGAACGCCGCTTCGAAGGGAAATATCACCGCCATCTGATCTACCCAACGAGCGATCTGACGAACCCGACCTTTACGCCACGCCCAGATTTGCGGGCTCACATAGTAAAGCACCGGAATCTTTAAAGACTTGGCGAGCTTTGCCAGACGCAAATTAAAATCCGGAAAATCGATCAACACCAGCAGGTTGGGACGCCGTTGCTTCAATGTGTGCTTCAGCAAATTATAGGCGCGCCAGAGATTCCCTGCATTGCCGATCAATTCGACCAGACCCATTCCGGTGAGCTTGGCAACGCTGAATAACGTCTCAAATTGCGTCCGACCGAGTTGCTCGCCGGCAACGCCGTAGATCTTGAGCACCGCATCGCGCTTATGCAGAGCTTTTACGAATTGGGCGCCGTGCACGTCGCCGGACGCTTCACCGACTACCAACATAATTTCTTTTTGCCGCCGCGCCACGATAGGAGTGAAATTTCCGCGGATTAAAGCTGGGCGCTGATCATCGAGGCGATCTCGAGCGCCCGCAATCCCTCGTCTCCGTCCACGAGCGGCAAAGCGCGGGTCCGCACACACTCGAGAAAGGAATCGATTTCATCCGCCAACGCGTCGCCGTCCTTGATCTCGATATTTTCGGCGCGAATACCGAGCCAACCGGCACCCGGCGCCGGCTTATAGTAGATCTGAGCCCGCCGCTGATCATAGTCGATCGAGATATAGGCGTCCGGTTGAAAAATCCGAATTTTGCGCTCCCGCTTGATCGATACCCTGCTGGACGTGACGTTGGCGATACAGCCATTGGCAAACTTGATCCGCGCATTGGCGATATCAGGTTTGTCGGTCAGAACCGGCACCCCGACCGCCTCCATTCGCTCAACGGGCGAACGAACCAAGCTCGAAATAACGTCGATGTCGTGAATCATGAGATCCAAGACCACGTCAACGTCCGTGCCGCGCTCAACGAATGGCGCCAATCTGTGACATTCGACAAATTTGGGCTCTTTGATCACTCCCTCAAGTTGTCGGATGGCGGGATTGAAACGCTCCAAGTGTCCGACCTGAAGGATCACATTTTTGGCCTTGGCAGCGGCGACCAAATCGCGCGCTTCCGAGATGTCCGCGGTGAGCGGCTTTTCGACCAAAACATCGATACCTGCCTCGATAAAATCGCGTGCCACCTGAAAATGGAAACGGGTCGGCACGGCGATGCTGACGCACTGCACTCGGCCGAACAATTCGCGATAATCGATCAGTATATCCGCGCCAAGCGGGGCACCGATTTCCCGCGCGCGATTTTGATCGGTATCGACAACCGCGACCAGTTTTGCCTTGGGCGAGGCAGCATATTTCTCGGCGTGAAACTTGCCGAGATAACCGACGCCGACTACAGCCGTAGGAGTAACACCTGCCATAGACCTAGTAACTCGCCGCGCTCACTCCGACCACGGCAATCCCGAATTCGTCCGCCTGTCGCAACAACTCTTCCTTTTCCAACAAAATTGTTTTTCCGGCTTCGACGGCCAGCGCCGCAGCATCGATCTCATGCAAGCGTTTAACCGTGTCGACGCCGACTGCGGGAACATCGAATCGCAAATCCTGCTGCGGCTTACTTACTTTCACGACCACGCAACCCGATTTCGCCAGCCCGCCGGCGCGCTGAATCGCCGCATCCGTGCCTTCGATAGCTTCGACCGCCAACACAACTTGCTCCTTGACGATAACCGTTTGACCTATGCCGAGGCGGCCGATCTCTTTCGCGATCTGAAAACCCAATTTTATATCCTCCCACTCCTTCGCGCGCGGCGCCCGTTTGCTTAACACGCCCTCTGCAGAAATAAGCTGCGGCAGGCAAAGAGTCGATTCCAAAATTCGGATCCCGTCTGACGCGAGCTCATCCGCAATGCCGCGCAGCAACGCGTCGTCTTCCCGACTCTTTAACCCTGCCAAAAATCGAGCACTGCGCAGATCCGGCCGGAAATTCCCGAAGAGTTTGACTTTGCGAATGCCGCCGGCCATCACCGCCTCCGATACTCCCGAGTTTTGAAAGACGCGAATGATCTTGCCGAGTTGGCCGACGTAAACCCAGCTCACGTGGTCGGCAAAAGCTTCGATCGTCGCGTCCGTTTCGCCGCGATGCGCTATGACAATGAGGGAAAACCCGGCGCGTTTTGCCTCCTCGGCAAATATCAATGGAAATCTTCCATTGCCGGCGATCAATCCTAACTTCTTCACTGAACAACCAGATTATCGCGCTCCGTGTCGGCTGGTTTTCGACATGAAAATCAGCGACAAATACCGCGTTGCGATTGAGAAATGAAAGAAACGAATTTGTCGATTTCAGGAAGAGGCGGTACTTCGCGTCGGATCGCTTGGAGCGCGTCCGCGGTTCTAAGTTTGGAGTTAAAAGCGAGCCGGTAGGCCTTGCGAATCGCATCGATGACCGGCTTTTCGACACCGCGCCGTTTAAGGCCCTCGACATTCAAACCGCGCAAGCGCGCCCGATCGCCGGTGGCATTGCAGTAAGGCGGAACATCTTTGGAGACCATTGACCCGGCTCCCAATATCGCGCCGGAACCGATTCGAACGAACTGATGGATACCCGCGAGACCACCGACAATGACGAAGTCCTCGATGGTGACATGACCGCCGAGCGTAGCGCCATTGGCGATCACGTTGCGATTGCCGACAGAGCAGTCATGGGCGATGTGGCAGTACATCATGAGCAGATTTTGATCACCGACTCGGGTCACCATTCCGCCGCCGGCTGTTCCCGGATTGAGCGAGACATATTCACGAATTGTATTGCGATCCCCGATGGTGAGCTCGCTCGGTTCACCTTTGTACTTGAGATCCTGCGGCATGGATCCCACGGTTGCGAAAGAAAAAATGACGTTATTTTGCCCCAAGGTGGTACGTCCCTGAATCGCCACGTGAGAATGGACCTTGGTCGCTTTGCCGATCTTGACCCCGGCTCCGATCAGGCTAAATGCACCGATCTCCACTTCGCTATCGAGCTCGGCGTGGGGATCAACGATCGCAGTTGGGTGTATCCGACTCATCGCGCATGCCGCCATTTACGCGAGCTCTACTTCCATGGCCGAGATTTCAGCCTGCGCGACCAATTTTCCGTCCACGGTAGCAATTCCTTGCATTTTCCAGAACGATCCGCGCCGTTTTAAGCAAGTAAGTTCCATGCGCAATTGATCGCCAGGCTCCACGGGACGCTTGAACTTGACATTATTTAACCCGGTCAAAACAAAAACCCTATCATCGGTCATGCCGCCGCGGGCATTGTGCGCAAAAATGGCGCCCACCTGCGCCATCGCCTCGCAAATCAATACGCCCGGCATGACTGGACGGCTGGGAAAATGGCCCTGAAAAAAATTGTCGTTGATAGTTACGTTTTTGATTCCGACAACCTTCTCATTGCCGTCTATCTCGAGGATCCGATCGACAAGCAAAAACGGATAGCGGTGCGGAATCGATTTGAAGATGTCTTTAACGTCCAGCATCGCGATCGATCTCCTTTTCCCTTCCCTTAAGAAGCCGCGCCACTTCTTTCTCCAAACGCCGCACCGCGCTCCAAAGGCTCGGCAGCTGAGGCAACAGCGTCATCACCTTGAGCCACTCATGGTGCGGCGCCGCAGCAACACCGCCCGAAAGAACGGCGCCGGCAGGAACCGATTTAGGAATACCTGATTGCGGACCGATCATGGCGCCGTCGCCGATCTCAACATGGTTGACGACGCCGACCTGGCCAGCCAGCGTGACGTTCTTGCCCAACTTCGTGCTGCCGGCAATGCCGGCCTGCGCCGCCACCACGGAATGCTCGCCGATGACCACGTTGTGCGCAATCTGCACCAGATTATCGATTTTTGCGCCTTGCCCCACAACCGTCTTCCCAAGGGTCGCCCGGTCGATCGTTGTGTTAGCGCCGATCTCCACGTCGTCTTCGATCATTACGATGCCGATTTGGGGAATTTTGACCCGCGCCGCGCCGCCGCCCGCGTAACCGAAACCGTCGCTACCCACGACGACTCCGGCGTGCAAGACCACGCGATCGCCAATGCGGCAGCCTTCCCGCACCACAACGTTGGCGTGCAACACGCAGCCGCTCCCTACCTTTACCGCGGCGCCAAGATATACTCCAGGAAAGAGCACCGAGCCCCGACCGATTTCAGCGCCAGGACCAATGAAAACATGGGGAAAGATCGTCACACCCTCAGCCACGACCGCGGTATCGTCGATATGCGCCGAGGGGCTCACGGCACCGTCAAATTGCTGGGCAGGGTGGAAAAGCTGGAGGATTTTCGCGAAGGCAACGTACGGATTGGCGGCTTCCAGGAAATTTAACGGTGCGCGAGAATCACTCACCCGAGCGCCGCCCGGCCCCACGATTACAGCGCTCGCCGCGCAGTCCGAAAGAAATTTTTGATACCGGGGGTTGGTAAGAAAAGTGATTTCGCCTGCAACGGCCTCGTCGATCGGCGCCACCTTGTAAATGACGACGTCGCCGTCGCCAATGACTCTTCCGCCCACATAATTGGCCAGTTCGTTGAGGGTTTTACCGGTTGTCACTTATTTCTTCGCCCGGCTATTATACGTCTCGATCACTTTGCTCGTGATATCGATTCCTTGATCACTATAGAGGATTTGGGAGCGTTCCAGGATCAAGGTAAATTTTTCGGCTTTACCTACCTCATTGACGATTTTCTCGAGATCCTTGAGAATCTCTGACATCATCTCATTGTTCTTTGCCTGCAGTTCCTGCTGATGATCGGCCATACTTCGCTGAAGAGTTACGGAACGCTTTTGTAAATCAGACTCAATATTACGCCTCTCATCATCTCTTAGAAGTGGTCCCTTCTTATCCAGATCATTTTTCAATCGCTCTAACTCTTGTCGCTCCTTCATTATATCAGCTTCAGCCTTTTTAATCTGCGCTTGAAAGCGATCACGCGCCCGTTTCCCCGCTTGTGATTCGCCGATGACTCGCTGAATATCGATATATCCGATTTTGATTCTTTCCTGCGCACTACTGACTGAATAACACAAAACAATTATACCGACGATTAGCCAGTACTTCACTGCCACCTCCGCGAACAAATTGGAAATTTTCGGAATGCAGTCCCCTTAAGGCTGACTGCCGATAGAGAAGCCTAGCACCGACGTTTCATCGTCGGGCTTTTTGTTTAGCGGGAATCCTAGCTCAACACGCAAGGGTCCGAAGGGAGACATCCACCTTACGCCGGCGCCGACCGACTTTCTAAGATCGCCAAAACTAAAATCCTGAAAAGCATTGCCGACATCGAAAAACGCAACTCCGCGTACGCCGTATTGCTCCATGATGGGAAATAGTATTTCGGAGTTAAGAACCAAAGCCTTTTCGCCGCCGATGACGTCCGTGCCCTTGCAAACGGGGGGCGTTCCCTCAGGTGAACCCGTTGGCGGCTTGCAATTGGACGGTGCTCTCGGCCCAAGGCTTCGTTCCGCAAATCCACGAACGGAATCGATGCCGCCAAGAAAGTACCTTTCAAATAATGGCAAATCCTTGGTGCCATTATCTCTTTCCGCCAGCCCCACTCCATAACCGAGCTGACCGCCAAGCGCGAGAACCCAATTTCCGCCCCATTTGGCGTCTTTCAGTAGAGGGTAATGCCATCGACCGCTCACGTCCGACTTGATAAACCGCGTATCGCCGCCCAAGCCGGCCATCTTGACCGAAAAAGCAGATTTTGTTCCTTCGGTCGGCGCGAAAAAGTGATCCCGGCTATCGTAGCTCAGTCCAGGGGTCACGCTGCTCGTCAAGGACTTGCCGGCTTCGCCCTTGATCGATTCCGGCGCGCTATTGGAAACGCCATCGATATTCTCGTGGGTAAGATCATAGCCCAGGCCACCCCTCATGTAGTCCCACATGGTCGGCCCCGCATTGCTGGCCAATTCGTCCGAACCAATATTTCGCTCGGCCCGCGGGCGACCGAAAAATGGCATCCTAAAATCCTTCAAGGGATAGGTCGAGTTGACTCCGAAACCAAGCTTGCGTTCGTCGAAGTCGGTATATTCCCGCTTGGTCTTGAAACCATCTAAGCCTACGCCCACTTTAGAATCCATAAAGTAAGGGTCGTTGACGTTGAGAATGAAATCTTGCCGGCTCGAACCGAAGCTGAAGTTGCCGTTAACGCCTTGCCCTCTACCGAATAAGTTTTTCTCCGAAACATTGGCGTTAAATAGAAAACCGTCACCGCTGCTATACCCGCCGCCCACCTGAAACGTCCCGGTGGGGCCTTCTTTGATATCGACCAGCACGTCGACCGTGTCGGGTTGGCTGGTCTTTTTGGTCGTCACCTGCACATCTTCAAAATAACCGGTTCTTTGCAGCGCATTCCGGCTCTGGGTAATCTTGGTGCCCGAGAATAGCTCCTGCTCGCTCGCCAGCAATTCACGCCGCACGACCTTGTCACGAGTCTTGGAATTACCGGCGACTAATACCCTGTTGAAATAAACCGGCGGTCCCTTAGTGATGACAAGCGCAATGTTGACGTTTTTCTGTGCTTGATCGATGTTTGTGACCGGGTCGACTTGGACAAACGCGAACCCCTTGTTCGAATACATTTCGGACAACGTCGTAATATCTTCCCGCAGGCGGCTTCCTCGGAAGATCTGCCCCGTTGTCAATTTGACCGACTTAAGCATTTGCCGGCCGTCCTGAATTAATTCCCCGCCAATCTCTACCTTGCCGACTCGATACTGCGGCCCTTCGTGAATGCGGAAGACTACCTCTAAACCATCGCGGGCGCGCAAAATTACCGGATCATCGATCTTGTGTTCGACATATCCGTTGTCGTTGTAATATTGGGAAAGCATCGCCACGTCATTGGTGAGCAAGTCTCGATCCAGCACGCCGCGATTGGTGATAAAAGAAAAGACCCATTCTTCTTTGGTTTGGATCTGGTCCTTGAGTTCGCTTCCGGAAAACGCCTTGTTTCCCTCGAAAGCGATTCGCTTGATTAAAAGCCGTCCGCCTTCCACGATGTCGAGCGCGACAACCGCCTGGTTGTTGGATTCAACGGTTACGGCAAAATCGACGAGCGCATTAACATAGCCTTGGTCGGTGTAAAGTTTGCGCACTTTCTCTACGCCTTCGGCGACCTTCGCGCGATCGAGGATCGTCCGCGGGCTAACTCCCAGCGCCGCTTCAATCTTCTCCCGGGACACTTGCGACGCGCCTTGCACCTTCAGTTCCCGGACATAGGGTTTTTCCTTGACCGCGTAGGTCAACACGCCATCCGGCGACAGCTCGGCCTGGACATCGTCAAAAAAGCCCATCCGGAAGATTGCTTTGACGTCTTGTTCAACAAGGCCGGAATCGAAAAGCTCGCCCGGGCGGCTTTTCAGATGCAGACGAATGCCGTCATCTTCGACTCGCAAATTGCCGGAAATTTTTACGTCTTTTAAGGTAACTTTTTCTTTGTTCTGCGCTTTCGCTGGAGCATTTAATGCCAAGACAAACATCAGGACACAGAGACATGAACTGAAAATCGATAGAACGACTTTGATAGGATTCATTAGCGATCTAAAAACGGATACAGCGAATTCACCGAATTTTGTAATTTTCTAGCAAATTCGGATACTTTTGTAAAGCAAATTTATCCATGTTACCCCAGCAGGAGTTCCCCGGCTTTGAGCTCGGCGCGCCTACCGATTTTCTCGGCAAAGGTGCGATTATGGGTGGCGATGATCAACGCGATATTGTGCTCTTCGTTGAGCCGAAACAGCAAATCTTGCACTTCCTCGCCAATGCGTAGATCCAACGACCCGGTGGGTTCATCGGCGAGCACCAGCCGGGGCTTGAGAATCACCGCTCGCGCCACCGCGACCCGCTGCTGCTCGCCACCGGAAAGCTTGCCGGGCCGGTGACTCATGCGGTCCTTTAGTCCAACCATCTCAAGCAATTGCCGTGCTTCGGTCTTCGCGCGCGCGCCGTCCACACCCTGAATGAGCGCAGGAAACATAACGTTTTCCAGGGCCGAAAAATCCGGCAAAAGATAATGGAATTGAAAGACGAAACCGAGCTCGCGATTGCGAAACTGGCACAGCGCCGTTTCGTCGTTTAACGGCAGCTCCTTGCCGGCATAAATGATCTTACCGCTATTGGGCCGATCAAGCGTTCCCAGAACATGGAGCAGCGTGCTTTTGCCAACCCCCGATTCCCCGACGATTGCCAACCGCTCCCCTTCCGCCAAATCCAAGTTCAGCCCGCGTAGAACGTGGATCTCGGTCTCGCCTTCAAAAAAAGTTTTGTGCAAATCTCTGACCGAAAGAAGATTATTCATAGCGAATGATTTCAACCGGATCGAGCTTGGCGGCCTGCCGTGACGGGTAGATACTGGCCAACAAACACACCGCAAACGACGCACAAGCGACCAATACAACATTGGCCAGATAGACCCGAACCGGCACTCGCGATATCAGAAACACCCCATCGGGCAATTCGAATGGATAGTTCGCGATCAGAGCGCAAACCAGCAGTCCCAGGATCACTCCTAGAATTGTCCCGACGACCCCGATGAGCAAACCCTTCAGTAAGAATATCTTCCGAATGCTCTGCTGGGTCGCGCCCATGGAACGGAGAATTGCGATGTCTTTCTTTTTCTCCATGACCACCATGATCAGCGTCGAAACAATATTGAAGGCGCCGATCAGCACCATGAGCAGGAGCACCAAAAAGTAGACGGTCTTTTCCAACTCTAAAGCGGAAAATAAATTCGGCCACAGCCGCGTCCAATCCTCGGCGAAATAAGGAAATCCTAAACGCCGCTGGATCTGATCGGCGACTTGCTTGGATTCATTGACATTGCGAATGCGCAACTCAATATTCGTCACCGCGCCGTCGAGATCGAAAAATTTTTGTGCTTCGGACAGCCCCATAAAAACCAAGGTCGAGTCGATTTCACTCATGCCCGTGCTGAGCACGCCAGCCACGGCGAAACGCCGCACCTTGGGAATTACCCCGATGGCGGTCGGGCTGCCCAAAGGGGAAACGACTTGCACCGGACTGCCCAGAAAAAGTCCGAGCTGATTGGCCAAGCGCTCGCCCAAGATGATACCCGGCAAAAGAACGGTTCGGTCTTCGACTTGAATGGGATGTTGCGTTTTGAGCGCAGCCAAATTTCCCTCGCGAATATATTTTTCCAAGTTGACGACGTTGTTCACCCGGTCAGGGTCGACGCCACGAACGACTACACCAGAGACCCGAGAACCGGCGGTCAGCATGACCTGGCCATAAATCGTCGGCGATGCCGCCACCACGTCGCCCTCGCTTTTCACCTGCTCGATGACCTTCTCATAATCGCGCATGGGCTCACCGGATCGGACGATCGCGATATGCGCATTGATGCCGAGCAGCCGATCTCGAAGCGTTTCCTCGAAACCGGTCATCACCGCCATCACGACGTTGAGCGTCATCACCGCGAGCATGACGCCGAACACCGAGATAATCGTAATCAGTGAGATGAATCTTTCAGTACGGCGCGCCTGCAGATAGCGCAACCCGATGAACAGTTCGTATTTCATAGGTTTTGTAAAGGCCTTACGGACGTTGCCGCAGCAGGGGGAAAAAAATCACGTCCCGGATCGAGGGGGAGTTCGTCAAGAGCATGATCAAGCGATCGATGCCGATCCCCTCACCGGCCGCCGGCGGCATGCCATATTCTAAAGCCCGCACGTAATCCTCATCGATCGGACTCGCGGTCTCGTCGCCGGCATTGCGCGCTTCCATTTGCTCGAGGAAGCGTTGGCGTTGATCCGCCGGGTCATTGAGTTCGGAAAATGCGTTGGCGAGCTCGCGCCCGCCGATATAAAGCTCGAACCGATCGACCATCGCCGGGTTGGCTTCGTTCCGACGTGCCAACGGTGAGACTTCGATCGGGTAACCGGTAATAAACGTGGGTTGAATGAGCTGCGCCTCCGCGACTTCCTCGAATATTTCCACTAGGACATTACCATAGGGCGCGCCTAAGTCGACGTGCAGCTTCTTCCGCTCTGAAAACCCCCGAAGACCTTCTAAGCTACCAACCTCTTCCGCGCTCGCTTCGCCAAACGCCACGATCGCTTCCGGTATCGTCAAGCGTCTCCACGGCGTCGCTAGGTCGATCTGATGATCGCCGTAGGTAATCTGCAGGCTGCCGCAGACTTCCCGCGCCAAGCTGACAAAGAGTTCTTCGGTAAGTTGGATCAAATCCTCGAAGGTCGCATAGGCCTGATAGAATTCGACCATGGTAAATTCCGGGTTGTGGCGAACCGAAATACCTTCGTTACGAAAGTTTCGATTGAGCTCGAAGACACGATCGAAACCTCCCACCACCAGCCTTTTTAAAAACAGCTCCGGCGCAACCCGCAAATAAAGATCCATATCGAGGGTGTTATGGTGTGTAATGAACGGCTTGGCCGCCGCTCCACCCGGGATGGCCTGCATCATCGGCGTTTCGACTTCGAGAAAATCCCGCTCTTCAAAAAACCGCCGTAGTAGACGCACGATCTTCGAACGCTTCTCGAAGACCTCCCGCGACTCGGGATTGACCATGAGATCTAGGTAACGCTGGCGATAGCGGGCTTCCACGTCCGCCAGCCCGTGCCATTTCTCGGGCAACGGCCGCAAACACTTCGTGAGCAGCCGAATCTCTCGCGCCTCCAGCGTCAATTCTTTAGTTCGCGTGCGAAACAGATGGCCTTCCACGCCGACGATATCGCCGACGTCCAAACTGCGGAACAAACCATATTTCTCCTCGCCGACGGCGTTTTGTTGAATGTAAACCTGCAGCCGGGCGCGCCGGTCCTGTAAATGAAAGAATGATGCCTTGCCCATGCGGCGGATCGCCATGATGCGTCCCGCGACCCTGAGAACCTTGGGTGCCGCGGCGAGCTCGTCGTCGTTGGCTGCGGTGAACTCGGCGACAAGCGCCGCCGCCGAATAAGTCGGTTTAAAATCGTTCGGATAAACCGACACCCCTGCCGCCTTAAGTTTTTCGAGCTTCTGCTTGCGAACTTCTACTTGTTCGCTGCTGTCTTCACTGGCAATTGGAGCGTTCTCGACCATCACGTACTCACATTCTCGCCCGCGGCATTGGGCATGACCCTTCTGCCGTAACCTAGACGGTAAAACCCGGGACAGGACTACAAACCGAGGTTCTTGCAGATCGCTTGCACGGAATAGGATTTATTCAGCGAATAGAAATGCACTCCGGCCACACCAAATTTTATCAAATCCTCGCACTGGCGCGTTGCGTATTCGATGCCCATCTCCACCGCCGCGCCGTCGTCGTTCTCAACCTTCGCCAATTCTTTGTCCAATTTCGGCGGAATCTTTGAGCAGCACAACGCGGTGAAGCGCCGCACCTGCGGCGCCGAGAGGATCGGCAATATACCCGGAACGATCGGAACGGCCACGCCAAGTTTGCCAAGATCCTCGACAAATCGAAAGTAATCGTCGTTGTCAAAAAACAACTGGGTAATCACCGCGACCGCGCCGGCGTCGACTTTCTCTTTGACGAACCGGAGATCGGCGTCCCGGCTCGTGGCGCGCGGATGGCACTCGGGAAAACCGGCGACGGCAACGGAAAAACATCCGAACGCAGCGGCCTCGCGAACCAGTTCGATCGCATGATGAAAACCGTCCGGATGAGGGCGCCAATCGGCCATGCCCTGGGGCGGGTCGCCCCCGAGCGCGAGCACGTTTTCAATACCTTTTTCCTTGAGCCGAGCAAGAATCGCACGAGCATCCGCTTTCGACTGGCCGACCACGGTTAGATGGCACATGACCTCAAGACCGCAGTCATTGTGGATGGCTTCGACCAAGCCAACGGTTTTTTCGCGCGTGCTTCCGCCCGCCCCATACGTAACAGAACAAAAGCCGGGATTTAGCCTCTTGATGATTTCGATTTCGCTAAAGAGGTTTTCCTCGCCCTTTTCTGTCTTTGGAGGAAAGAACTCGACCGAGAGGGTCAACTTAGATTGGGCATAGAGGTCGGCCAGCTTCACACGAATCCTTGATGACAACCTTCGGCGTAGCCAACACTTAGCACAATGTTCTGCCGGGGACAATCCAAACAGAGAAAAAAATCAGAGTTTCTCCATAGTTATCGGTCGCCGACCCGGCCGCGCACGGCGTTTGGGTCGCACTCCGACCCTGCTTCAGGGGTTATTTGGCTGCGCAATGCATCAGTATGCTCGAGAACCACCGTCTTGATTTCCACCGGCACGTGGTAAAAGTCCAATGTATCACTGAGAATTTGCCGCCGGCGGGCAAAATGACCACCCATAATAGGATGATTTGCATGCACCTTGCCAAGCGGCCGTCCGCTATATTCGATATCGGCGCCGAGAAAGCTGGCGGTAAGCTGGTACTCCAATTCTTTAATCCGGCGCCGGTCGGCATTGCGAAAAAAAAATCCGATCATGCGATCCTCAAAGACGCGATCGACAAACGTGTCGATAATCTCCCGTAGCCGGTTCTCGCCGCCGAGTTTATCAAAAAGACTGTGACTCATAAGATGAATGAATTCTTCAGGTGAGATCGGGCACGAAACCACTTCACCAATTCAGTGAGGGACAAAGACTTTCACATCATTCCGAGCTGCAACCGCGCCGCATCCGACATCTTGCTCGGATCCCATGGCGGCTCCCACACGAGATCGATTTTTACCTCGGTCACTCCCGGCACGGCCCGAACTTTCTCTTCGATCTCGGCCGGCAATGACTGCACAGCCGGGCAGTGCGGCGACGTAAGCGTCATTTGAATCGCCACGGCGCCTTCAGAACTCGCCTTCACTTCATAGATCAAACCCAGCTCATAGATGTTCACCGGAATTTCCGGATCGAAGCAGGTCCGCAACGCCTCGACAACCTGAGCTTCAATGATCGTTTCGTTGATGCTTTCCATAAAATTTCCTACTCAATGCCTAACTGCTGCTTGGCCTTGGGCGAAATCATGCTCTGATTCCATGGCGGATCCCACACCAAGTCAACATCGGCTTCACTTACGCCGGGAACCGCGAGTAATTTCTTCTTGATATCTTCCTTCATAAACTGCCCCATTCCACAGCCTTGCGCCGTCAAGGTGAAACGCACAGTCGCTTTATGGCCACGCGAGCCAAGCCCTTCGGTACGGCAATCGTAAATCAAACCGAGATCGACGATATTAACCGGAATTTCGGGATCGAAGCAGGAGCGCAATTGACTCCACACGCGCTCTTCGATGGAACCACCGGTTGGGACACTGTCGTTGTCAGCAGCAAAGTGGCGCGCCTTTTGAACTCCCAGCACGTCGGCGTCCGCGCCGTCGATACGCACCATATAACCATGGTCCGTCATCACGGTAAAACTACTGCCAAGGGTCTGGGTAAGCCAGACATTCGAGCCGGCCGGTAGGGTCACCTTTTCACCGCTTGGAATCATTATCGCTTCACATTCTCGCGCGAGGGCGATGGGTTTTTCATCCGTCATACCGCCATGCTCCTTTGCTTGAAAAAGTGGTGCTCATTCCGTGCTCGCGGGGCGGTCGTCGCCTGCAAGCGCAGCATTCACCGTATGCCACGCAAGGCTGGCGCACTTTACTCTCGCGGGAAACTTGCAAACCCCGGAAAGGATGGCGAGCTTGCCGACTTTGCCGGCGCCCTCCGCCGCGGTTATATCGCCGGTCAACATCTTATGAACGTTGTCGAAAAGCTCGCGTGCATAGCTCTCGCTCTTGCCTTTCAACTCCGCGGTCATCATGGACGCCGAAGCTTTGGAAATGGCGCAGCCGGAGCCTTCAAAGCTGATGTCCTTGATTAGCCCTTTATCGAGATGCAGATACACGGTGACGTGGTCGCCGCAAAGAGGATTGTATCCCTCCGCCTTGCGGTTTGCCGCGGCCATGGCCCGAAAGTTTCGCGGGCTTTTGTTGTGGTCGAGAATAACCTCTTGGTAAAGATCGTCGAGATCCGCCATTAGCCGAACACCTTTAAAACCCGACGGATGGCTTGCACCAATACGTCGACTTCCTTCACTGTGTTATAGAAGGCAAAAGAAGCCCGCGTCGTTGCCGGCACGCCGAAACGCTGCATCACCGGCATGGCGCAGTGATGTCCCGCGCGCACGGCCACGCCTTCCTGATCGAGAACCGTACCCACGTCATGGGCATGCACGTGATCAAAAACGAAAGACAATACGCCGGCTTTCTCTCTGGCGGTGCCGATGATCTTCAGAGGATGGATCTCGGCGAGGGCTTCGGTGGCATAGCTCAACAACTCATTCTCGTGCGTCGCGACTTGATTCCAATCGAGCGCTTGCATGTAATCGATCGCCGCGCCTAAACCGATAACCCCGGCAATATTGGGCGTGCCCGCCTCGAATTTGTACGGCAAAACGTTGTAATGGGTCTTCTCAAACGTCACTAGACTGATCATGTCGCCGCCGCCTTGATAGGGCGGCATCTTTTCGAGCAGCTCCGACCTGCCGTAGAGCACTCCGATGCCGGTCGGGCCAAACATTTTGTGGCCGGAAAACGCGTAAAAGTCGCAATCCAAATCGCGCACGTCCACTTTAAGATGCGGCACGGCCTGAGCGCCGTCAAGGAGCACGGGAACGTCGTGCTTGTGCGCCAAGGCGATTATTTCCTTCACCGGCACAATCGTCCCCAACGCATTGGACACATGGGTCACGGCGATGAGCTTCGTTCGTTCATTGAGCAGGCGTTCGTACTCTTCCATGACAATCTCGCCGTCATGGTTGATCGGGATCACGCGCAGCCGCGCGCCGACCTGGGCGCAAACCATCTGCCAGGGGACGATGTTCGAGTGATGCTCCATTGCGGATACGACGATCTCGTCACCGGCCTTGAGAAAACTTCGCGCGTAGCTTTGCGCTACTAAGTTAATGGCTTCCGTAGTGCCACGCACGAAGACAATCTCTTTGTCCGATGGCGCATTGATAAAACCGCGCACTTTCCCGCGCGCCGCTTCATAATCGGCCGTGGCGCGTTCGCTGAGCGAATGCACGCCGCGATGGATGTTCGAATTTTCCGCGCTATAGTATCGCGCCAGAGCATCGATCACCGCCTGCGGCTTCTGACTGGTGGCGCCGTTATCGAAATAGACCAGCGGCTTGCCGTGGATTTTCTGCTTGAGAATCGGAAAATCCTCGCGGATGCGCACGACGTCAAAGCTCTTGGCCGGCGCCGGCGAATCGGTTTTTGGGGAAATGGCTTTCATGATTCTCGATCAATTATCGCGAAACTTCGCCACCAAATAGTCATCCAAGCGCTTGCGCAGCGAGGCGGCGTTCATGCGCCCGACGATGTCGCTGGCAAAGGCAAAACTCAAAAGACTCCGGGCTTCGTCCGGCCCCAACCCCCGCGAGCGCAGATAAAACAGAGCGTCGGGATCCAATTGGCCGATGGTAGAGCCGTGGCTGCACTTCACATCGTCGGCGTGGATTTCAAGCTGCGGTTTGGTGTTCACCAGAGCGTCCGCCGACAAAAGCAGGTTTCTGTTGGTTTGGCGCGCGTCCGACTTTTGCGCATCCTTGTGCACGACGATCTTACCGTTAAATACCCCGTGGGAAGCGCCGTCGAGAATGCCTTTGTAAAGCTCCCGGCTGGTCGCGCGCGGCTTGATATGCTCGATCTCGGTAAAATTATCGATGTGCTGCTTGTCATCGCCGAGGTACAGGCCGTTCAACACGCACTCCGCGCCTTCCCCGGCGAGCGACACATGCACATCGTTGCGCACCAGCGCGCCGCTCAAAGTCACCGCGTGAGCGGTTAGATGACAGCCGCGGCCTAAATGCGCCGCCAGGGTGCCCGTGTGAAACGCCGCCGCGCCGTCTCTTTGCAGGCGGTAATGATGCGCCACGGAATCAGACTCGCCGATCAATTCGGTCACGGCGTTGCAAAAATAGCTTTCGCCGTTCACCCCGGAATAGCTCTCGACGATACTGACTTCGCTGCCGGCGCCGACAATGATCAGAGTGCGCGGATGAGATACGATCGGCCGATTCTTGGCGCCGGAGGCATAAACCAGATAGATCGGCTGGAGCAAGCGACAGCCCGGCGGTATGAGAACCACGGCGCCGTCATCCACAAACGCCGTGTTGAGCGCCACGAACGCATTGCGCCGATGATTCGCGTAGCGCCCGATCCGCGATGCCAAAACACCGTCGTCGTCGCTTAGCAATTTGGATAGATTCGCTAAACGCACCTCACTGGGTAAACCCTGGACCGAAGAAAGCGCCGGCGCGTAAACGCCGTTGACAAAAACCAAACGCGGCGCGTCCGGTTCAACGAATGAGCTCGAGAGAATATCGGCGGTGAAACTACTTTCGCCGTTGGCAATACCGAACTGGCGCGAAACAACGGGCTCGACGTTGGTGTACTTCCATTCCTCTTGCTTAGGGGTTGGAAACCCCAGCGCCGCAAAGTTTGCGATGCCGTCTTGCCGAAGGTCGTTCAGCCACCCCGGAGCGCTCGATTTGACGGCCGATCGCCATTCTTTGGAGACGCCTATATAGCGCGCTGTATGTTCGCTTGCCGACATGATGGAAATCTTTGCAGCGAGCTCATCAATGGGTCGCTGCGGTTTCGCCCTTGAGCCAATCGTAGCCCTTGCGCTCCAACTCGAAAGCGAGCTCCTTGGTGCCGGACTTGACGATCCGTCCGTCGTACAGAACATGGATAAAGTCCGGCACGATGTAATCCAATAAGCGCTGATAATGGGTGATCACGATCATGGCGCGATCCTTGCCGCGGAGCGCGTTGACGCCGTTGGCAACGACCCGCAATGCGTCGATATCCAGCCCCGAATCGGTCTCATCGAGCAAGGCGAGCTTGGGGTCCAGAACCGCCATCTGTAAAATCTCATTGCGCTTCTTTTCGCCGCCGGAAAAACCCTCGTTGAGCGGCCGATTGAGCAGCGCCTGGTCCATCTCCACGAGCTGCATCTTTTCTTTAATCAGGGCGAGGAACTCCATGGCGTCGAGTTCTTCCAATCCTTGATGTTTTCGCACTGCATTGAGCGCGGCTTTAAGAAAATACGTCGTGCTCACGCCCGGGATCTCCACCGGATATTGAAAGGCGAGAAATATCCCTTCGCGGGCGCGCAACTCCGGACTCAGCGCCAATAAGTCCTGACCTTGATACATCACCCGGCCGCCGGTCACCTGGTAATTTTCTCGTCCGGAGAGAACGTGCGCCAGAGTGCTTTTTCCAGAACCATTGGGTCCCATGATGGCGTGCACCTCGCCGGCACTGACATGAAGATCGATACCGCGAAGAATCTCGTTATCTCCGGCCTTGGCTCGGAGCCCCTGAATGTCCAACATTACTAGTTGTACCTTTCGAATGTACTGGAGCGCCTAGACAGCCTTTTGCAACGGCGCTTTGCTCAAACGGCTCTTGAGTCCCTGGCCATCGGCGATCGCAGCGATGGACACGCCCGCAAGAAATTCCGCTAGCACTTCCTGGGCCTTTTCCCAAACCGTTTTCTGCAGGCAAACCGAGCAAAAGGAGCAATAGCTTGCGCCCTTCTCCAGACAGTCCATCAAAACCAACGGACGCTCCACGGTCTCGTAAACGTCTTTGATCGAAATGGCGCCGGCGCCCTTGGCCAGGGTAAACCCGCCCTTGGAGCCGATGTGCGACTGCACTAAGCCGCCGGAGACCAAATCCTTCATGATCTTTGACAGATAAAAGGACGGAATATCCTGGTTTTTTTCGATATCGGCGCGGCTGATGATCTTACCTTCAGGCTGCCCGGCAAGATAAGACAACGCGCGCACCGCATAGTCGACTCGGCGCCCCACGTTCATCAACGAACTGCGCTCGCTCTTACCTTTGACTTTTCTCGCCATGGCTCGCTAAATGAATATAGACTCCTTAGGTCTTCATTGTCAATATAGCGTCGCCCAAGTCTTTTCTCCCAGCACCTGCGTGTGTTAGAAAAATTCACATGTCGATTCTAAAAGTCGCCCGTCTCGGTCATCCGGTATTGCGTGAAGTCACCGCGCACGTGTCCCAGCGCGACTTGCAATCGGCGCCGATACAAAAATTTATCGACGACATGATCGAAACCATGAAGGAATACGACGGTGTGGGTCTGGCTGCCGATCAAGTGCATGAATCCAAGCAGGTTGCCGTCCTGGAAGTCGCGGACAATCCGCGCTATCCCGGCAAACCCCAAGTGCCGCTGACGGTGCTCGTCAATCCGAAGATCACGCCGCTCTCCGAAGAAACCGAGGAAGACTGGGAGGGCTGCCTCAGTATCCCGGATCTGCGCGGCAAAGTGCCGCGCTACACGCGTATCCGCGTCGAGGCCTGGGACCGAACGGGTAAGCCGCTGGATTTCGTTGCCAGCGATTTTCACGCCCGCGTCATTCAACACGAATACGATCACTTGAACGGCAAAGTCTACCTCGACCGCATGCGCGATCTCTCGACCTTGAGTTTTCTGCAGGAATTCGCGCGCTATTGGCTGCGCCCGCCGCCCGACGAGTGAACCATCGTCGTTGAGTTTGTTCTTGTGAAACGTTAGAGTCGCGCCATGAATTTCCCGCACCTGCAGAGCTCCTTTGAACGACAGCTGTCGATGATTGCGCCGCATACCGCGGCCATATTGGATCGCGCGTTATCCGGGCAGGATATTACCGTCGACGAAGCCACGAGCCTTTTTGACGCCGAAGGCTCGGCGCTCATGGCGATGATCGCCGCCGCGGATCATCTGCGTGCTCGAACCGTCGGCGACGTGGTCACCTATGTCATCAATCGGAACATCAATTTCACCAACGTCTGTGTCAAAGCCTGTGGTTTTTGCGCTTTCAGTCGGGGTCATCTCGCCGAGCAAGGCTATTTCCTTCCCAACGAGGAAATCATTCGCCGCGCCCGCGAAGCTTACGAGCTCGGCGCCAGCGAAGTTTGCGTGCAGGCAGGCCTGGCTCCCGGAATGGACGGTTGGCAGTACGTAAATTTGTGCCGGGCTTTGAAAGAGGCGTTGCCGGATCTCCACATCCACGGATTTTCTCCCGAAGAAGTGCTTTACGGCGCCACCCTCGCCGGCGTC
>Ga0079217_10000014_pt1 | contig 27092 bp, 23 predicted proteins | sample NCAS200_FD_76343 | JGI IMG/M metagenome (GOLD analysis project Ga0079217, IMG submission 76343) | Agricultural soil microbial communities from Utah to study Nitrogen management - NC AS200 | ecosystem: Environmental > Terrestrial > Soil > Agricultural land | place: USA: Utah | collected 2014-06-11 | reverse complement strand
CGGGGCAATGGGACGCGTACCAGTTGCGCCAGGTATTCGTTAACGTGATCGCAAATGCAGTGGACGCGAGCCAGGAAGGCGCGGTCGTCCGGATCTCAACTGAACTGATCGCACCGTCGTTGGAGGGTAACGGTCAGGCCGCGAAAGTCTATGCGCGCGTGATCATTGCCGATCAAGGGAAGGGAATGGACCAGGTGACGCGTGAGCGAATCTTCGAACCGTTCTTTTCGACGAAGAAACGAGGAACCGGACTGGGGTTGGCGATTGTGAAACAAATCGTCGAGCAACATGGCGGCAGGATCAGCGTCGCCAGCGAAGTCGGAAAAGGTTCGCGCTTCAGTATCGACCTGCCGGTTTAAATCCGTGTAAAAGCCTTCCGCGCAGCTTGAATAGTCGCGTCGATAATCTCATCCGTGTGCGCAAGACTCACGAACGCCGCCTCAAACTGTGATGGGGCGAGGTAAACGCCCGCTTCCAACATCGCGTGAAAGAACCGGCCGTATGTTTCGCGATTGCATTTGTTCGCGCTGCTCCAATCGACCACAGGATCGTTCGTGAAGAAGCTGGTCCACATTGAACCGACGCGATTGGTTATAGTTGTCACTCCTGCGTCGTGCGCGGCGCGCGCGAGACTGTCGCAGAGACGACGAGAGGAACTTTCCAATCGTTCGTAGACTGTTTTGTCGCGCAGTCGACGCAGCGTGACGAGTCCCGCAGTCATAGATAACGGGTTTCCTGACAACGTGCCCGCCTGGTAGACGGGCCCCGCCGGAGCAATGTGGTTCATGATCTCTCCACTGCCGCCGTACGCACCGACCGGAAGTCCGCCACCGATGATCTTTCCCAGCGTCGTGATATCCGGATTGATCCCGTAAAGCTCCTGCGCGCCTCCACGAGCAACACGAAACCCGGTCATCACTTCATCGAAGATCAGCAGCGCGCCGTGTTTCGTTGTTAGCGAACGAACCGCCTCCAGGTATCCCGATCGCGGCGGCACACAACCCATGTTTCCCACGACCGGTTCAATAACCACCGCTGCGATATCAGCGTGTTTCGCGAACGCCTGCTCAAGCGCCTCAGCCTCGTTGAACGGAAGCGTGATCGTATTCTCAGCAAGCACCGACGGTACGCCCGGGCTGTCCGGCAAGCCAAGCGTCGCCACGCCGGATCCCGCTTTCACCAGCAAGCTGTCACCGTGGCCGTGATAACAGCCTTCGAACTTCACGATGCGATCTCGGCCGGTGACACCACGCGCGAGCCGAATCGCTGACATCGTCGCTTCAGTACCGCTGCTGACCATCCGTACCATCTCAATCGATGGAACGGCGTCAATCACTTCCTGCGCGAGTTGGATTTCGAGCTCAGTTGGCGCTCCGAAACTCGTGCCGTTGGCTGCGACTTCCTGCACCGCGCCGATGACCTCTTCATCAGCATGGCCCAGGATCATCGGACCCCACGAGCCGACGTAGTCGATGTAGCTGTTGCCGTCAACGTCGGTGATTTTTGCGCCTTTCGCCGACTTGACAAACACCGGAGTGCCGCCCACGCCGCGAAACGCCCGCACCGGCGAATTGACGCCGCCGGGAATCAGGTCGATCGCAGTCGCGAATAGTTGTTCTGATTTCGTTTGCATGTGTGTTGGCTGATTATAGTCTACTCACTGCTTCCTTCGGTTCGACCGTGATCGAGCGAAAGCGCGATAGCCGCACAAGACCGGGCGCGGCGCCTTTTGGCTTCGAAAGAAATTTTCGCTCCGTGTAATGGATCACGACCTTGGCGTCCTCACTCGCCTGGCTGAAGCGGCCTGCGAGTTGAGCTGCCTCGATGATCGTGCGATGCGGGATCTCTTTCCGTGTCGGATTGCGCACGACTACGTGCGACCCGGGATAGTCGCCGGCGTGCATCCACAGGTCGTTTGGGTGCGCTAGACGAAACGTAAGCGTGTCGTTGTCCCGGGAGGTGCGTCCGACGAGGATCTCGTAGCCGTCGGTTGAAAGATAGCGACGCACGCCCGGGATGCTCTTCGTGGCGGAAGCAGGCTTGCCCTTGGGAGTTTTTGGGGAAGGTGGCGTCGGGGACTTGTCGAAACTTTCGAGTGCAGCGATGTCTCGTCGCTCGACGATACTCTCGAGTTCCTGATTGCGCTTTTCGAGTTGCTCGATTTCTCGATCTACGCCGCTTAGTCTGACGGCGATCTCTTCGCGCGCTCTTTTCGCTTTCGTATATAGGCGAAAACGGCGTGCAGCCTCGTCCTGAAGCGAGGTGTTCTCGTCGATCTCAAACTCGATCTGAGGAGTGCCGTCAGAGTAGTAGTCGGTCACAACCGCCTTATTGCCATTGCGCGTAGCCGTGGCGACATTCGCGAGTAACAGGTCGCCGGCTTTTTTGTGTTCGTCCGGATCGCCGTGGCCGGCTAGATCTCTGCGGAGATGTTCTTTCAACTTCCGTTGCCGCTGCAGCGAAGTTCGCAGTCGCGAACGCAGCGCGCCCGCGCGCGAGTCAAAAGCTTTTTCCGCATCAACTTCACTGTAAAAAGCATCGGCGTACGCGGATGGTGACCCATCTGGTATTTGCACAATGTCGCCGCGGTCGACGCGTGGCTCCGGTGGCGAATAGATCTCGCCAGGGAGCTGCGCACCTGGACCACGCAACACGGCGAGAATCTGGTCCGTTTCATCCAGCAGGTAGAGATTTGCCTTGCGGCCGGTCAAATGAACAATCAACTTCCGAAGCTGCACCTCTGCCGCCACGTCCTCACATCGGAAGGCAAATCGCACTATCCGGTCACGCGGATCTTTTTCAACGCTGACAAGCGCGCCGCTATTCGTCCTGGCGCGCAGCAACTGCCCAAAATGTGCGAGTTGAATTGATGCTTTCTGTAAGTCGCGGGCGCGTCTCTCAATGAGGTACACGCGGGGACTCGACGGCTCAACGCTGACGAAAAGAAACCTCCCGCGCAGTCCGAAATCGAACGCAAACGAAAGCGGCGTGAGTTGATAAATTTTTCCGAGGAATCGTCCGCTTAGACTGTCGCGCAGCTCTTCGACGACACGACGGATCAGTTCGTCATGCATAGTTGTCCACGGAGATTATCAGAAAATCCGTGGCTCAAACACGAACGACTGCTGTGCGAGTAATGCGATCGTGAGCCGTATAGCCTTCGCGGCTAAAAAGAGCAGAAAGTACTCCGAGCACGGTGGCTAGCGAGATCAAATAGATGAACGAGCGCCCGATCGACTGGCCGCCAGTAGGAATCAGCTTCGTCTTGGTGTCGATCACTTTCAGCGACAACAGACGCATGGCCCAGGTTCGGCCTGTCAGCGCCGTCATCAATGTGAGATAGACAAAGGCCATGACAACAAAGCTGCCCGCAATCACCGCGATGACGCGCGTGTCCTGCAAATTGTTTCCCGTCCATTGCGCCGCAAAAGCAATCGGCGAAGCGAGCATCGCGCAAAATACGAGGTCAAAGACCGCGGAGATCAGACGCCGAAACGCCCCTGCTGACTGCGTCGGACTGTCGTCTACGCGGAGATTTCGCGAGATGTGGTCGAGATAGTTGAGCGCGGGATCGTTTGGATCGTCTCGAATCAAACGTTTCGGAGAGCGAGGCACAGGCACGGGCGCGGGTTCACTTGGTGGCACGACAACCAGGTGAGTCTTTTCCACAGCGGGCGCTGGCTCTTCAACTTCGATTTCCGGCTCGAACGTGAGTTGCGTCGTCGGATGACCAACTGTTTCGTTCATTTCGTTTTCTTCTCGTGCGGGGGCGTATGCTATGGCCGTCGCGAGGGTGGATCGCGGCTGGCAAGTTTCGGTGGGAGCCGTCTGATGCGCGCGCTCGATACGCTTGAGAGCGGCCGCGACCAAAGGATTAACGGCCGGCATTTCTGTCGGTGGTAGTAACTCCAGTTGCGGCGAATTGATAGCTGCTTCCACCCGGCGTCGTTCGGCTTCCGCGGCCTCACGGGCGGCTTCCCGGGCTCGCCTTTCCTGGACTTCCCGGACCCGCTCGCTCAATTCTTTTCGCCATTCGGGAACGGAACTGCGCGTGACGCCTGGAAAATTAATCAGCGTCGATTTTTTGTCCTGGGATTGAGTTGGAGTATCGCTGGTTGGTTCCATTTTCGCGTCGCCAGGCGAATCGACCTCTCGCGATCGCGACGCATCCTATCAGGAATAACTTTAAGTGGTCAATGAGAAAATAAAGCAGGGATTGAGGTTGTGGTTTCGTCGATCGTTGAGGTTTCAGTGTCGCGGATCAGAGGGGCGTACGTCCGGCGAACCCGGCATCGACGTCGTGCCACCACTCAAGCTCGTCGCCTTCGCCCATTTGCCAGCACAGCAGGACGACCCGACCGTCGCGAAGTGATGGAAAATCGATCAGTCCGCGCTCGAAGTCTTTCAACTGCACACCGAGGGCGTCCAGTTCACTCATCTGCGACGTCATCTCAGTCAAAATAATGGCGTACGCGACACCGTCGTCGATTCCGCCACCGCCCTGTTCGGCTGCTTCGGCAGCTTTTCTGGCGTCGTCGCGATACTTGCTGAGTCCTCGATGGGCCCGCTGAATCCGGGCGAGAATCACTTTTACGCTGGGAAGCAACGCATTTGCTTCCTGGAGTGTGAATAGCTTCATCTGTTGAAGCGCCTTGGACAGCCGTCAGTGATCGTCGGTAACCCTGATGAATTCCGTCGCTGCTTCAAATTCAGCCGCATCCTCTTCTATGTCCGTTTCGAGCACTACCCGCATGGCCGCCTCGAAACTCTCCGCTTGTTTGGGGAGGCATTGATCCTCCAGGTATGGCGCCGGCAGCGGCTCGTGCAGTTCGCGCTCATCATACCGCGTTCCGTGCGAGATTTCCTTCCGCACTTTGTCTGCGATGTCGCCGAGGTCGATGAAATAGTCGGCGACGTCGATCAGCTTGGGCGCCGTGTTCGAACGAAAGCCGGCGATCTCGACGCGGCATCCCTTGTACGCGACGGCGTTAACTGCGTAGACAAAATCTTCGTCACCGGAAACGAGGACCGCAGTGTCGTAGCGGCCTGCGAGTGAGAGCATGTCGACCGCGATTTCGACGTCGAGATTCGCTTTTCTCGTGCCGTCGTAAAAAGTTTTCAACTCTTTCTGAATGACGCGAAAACCGTTGCGGCGCATCCACAACAGGAAACCCTGTTGTCGTTCCGCTCCGACGTCGACACCTGTGTAAAAAAAAGCCCTCAGAAGCCGGCCATCACCTAACAACACTCGCAATAACTTGTTGTAATCGATGTCGATGTTATGAAACCGTGCTGCATGGAAAAGGTTATTTCCGTCAATAAAAACCGCTACTCTTCCCCGATGTCCGAGCTGCCATGAAATGTTGGTAGTGGGATCATAACTGTTCATAACTAAACTCACCCTCTTGTCTAACCTTAGAATGCTTATTTGCTGTTCGTTGGTCAAGTTAACGGTCCAATGACGCGCGATCATGTGGCCGCAATTACCTGACTCGTTACAGCATCGAAATAGATCTTTTTAATGGGGCCATTTGTGACACTAATTTCCCAGGCTAAATGTAGTTCCAGGCCGCGGGATTGACCTGGCGATTGATTTGGATGGGGAAGGGCGTAAACAACTAACTGCCCGGGGTCTAAAACAGCATTGTCGGGCAGCGTTATTGTTTGCTGCCCGGTCGTATTTGAAACGGTAATCGGTTGTGCTTTAACTCTGGCGACGGCTTCTTCTCTGGTGACGCCCGGGCTGATCTGGTTAAGTGCTGACTGAATACGCTCCGCATTCGGCAGGCAGTTGCTCGACAGCGCGATGAGCTTGCCGTCGTTGCGAAAGCGAATCATCAGGTTGCCATAACCACCACGCAGCGGATAACGAAACGGTCGTTGTTCGTAGCGCGCGAGTTTGGTCCCTCCGGCTTCGTCGGTCCGTTCGACGAGCGACAATTCCTGCGGGGCGGCGCCGATGAGTCGTTGCCATTCGGCTATGAATCGTCGCAACGACTCGCGTACTTGTTCTTCAGTTGGTTGCGCGTCGCCAACCTTTGGGAGTTGGATTGTTGCCGCTAAGTCGGTAGGCAAACTTTGCAACGTTGCAGTGAAGGGATCCAGGTTTGCTTCGGTCCGTTGTTGTAAGCCGTAGTGTTGCGAGATCTGGTACCAGGCAAGTGATGCTTCTTCAAGACGCGCGGCGGGGTCCGCAAGGCCGATGGGATAGAGTCGAACGTCAGCTCGTGGACCGCCGGTATCGGGCGGTCGCAAAGCAGCACACGCTCCGCCCAGCAACGCGAACGCGATGATCACAGTTGAAGTCACATACTTCTTTCGGAAGATCCTTTGCGCCTTTGCGCCTTTGCGGGAGATAGGATGTGACCCAATGCGGGTGCTAGCGTGAAAATGTAGCTCCCGCAAAGGCGCAAAGGCGCAAAGGAAGTTTTGCATGTGACGACTCACAGAAGTTGCGACAGAACTCAAAAACATTATCTGGCCTCACAATTTCCCCGTCGTCGTATAATTCAAAAACTTGGAGGACGTGTTGCCTAAAGATAACGAAAACATTCGTCTACCGTTTACTGGTCCAATTGAACCTTCTGAGCCGCAGGGGTTTACGCCCGACCAGATGATTCGTTGCGATGAGTGTTTGCGAGCCAACCCTCCAACGCGTGTTGCATGTTTGTACTGTAGCGCTCCGTTGCCGATGACGGAGGAGTCGGCGCGACTTCGCAAGCCGGTATTGAAACCGCCGGAGAAACATCAGACCGCTTACAACAACATACTGTTGCCAAGTGAGCGAGAGGTGCCTGACGAAGACCTTGCGCAGGGTGCCGATCTCTTGAAACTCAGCGCCGAAAATCTAAAGCGGATCATGGCTGCAAAGATTCCTTTACCCGTGGCGTGCACCGCTTCTCGTGAAGAAGCCGAGCTGGTTTTCAAAAGGTTGCGCGATGTAGGTTTGCAGACGATCGTTTTGAGTGATGACGAGTTGGGCGCGTCTGAAACGTCAGTCAAGCGTATCAAGTCGATGACTGTTGACGATGAGTACGGGACACTTCAACAGGCCGGAACGAGAGAACAGATCGAGGTTCGCTGGCGTGAAATCGTTTTGATCGTGACGGGACGGTTATTTACGAAACGCGTCGAGATTCAGGAACGAAAGGCGCGCCGCTCCGAGAACGAGATTGTTCAGTCGAGCGAGTTCTCGAATGATGAAGCGGTTATCGACTTTTACACGTCAACGCACCCGCAAACGTGGCGCATCAACGCGAACGGTTTCGACTTCTCGTGTCTCGGTAATCAGAAGACACTGATCGCAAACGAGAACATCTCGCGGCTGCGACAGTTCATCGCTTCGAATGCGCCCCAAGCGAAGGTTGACGACTGCTACAAAAGACTACGGCAGACGCTCGACCTCGTTTGGGCTTCGCAACAAGAGACGCAATCGAGTGGCTGGCGCCGCGAGCGGCCAGGAAAGTTGAGCGTCGCACTCTCTACGATCAACAGTAACGAAATCCAATTCACACGCTACTCGCGGTTGCAGCGGTATTTTCATCTCAATGCCTGAATCATCGAATCTGATCTATGGCGTGAATGCAGTTGTCGAAGCGTTGCGCGCCGGCACGCGACAGATCGAGTCGGTCACGATCCTCGAAAGTGCGAGACCGGATCGTCTGAAGTCGTTGATTGAACTCGCGCGTCAAAAAGGCGTGCCGGTCCATCGTGTTCCGCGACTCGATCTTGATCGGACGTTGGGCGAAGTGAGACACCAGGGAGTGGTCGCCCGCATCGCGGCCGCGCGTTATGCCGACGCAGACGATCTGCTAGACACGCTCGAAACGAAGATCGGTACTTCAGATCCGCCCTTGGTCCTGGGATTGGATGCGATCGAAGACCCGCGCAACATGGGTTCCATCCTGCGGACGTCTGAATGCGCGGGAGTTCACGCTGTCTTCATCGCCGAACGACGCGCGGTTGGTTTGACGGGCGCTGTTGCCAAGGTCGCCGCTGGAGCTTTGGAGTATGTTCCCGTTGCGCGCGTCACGAATCTCGTTCGTTTGATAGAGCAGTTGAAAGCACGTAACATTTGGGTCGTTGGTGCAGCCGGCGATGCCAGCCAGTCGTACACGGATTGGGACTGGACGCTGCCCGCGGCGATCTTTCTCGGCAGCGAGGGACACGGTTTGCATCGTTTGGTTCGCGAACATTGCGACACGCTGGTTCGCATTCCGGTCAGCGGCAAGTTGGATTCATTGAACGTTTCCGTGGCCGCGGGCGTTTTGCTTTATGAGGCGCGACGCCAGCGGACGTTAGCAACAGGCAAACGCAAGCAAAGTTGAGGCGAGAAGAAGAATGTTTTGTCCTAAATGCGCAACACCGAATACAGACGGCGCCAGTTTTTGTCGCTCATGTGGCGCCAATATCAGTCTTGTGCCGCAAGCCCTGACGGGACAACTCGCACGTCCGAGCGAACAGACAGATCTCACGGACGAGAGCGTGTGTGCCGTGCCGGGCAAGTCCCGCCGCCCACCGACGTTGGATAGTGCATTTAGAAGTGTGTTCATGGGCATTGCCTTTCTATTAATCTCCATTGCCCTCTCTCGGTCCATTGCGCAGGCTGGTGGTTTTGGATGCTGATCCCCGCATTCTCACTGATGGGCACAGGCATCGCCCAATACATTCGCATTCGAGAACGGCAGAATCGACCAATCCCAATGCCCGCGTTACAGCCTCCGACCGTGCGCGCGACAGACCAGCTTATGTCCCCGCCAGCGAGTGTCACTGAGGGAACCACCCGCCACCTCAGTTCGAAGCCTTCCGAACACAGATGACCCGGATCTGTGTCTCCGTTTGTGAAAAGACTATAGATGCGCTCGAGAGTGCAGCCATTCGCGCCAGCGAGTCGGCTGACATCGTCGAGTTGCGTATCGATTGTCTTACACGACTGGAAGACCTAAAGCCGGTATTGAACCGTATCTCGTGTCCAGTCATTCTTACGTTTCGTCCTGATGAACAAGGCGGACATCGCGTGTTGGACCACCAGGCGCGGAAGCTGTTCTGGAACTCCGCACCGCAGACGGAATGGTGGGACGTGGAATCGGACCTCGCACTTGAAACCAATTGGCCCCGCATAATCATTTCGCATCATGATTTCTCCCGCGTTCCGGAAGACATTACGCAGATCTATGAACAACTTGCCGCGACGCCGGCTCACGTTTTGAAAATCGCAGTGCAGGCGAATGACGTCGTTGATTGCATTCCTGTTTTTCAATTGCTCGATCGTGCGAGAAGTGAAGGTCGAGACATGATCGCGATCGCGATGGGCAACGCAGGGCTGGCGACTCGCATTCTCGGTCCGTCACGCGGTGCGTTCCTGACTTACGCGGCGTTGGAAGAAGAAAACGCGACGGCACCCGGACAGATCACCGCTCAAAAACTTCGCTCCGTTTACAACGTCGAGCAGATCGACCGCGAAACGATGATCTGTGGCCTGGCTGGACAGCCAGTGATGCACTCCGTCTCGCCGCACATGCATAACGCCGCCTTCCGCACCGCTGGAATTAACGGCGTTTACCTCCCGCTCGAAGTGCACGACGTGAAAACGTTCGTCGAGCGCATGGTCCATCCGCGTACGAGAGAGTTCGATTGGAACTTGCGCGGGTTAAGCGTTACTGCTCCTCACAAGTCGTCCGTAATGGAGTTCCTCGACTGGATCGATCCAACCGCGCAAGAGATCGGAGCGGTCAATACGATCGTCGTCGACGACGACAAGCTGCTCGGATTCAACACCGACGCCGCTGGATTCATCGAGCCGTTGCTCAAAGTGATTGACTCGCTGAGTGGTCTGCGTGTGGCGGTGATTGGCGCAGGCGGCGCGGCGCGTGCGGCAGTGTGGGCGCTGTTGAGACAGCAAGCGACTGTAACGCTCTTTGCACGCGATGTTGCCAAGGCTCGCTCGCTTAAACAGGTGTTCGACGTTTCGTACGAACCACTCTCGTCTGCTTCGTTCGCCGACTACGACCTCGTGATCAATGCCACGCCTCTCGGATCAGGCGAGTTGATCGAGCAAGTTCCGGTCACCGCAGAACAACTCCACGGCGCTAGCGTCGCTTACGATCTTGTGTACAACCCCATCGAGACTCGCTTTCTGCAAGAAGCTAGCAAGGCAGGTTGCAGGCCCGTTCACGGACTCGAAATGTTGATTGCTCAAGCTAAAAATCAGTTCGAATTGTGGACCGGACAAACACCTTCGATGAACGTAATGTCGGACGCGGCGGTCGCTGCGTTGGACCATTGATTTTTAGTGTTCCTTCCAAGCCGCCCCGTCACAAAAGCTCACCTCTCCATCACAAACCTAACTTCCGCTCGCTAACGTAGACGTACATTCACGCCCACGTTGCTTCCGTTGCTCCAACGGCCCTGTTTGATTTTTGGCACAAGCAACTGAGGTGCAATCGTGAAGAGAACGATCCTTATTCTCGTCGTCCTGTTAGCCGTCCCGATCGCGTTCGCAGGATCTCCACCGCCCAATCTCCGGATCACGCCTCGTATCAGGATGGCGATCGTTTCGAAAGATGACCGCAAGCTAAACGACCTGGATAAAGCTTATCTCGACGTGTTCACAATCCTGCGTGACGACAATGCTTGCAGTCGATTGTATGGCGGGCCGGCGGCGATCGAGGCGCTGAATGAGTTGATGCGCGTTGTTCGTTCGGCGTATCTCGACCGGCATATTGCCGTCCGCATGAGCGGACCTACCACGTCGTACCGGAATGCCAATACCGGATTCTCGTTTCGCATGTTCGAGAAAGCAGAGATTAATAAGGAGGGATCGTTCTATCGCGGCAACGCCGCGTCGCAGCAGCGAGTACCGCCGATTGCCAATTTTCAACCGAACACCCGGCAAACTCGCGTCACCTTGTTATTGCATGAGCTGGGACATCTCGTTCGCGGCGCTGACAAACAGTGGCTGCTCTCGGATGACGGGCATGATCTCGAACTCAGCGCTAAAAATACGAAATATGTCGTTGACGTTTGCCGCGATGAGATCGATTCCGTTACGCGAATGACCGTCGCCCAACAACTCGAAGAACCTCTCACGACTGTGGCTCAACTCGCAACGTTACCGTGAGGCGCTTTGACCGGTCATGCTTTGACTCGCTTGCCAGGTTCGGCTGCGCCGCTTGAGTTGGCTTCGGGGCGAGGCTTTGCCTTGCCGTCGCCTCGAAGGCCGTTTGGTGGGGAAGCTAGTCCCGTTGGTCACAAAACATGGCGCGCCGGTGTTAATGAGACGGTATACGCTCGGGATTGCACCAGTACCTCCCGTGCCCACGTTAGAGCATCAAGAAGACAGTGAAGCTGTATGACGTCGACGCCTGTCAGTTTGGACTACACTCCTTCCGCCTCGTGTGACAAGACGGTTTCTGACGATCATCCCCGCCGGCTAACTTTCATGAACCGACTGGCGCGCCTCGGAATTATCTGGGGAATGTGGACGATCGTCGCGCTCTTCTTTAGTACGCAGGTTTTCATGATGTACTATTCAGAGCGCCAGCCGATTCCATATAAAAGGGCCTTCATCGTTCAGTTTTCAGCCTGCTATTTGTGGGCGCTTGTTACTCCGCTCGTCCTCTGGCTCGCTCGCCGCTTTTGCATCGATCGCAACCGGTGGATCCGGAAAATGGCCTTGCACTTTGTCTTCAGTCTCGTGCTGGTGACAGTGCTGATCTCGCTCCATTTCGTCGTCTACATGATTCTGGCTGGACAAGCGGGTGCCATTACGCCGCTGCGATTGGCGGGATACCTATATCCCAACCTCGATCGTTGGCTGCTTGTTTACTGGTTGATCCTGCTGATGAGTCACGCGTTCAATTACTACAACAGTTACCGCAAAGGCGAACTCAAAGCGTCGCAACTCCGCACGCAGCTTGTGCAATCACAGCTCGAAGCTTTGAAGATGCAGGTGCAACCGCACTTCCTTTTCAACACGCTACATTCGATCTCCGCATTGTTGAGCAAAGACACGGAAGGCGCCCGCAAGATGATCACACGCCTGGGCGACTTTCTGCGCCTGACACTCGAAAACTCCGGATCGATGGAAGTTACACTGCGCCAGGAAATTGAATTCTTAAATGGTTATTTGGAGATTGAACGAATCCGATTCCAGGATCGTCTCACAACCGACATCCAGATCGATCCAACTGTGCTAGAAGCGCGCGTTCCAAACCTGATCCTCCAACCGATTGTCGAGAACGCGATGAAACATGCAGTCGTGAATAGCCGTTTTGGACACGTCGAGATCACCGCCGCACCGCGAAACGGTGCAGTGCATATCGAAGTGAAAGATAACGGTCCCGGTTTGCCGGTTGATCGCACACTCGAAGTGCGACGCGGGAAGGGTTTGGGTCTCGCGAACACTCAAGCGCGACTCGTTGGTCTATACGGAACTGCCGCACGTTTTGAAATGACAAATCGTCCTTCGGGAGGTTTGGTTGTTTCGATCGAGATCCCTCGCTAACAAAGTGTTCATGAAGTTGCACGCCACTCCATTTTCTCGTTCATTTCACGCGACCTGTTAACAGAAACATAACTGAGACGTTGATCGTAACAACGAGTGAATCTCGTTGGCGCTCATTTGCGCCATAACCGATTCAACTGCGGTGTTTATCTGTTACGTGTGAAACTCACCTTCACGCGTATACGTGTTTAATTCGAAAGGTTCTTTTGGGGGCCCAGGATGACGGACGCAACTCGTATTCGAGCGTTGGTCGTGGACGACGAACCACTCGCACGCGCCATGATTCGCGAGATGCTCGAGGGCGATTCGGAAGTTGAGATTGTAGGGGAGTGCGTAAACGGACTTGAGGCGGTCGAAGCAATCAAGTCGTCTGCGCCGGACATCGTTTTTCTCGACATTCAAATGCCCGAGATCGGTGGCTTCGAAGTACTCGAATCACTCGATCCGAATGCACACCCATATGTGATCTTTGTGACGGCGTACGATCAATATGCCGTGCGAGCGTTTGAGGTCCATGCGCTCGACTATCTACTCAAGCCATTTGATCGCGAACGTTTCGAAGGTGCGTGGCAACGCGCGAAAGCGCAAATCAAACTTAACCGCACCAGCCGTCGCGATCAGGACATCATCGCGTTGCTCGAAGAGCTCAAGGCCGGACCGCGCTATCTCGAACGACTCGTGATCAAAAACGGTGGTCGCGTATTCTTCCTGCACGTTCAGGACGTTTACTGCATCGAGGCGGAAGGGAATTACGTCCGCGTCTACGACAATCAGAAAGGTTACTTGCTACGCGAGACGATCAGCAGTCTGGAAGAGCAACTCGACCCGAAACAGTTCCTGCGAATTCACCGTTCGGCGATTGTGAAGATCGATCGGATAAAGGAGATGCAGCCGTGGTTTCATGGTGAGTATCGCATCATCATGGAGAACGGGAAGCAGCTCGCTTTGAGCCGCAATTACCGCTCAAATTTGCAGGAAGCGGTGGGAAACGGCCTCTAGAATCATGGTTTGTCATCCATCGTGGCCGATCCATCACAGGATTTAGCCGTTCCGTCACATGACTGATCTCTTGTTTTGGTCATCTTTGAGAATATTCAGTCACCCCAGGCGTCGTTACGCTTTGAAGAGGTGAGTCAATGAATACGGAATTAGCAACCGAAACCAATAACGAATCAGTGGACGTCAGATTAAACACATTACGGGAAACCGTGCTGCAACTCCTCGAAGAGGTTGAAACGCTCGCTATCTCCCGACCGGTCGACATCAAGCGCGGCGCGCGTTTCTCCGACGAAGTTCGGCAATTTGAAGTGACCCTTATTCGGACCGCCCTGGGGCGCACGTCCGGCAGCCAAATCCGCGCGGCCAAACTCCTTGGTCTCAAACCCACCACACTGAACGCCAAGATTAAGCGCTACAACATCAACCCGACGTTCCAGCCGCAGGCCTGATCCGCGGAATCTGGGCGTTCACTGCTATACTGAAACGCAGTGAACGCCGCAGTGAACGACCGCTATAGTCGACAGATTCTTTTCAACGGAATTGGCGAAGAAGGTCAGCGCCGCTTGCAGTCGGCGCGCGCCTTAATTGTCGGTTGCGGCGCGCTGGGAACGGCGCAGGCAGAGAGCCTATGCCGCGCGGGCGTGGGACGTTTGCGTCTCGTCGATCGCGACTTCGTCGAGCCTTCAAATCTTCAGCGGCAGACGATGTTCACCGAGAGTGATGCCGAGAACCGTCTGCCGAAGGCGATCGCCGCCGCCAGTCATTTACGCGAGATCAATTCCGAGATCGAAATCGAACCTCACATCGCCGACGTCAATCATTCCAACATTGAACAGTTGATCGCGGATTGCGATGTGGTCCTCGACGGTACTGACAATTTCGCCACCCGCTATCTGATCAACGAAGCCTGCGTGAAGCACAACGTCAGCTGGATCTACGGCGCCGCAGTTGGTTCATACGGCGTGACTATGACGATTCGTCCGCATCAGAGTGCGTGTTTGCATTGTGTGTTTGAAGAGACTCCGCCGGCTGCCAGTGCTCCGACGTGCGACACCGCCGGCGTGATCATGCCAATCATCAACATCGTCGCCGCGGTTCAGGTAAGTGAGGCGTTGAAACTGTTGACGGGGCACGTCGAGGATTTACACGGTTCGTTGATGCAGTTTGACGTGTGGCGCAATGAGTGGAGAAAGATCGCTCCCGGCGCGCCGCGCGCTGATTGTCCCGTTTGCCGATTGGGAACTTACGAAGCGCTCGCACCGGCGTCGCATGAGGCAGCGGCGGTGCTGTGCGGCCGCGACGCAATTCAGATCTCCCCCTCGCAACCCACTTGCGTAAATTTTGCATCACTTGCTGAACGACTTCGCCGCGCCGGGGAAGTGAAGTTTAATGAGTATCTCCTGCGCTTCCGGACAGGAAACTTCGAGCTCACCGTTTTCAAAGACGCTCGCTCAATTATTCGAGGCACAAACGAGATCGCAACTGCTCGCTCACTCTACGCTAAGTACATAGGAAACTGACCAAACGATGATCAGCAAACAGACCCGTCGTATCGCCGTCATCACAACCCTTCTTGTTTTGCTCGTTTCATTCATCGCAGTGCAGGCCGGACAACCCGCTATTTGGGAAACTAGCGGCCGCGCAGAGTTGTTGAAAGGAGACGCTCGCGGCGTGTCGATCAGCGATACGGGTGTTTTGATGCTGGCGCCGAAACTCAACGAAGTCTTCAACACTCAACAAACATACATCTGGTCCAGCGCGGTTGATAGCCAGGGCAACGTCTACCTGGGCACCGGCCACGACGGAAAAACGTTTCGCGTCACTGCCGCTGGTAGTGGTTCGTTGTTGTACGACGCCGGCGAGCTGGACGTGACGGCACTTGCGATCGGTCGCGATGGAGTCGTGTTTGCCGGCACATCGCCCGACGGCAAGGTCTATCGCATCGCGTCAGATGGAAAAGCAGAAATCTATTTCGATCCGGCTGACAAATACATCTGGTCGCTCGCAGTCATGAACGATGGCTCGCTCGCAGTCGGAACAGGCGACAACGGTAAGCTGTATCGCGTCCGCGCTGCGGGAGCGAGTCCTGATTCGTCTTTGCTTGTCAGCACGAATCAAACACACGTGATCTCGCTCGCAGTAACGTCGCACGACGATCTGATTGCCGGGACAGATTCGGGCGGACTCGTGCTGCGCGTGTCCCCGGAAGGAAAAACTTTCGCACTCTTCGATACGAGCCTTCGCGAGATTCATGCGCTCGCGCCCGCGGCGGATGGTTCGATCTACGCGCTTGCGTTGAGCGATGCCGCGGCCACCGCACGTCCGCCGGGAACTGCTGCTGCGCCAACGCCTCAACCTTCAGAGGGCGCCGGTGGCGTGAGCACATCGGTAACGATTACGGCCATCGATGAATCAGGCGTACCACTTTCGGCGCAAGCGTCATCAACACGCAGCCGCAGCGACGTTTCGAATGCACGTAGCGCCGTGTTTCGTATACTTCCCGACGGCGCGACAGACGTCGTTTGGAGTTCGCCAAACGTGACTGCGTTTTCGATCGCGCCCGGTTTGCAGCCAGGCAGCGTACTGATCGGAACAGCTGACAAAGGCCGGATCTATTCGGTCACTAACGACGGGCGCGACACGTTGCTCTTGCAGTCTCCAGAAGGACAGATCTCTTCGCTGCTGGTAAGAAACAATCAGATCTTCGCGGCCTCGAGTAACCAGGGAAAACCGTTTCGCTTCGGCAGTGAACTGGTTGGTGAAGGCACATACGAATCGCCGGTGAGAGACGCGAAGCTCACTGCCGCGTGGGGTCGAATCTGGTGGCGTGGCGCTGGTGCAGTCGAGGTACAAACACGCAGCGGAAACGGCGAACGGCCTGATGCGACGTGGAGCGATTGGAGTGCTCCGTACAAGAATCCCGAAGGCAATCAGATCTCGAGTCCGAGAGCGCGGTTCATCCAGTGGCGTGCGACCGTGCGCGGTGTGGGTTCAGGCGGTCAATCGTCGATCGAAGACGTGAGCGTGGCTTACTTGCCGCGCAACGTCGCCCCGGAAGTTTTGTCAATCAGTGTGTTGCCGATCGGCGTTGGATTGCAGCAGATGGTGCAGGTCGCAGTCGATCCGAATGTCGAATCATCAGGTTTGGATCCGGCGTTGTTTGGTCCGGTGGCCCAGGTGCCGCCGCGGCGTTTCTATCAACGCGGCGCGCGATCGTTTCAGTGGCTGGCCGAAGATCGCAATTCCGACACGTTGGAGTATGCGATTTACTATCGCGCGCTTAACGATCAGACGTTCAGGTTGTTGAAAGACAAGTTGCGCGACAACTTCTACACCATCGATGGCGCGACTCTCGCCGACGGACGTTACGTCATCAAAGTCATTGCTTCCGATGCACCTGACAATCCGCCGGGCCAACGACTCAGCGGCGAGCGGCTAAGCGAACCGGTCGATATCGACAACACACCGCCCGTTGTGAAAGTGGTGGGCCAACCGCAGGTCACGGGCCAATCGGTACGCGTTGTTTTCGCCGTTGATGACGCGACCGGAAAAGTGAAAAAAGCGGACGCCAGCATGGACGGCGCGGCCTGGGCACCAGTGTTTCCCGACGACGGAATTGCAGATAGCGGACACGAAACCTACACAGTGGACTTCGGCGCCCTGGCACCCGGCGAGCACACGATCTCCCTTCGATCTTTCGACAGTAGCGGCAACATCGGCACCCTGAGCGTGACGGTCCGGCGTTAAAAACTCACGGATCCGTAGGGTGCGGGCTTGCACGATAAGGTGCGAGGCAACTCGAAACCGTGCGGATTTTTGGGTCTCCTGCTAAACTTTTCGCGCAAAATGCGCCCGGCCGGCGCGATCATCTTCTGGCACCTCGCTTGCAGCCACCCGGATTGGCGCATCTCTTTCTCCCTCCCATGCGCGGGAACAATGCATGAGGAGGCTCGGTTAAATGAGCAAGAAGTTACGAGAAATAATGGCGGCGTTGGTGATTGCGACACTCGTGTCGACCGGCGCGTTTGCCCAGGGCCGAGGGAGAGGCCAGGACAAACGACCGGACAAGAAACCAGTGAAGGTCATCGACGGTAAGGGTGGCAGCAGACCGCCCGACCCCCCACCGAAGCCGCCCAAGGAGAGGGGTGGCAAGAAGCCGTAACATTTTCCGTTTTCCTTTTCTCATTTGTCATTGGCTCAAGGGAACATCAAATGGAAAATGGGAATTGGAAAATGACAAATGAAAAATGGTCAGGAGGCTAGCAGTTGCGGCCTCCTTTTTTATTGGCAAATGAGCATTGCGGCGAGCAGGGGAATGGTCAATTCATGATGACCCGTGATCGAATATCCCTGGCCGGCGCCCTTTTCGGTAGGACGTCGCACGACGTTTGTCAGCGGACGGTACGATTGAATGAAATCGAAGTTTGCGGTCGTGATGTCCGTCAGTGGATTGCCGAGGTTCCGCACCAGCGTCACGCATTTCAAAAATACTTCCGGCAGCACGACTGCCGATCCAACGTTGAGATAAACTCCGCCGCCGTCCATCTCTTTCACTAACGCCGCCAGCAACCTGAAGTCTGTGTGTGTTGTAGCGCCCAGAGAAGCACCGTCGGCTTTCGGGTGTAAGTGGGCGATATCACCGCCGATGGTCACATGCGCGGTGAACGGAACCTTTCCTTCGTAAGCATTGCAGAGAAGTGAATGATCGCGATGTTTCGGACTGCGCTCGGTCAAGGCGCGGCCGACAGCTTCACCTAAACCAATTTGATCGCGCGCGCCATCGACAGCTGCACTGTTGAGCAGTTGGCCGGTTTCTTCCGCGCCGCCGAATACGCCTTCCGATAGTGTGGCATCAACGTCTTCCGATGTTAAGCCAATCATTGCGATCTCGGCGTCATGGACCAGTACCGACCCGTTTGATGCGAACGCTGAAACAAAACCGCGCTTCATCAGATCGATCAGCAACGGTGCGAGACCCGTTTTGATGACGTGTCCACCGATGCCCCAGATGATTGGCTTGTTCAACTCATGTGCGCGATTGATGCGAACGGTGAGCTGGCGCAGAGACTGGACCGCCAGTACGTCGGGCAAACTCGAAAGGAACGTGCGCAACGATGCGTCGTCGTTTACCGGGCTGCCGAAGTCGCTGAGTTTGACTTTGCTGGTGCGTGACGCGAGCGGATAGGTCTTTACGTCATCAAGATCCAGAGGTCGCAGTTGATCGTCGTAGATGGATGGCAAGGGAAACCCGTGTTATCGCCGGCGTTTTGAAAGAAGCCGAGTATAACACGTCGTTACGGAGTGTCTTTCGCGGTTTCCATTTCGACTGCCGCGCGTCGTGATGCGCGTTTTGCGAACCACGCATAAAGGCGTCTGAATGCGAGAGCCAATCCTGTGAAAGCAAGGAAAGCGCCGCCGAGAGAAACGATCGCCGCGATCGTCTGCCCCGCGATCCCTGCGACCTCGCCCGTGTGTGTGAAACGTAAGATAGAGGAGTTGGCGGCCGCGAGTGTATGCTGAAAATGGTTCCCATTTAGTGACCGCGCCGGTGGTTCGATCGAGCACTAGTTGTCCTCGTTTTTGCGGCTGGCCGCCCGAGCCTCGATCGATGTTAAAAGTGAGAGGGGCGGAGGCTGACGTCGGCAGTTGCAGACTGATGCTGCGCCAATCGCTCACCTGCTGTTCCGCAATAAACCATGCACCATCGAGCTTGATTAATGCGTCTGCGGCAGGCGCACTGTTGTTGCCGGTTGTGGCTGGCTGAGTCGCGCGTGGCACCGGCGGCGTTTCGCCGACGATGCGATAGACAAGATTTCCTGCCCACGTGTACGAGATCACCACGGCGGAGATCACGACGAGGAACAAAGCAGGAGCGCACCAAAATCCGATTGTGTTATGCCAGTTGAAGTCGCGCGCCTTTGCCGGAAGGCCGCGACGAAACCAGATCACACTTCTGACTGCCTTCAGGTTCCAGTTCCTTGGCCACCACAAATAGAAACCGCTTATCACCAGAAACAAGAAACCCAAATTAGACGCGCCGGTGATTGCTCGCGCGACGTTGCGGTTATCACCTTTTGCGCCGAGCCAGCGGTGCCAGTCAGTAACGGTACGGAAGAAACTCCTGACGCCTGGCGAACCCTCGCCGAGGACCTGTGCGGAATAGGGATTGAGGAACAGCGTCGTCTCGCGACCAAACGCGATTTCAGCAGGCGCCGACGAGTCTGATTTCAATGTGATGGCTGTCGGGTTGGTCCCACGTGCTTCACGAGCCTTCGCAACGAGCGTCTCGACCGAAAGATGGCGTGCTTCGTAGAGGTCAAGTCGTGGGCGGGACTTTTTTGCCGTTGCCGTGGCGGATCAGATGTCCGTTGAGTAGTGGTCGTAAGACCTGGCCGGTGTGTGAACGTTTCGAACGCGCAACTTCCTCCGGTGTGCCCTGCGCTACTACGCGTCCGCCGTGCTCGCCACCTTCCGGACCAAGATCGATGATGTAGTCAGCCGACTTGATCACGTCCAGATTGTGTTCGATCACCAGTACGGTATTACCAAGCGAGACGAGTCGTTGCAGTACGTCGAGCAACTTGTGAACGTCCGCAAAGTGCAGTCCGGTGGTTGGTTCGTCGAGGATGTAGATCGTTCGTCCGGTCGCTCGTTTCGAAAGTTCCTTCGCGAGCTTGATTCGCTGGGCTTCACCACCCGAAAGCGTTGTGGCTGATTGGCCGAGCTTGATGTAACCGAGCCCGACGTCGAGCAGCGTCTGAATCTTCTGATTGATCTGCGGAATGTTTTGCAGTAAGGCCGCCGCTTCCTCGACCGTCGTATCTAGCAGGTCGGCGATCGACTTGCCTTTGTATTTGACGGCCATCGTCTCACGGTTGTAACGCGCGCCACGGCACACATCACACAGCACGTACACATCGGGTAGAAAGTTCATCTCAATGCGTTTCATGCCGTCGCCTTCGCAGGCCTCGCATCGTCCGCCTTTGACGTTGAACGAGAAGCGGCCCGGTTTGTAACCGCGTTCCCGCGACTCCGGCAGCATCGCGTAAAGCTCGCGCAACGGCGTGAATAGTCCGGTGTACGTCGCGGGATTTGAGCGCGGTGTGCGGCCGATGGGCGACTGATCGATTTCGATTACCTTATCGATGTGTTCGAGACCTTCGATCGAACGGTATGGACCTGGTTCGGTGTGGGAACCATAAAGATGTTGGGCCAACGCGTAGTACAGAATGTCTTCAACAAGCGTTGATTTACCCGATCCGGAAACACCGGTGACGACTGTCAGCAGTCCTAATGGAAACGAGACGTCGATCTCTTTCAGGTTGTTCGCATACGCGCCGCGGATGGTCAGATATTTTCCGTTTGGAGCGCGCCGTTCGGGCGGAACTTCAGTCTTGCGCGCGCCGCGAATGTAGAGTCCGGTGACCGACTCGGGATTCTCAGAGACCTCTGCCGCTGAGCCAACCGCGACAACCTTTCCGCCGTGAGCGCCTGCACCGGGTCCCAGATCAACTACATAATCAGCACGGCGAATTGTCTCCTCATCGTGTTCGACAACGAGCACCGTGTTGCCGAGATCGCGCAGCGCTGAAAGCGTTTCCAACAGTTTTTGATTGTCACGCGGATGAAGTCCGATCGACGGTTCATCGAGCACGTAAAGAACGCCACGAAGCTGTGATCCGATCTGTGTGGCGAGGCGGATGCGCTGGCCTTCGCCACCGGACAAGGTGGACGAAGAACGATCGAGAGTGAGATAACCAAGCCCAACAGTCCTGAGGAAGCGAAGACGATTTTTGATTTCGCGCAGTATGGGACCAGCGATCTGTTCCTCACGAGCATTCAATTCGACTTGCTCAAACGCCGTGACCGCATCCTCGATCGGCAAGGCGGTGTACTCCGCGATTCCTCGTCTACCGACGCGCACCGAGAGGGAATCCGAACGCAGTCGTTGACCTTTGCACTCGCTACAAACTGTTGGCGAAACCAGTTCCTCCAGCGCGGTCCTTACTTTTTCCGACGGCGCCTCATTCAGCCGCTCATGGAGCCACTTGAGCGCGCCCTTCCAATCGTTCTGATAAGAGTAGAGGCCCTGCGTGAAAGTTATCCTCGCGTTCAGCCCATTGAGAAATGCTTCGCGCACATCCTTCGCCAGATCCGCAAATGCCGTTTTGGGATCGGCGTTGAAATGTTTGCAGATTGCGAGGAGCGCGCTACGGAGATACGCCGAACCTTGTTTGTCTTGCGTGCCCATGTAGCCGAGACGCTCGGGCGTTTGGCGCGAGTCGGGAATCAATTTCAGCGAGTCGATCTCCATCACGGTTCCCAGACCATGACATCGTTTGCACGCGCCGTAAGCGGAGTTGAACGAGAAGGAGCGCGGCTCGAGCGGTGGAACGTTGATGCCGCAGTTAACGCACGCCATGCGTTCCGAGTAGAGTTTTTCTTCGCCGTCGACGATCGAAATGAGCACCGCGCCGCTGGTTAACTTCAAAGCGGTCCGGATCGAATCGGTTAATCGTTCACGAATGCCGGGCTTGATCAGCAGTCGATCGACGACGGCTTCGATCGAGTGGTTTCGGCGTTTGTCGAGCCGGATCTCTTCGTCCAGTGACAGAAGTTCGCCGTCGATACGCGCACGCAGGAACCCGTCTTTCGCGAGTTTCTCCAGCTCCTTCTTAAATTCGCCCTTGCGTCCGCGCACGAGTGGCGCCAGCACCATCACGCGTTCGCCCTCCGGCAGTCCGAGAACATTCTGGACGATCTGTTCGACGCTTTGACGCGTAATTGGCGCGCCGCACATGTGGCAATGCGGTACCCCGATCGAGGAAAACAGGAGGCGCATGTAGTCGTAAATCTCAGTTACCGTGCCCACCGTTGAGCGCGGGCTGCGCGAAACTGTCTTCTGTTCGATCGAGATCGCGGGGGAGAGACCGTCGACTGAATCCACATCGGGTTTTTCGAGCTGATCGAGAAACTGGCGAGCATAGGCCGACAAAGATTCGACGTAACGCCGCTGGCCTTCGGCGTAGATTGTGTCGAAAGCGAGTGAGGATTTCCCCGATCCTGACAATCCGGTGATTACGGTAAACCGATCGCGAGGGATGTCCACGTTGATGTTCTTTAGGTTGTGCTGGCGGGCGCCCCTAACACTGATGCGATCAATGGCCATAGCGAAAACCAATCATTCTAGCGGACGGTTTTTCGCGCGGCAAGCAGGCGAGATCAGAAGTTGAACCGGGTGCCGATTTCGAATCGACGTGGCGGTTGTGCCGAAGTGGCCTGGCCGAAGAAGGGCGAAGTTTGCACTCCAGAAAAAGCACCGAGATTGGCGCGGTTCAGAAGGTTGAAGGCCTGGACGTATAACTCGAATCGATACTTTTTCGTCGGGCTGGTCGAAATTGACGGTGGCGCCGCCCCATCGCCGCCGCCCACGCGAACCATACGCACCTGCGGCGCGCCACTCGGTTGCGCGTCGGGTCCGAAATCCAGTCCCCAGCTCAAACGTGATCCGATCTCCCAACGCGACGCACCGCGTGCGCTGTTGCGACCCACTCCCACTGGGCGATCGTTAATAACCGTGTCGCCGTTATTGTCGAATCCGGTCGTGATGTTGTACGGCAACGCCGATGTCGCTTGAAACACACTCGAAATATTGAAACCCATCGGCAAACGCTTGCTCACGAAACCGGAGATCAGGTGGCGCAGATCGTTGGTTGCGGGCCCGCGATCAGCGCGGAAGTTGTAGTTGTCAGTCGGCAAACTAAATGGGCTGTCTGCTTCATTGGTGTTCTTCATCAGCAGGTAGTTGATGCTCCAAAACAATCCTTGCACGAATCGTCCCGGACCGACGTTGACCATCAAACGGTGACCGGACGAGTACGCTGAAGACTCGATGTTCGTAATGTTGCCGGCAGTCGGATCGGGCCTGCCGATTCCGGGTGACGGCGCGTTCAAATTGCGGCCGTGCAGCAGATGCACACCACGTTGATACTGATAGTTCGTCCTTAGCGAAAACAGTTTGAACGGCTGCGTCTCCATTCCAAATGAAGCCTGAATGATGTACGGGATCTGCAGATTCGGATCGGTTTGAATGCGGCTCGGCGGGAGAATGGTCTGAGTGCCGTTGCTGAACGGATCGGGGAAACCGGGATTGCCGATCACGAGATCGCGCTGTCGCTGACCATCGACGCGCAACGTTTGTTCGTAGACCTGAGCGGCGAACCAGTCGTAGAAAATCCCGGCGCCACCGCGGAACGTGATCGTGCCATCCTTCTTTGGCGAATAGACGAAACCAAAGCGCGGCGCGACATTGAATTTACCGGGGACGTGATTCTGTAATTCGTGACGCACGCCGTAGCTCAGCGTCAGGTTCTTCTGCACACGAAAATCGTCCTGCACGTACCAGCCGAACTGATAATGCGGATACTCGACGAGCGGATCGCCGATGCGTTGCGTGTACTGCGTCGGCAGGCCAGCCTCGTATGTGGCGAGGTTCGCGAACTGAAAAGTTCCAAAAGCATTGTTGAATTCGTTGCTGCGATAACGTGCGGCGTCGAACTGCCCGCCAAAACGAATTCCGTGTTTCTCGAGCGCGTAGTCGACGTTGTCTGCGATCTCCAGATCGAATTGGTGTCTTCCACCCGTGCGTTGCGCGCTGCCGTCGTTGAAGGAGCCCGGAACCAGAATCGTTCGTCCAAGACTCGATGAACGAGTTTCAGTGTCGAGCCATCGCGCCTGGACACGCAGTTCGTTGAAGTATTTCTTCCCGATGACGCCGGAGTCGGCGAAGCGCGCAATGTACTCAGTCTGGTCTTGCGCGTAGCCACGCGAGGGCAGGTCGAAGTCGCCGACGCCGAGATTGTTCTGCACGCCGGCGTTCCGTTGAAACTGAAAACGTGCGGTGTGTGTTTTCGTCAGTACGTGCTCGACACGCGCGTCGAGGTTCAGGCGACGCGACGGACGGTTGGCAAGATCCGAAAACGTTCCTGTGGGCAGTGTGGCGAAGATCGGTCGTGCGTCGAAGAACAGCGAACCGTCCATGTTGAGAAACAACGACGTGTGGTTTTTCCAGAGTGGACCATCGAGCGACAAACTAAAGCGACGTTGTTGTTCCGGACCGCGAAATGGAGCGAATACTTGCCGGCCGTTCATTGCTTCGTCGCGAAAGCCGAAGTTAAACGAGCCGTGCCATGAATTGACGCCGGGTTTTGTGATGATGTCGACGAGTCCGAAACCGGCGTCGTGATTCTCGGGAGCGTAGGGATTTAGACGAAAGCGGATCTCGCGAATCTGCGACTTCGGCGGAAGTTTGCCGCCCTTGAAACCGTTGACGCGCATCTGCGCTCCGGGACCGGCGAGTTGATTGATCGCGTTTTCGAATTCTTCGGGATCATCGGGCAGTTGAGCGATCTGGTCAGCGGTCATGACGTTGCTGAAGGAAGCAGCGTTCGGATTTGTCGCGCGAACCTGTGCGTCTTCTTCAACATTGACGTCTACCTTAATCGGGTCGATTTCGAGTGAGAGTTCCTTGCGGATCGGTCCGGTTAAATCGACGTCAACATCATGGGCTCGGAATCCCGCGGCTTCGATATGAAGTTGGTAAGGGCCTGAGGATAATTTATTGAAACGCGCTTCGCTTCGCTGATTTGTTTGGGTCGTCGATTGAACCTTTCCATTCTTGATCAACTGCACTTGCGCTTTATTGATCAACGCGCCTGACGGATCTTTTACGACCAATTCCAACGATCCGCTGGTTTGCGCAGCACACGGAAGGCAGATCAATAGCAGGATGACAAGTAGTCGCATCGGAAATTCGCTCCTTCAGTTTTTCTGAAACTTGTCTGCTTTGAACTGCGGGTTGACCTGATACTTCGAGATTTCAAACTCCTCTGAAACCTCGCTCTCGGTAAGAAAAGTGAACTTGTGCGGCAACATCACGCCGTCGACTTTTTTATGATCGGTCATACGAATGAAGAAATCGACTTCTTCAGGGATAGCCGGTCCTTCTTCTCGCATCTTTTTCTCAGCTTCTTCGCGGGCCTTCTTGATGTCGTCTGGATTTCTTTCGCCTCCCTGGCGGGTCATCGTCAACGTTCTTGGTTTTGGACCACGATAACTCAGCAACAGTGGGAGATGGGTTTTCTTATCGAAGAACAGTCGAACCGAGAACCGATCGGGACCAGTAACATCGACTACGTCCGCGGGCAAATCCTCGACGTCCGACTCTCCGACGTATTTAAACTCCACCTGCATCGACGCGGGCGGCATCAGGATCATCGCGAGCAAGTAGCGCGAGAATTCCGCCTGATACATGCGGCGCTGAGCGGCTTCCATTTGTTCGAGAGTAAGTAGTACGCCTCCTGGTCCACCCATGCGGATGATCATTCCGCCGCCACCACTCGATCCGCTCCACGCACGTTCGCCGTTGAGGCCGCGCGTATTAACGATCGACGTGCTCATGCCTCCGGGGTTCATCGAATCTTCGATCAGATACTTGTCCGGAAGTGAAATACTGATTTCGCGATCGCCGGCCATCTGACGATCGCCGAAGTTGCGTCGGTATTGCCCGTTGATATAAAGGCCAGCAATTTTTTGCAGCCGTTCGCCGCCCATCGCCTCGCGGGCTTGTTTGAGAACTTCCTCGGCGCGCGAGTCGTTGGCGAATACAGCCGATGCGGTGATAAGAGACACGATTAGAAGGGGAAATATTTTCTTCATGTCTCGTATTCACATGAGGCGCGTGGAAAGTTCCATTAAAAATGATCCGTGCTACACTTCGAGCACCGTGAACCTTCCCAACACGCTAACTTTGCTGCGCATCTTCATCGTGCCGCTGCTGGTTGTCGTCCTCCTGACGCCGTTTTCTGAGAACTGGTTTGGCGTACCGCGTCACGTGCTGGGTGTCGTAATGTTTTTGGGAGCAGCGTTGACCGATTATTTCGACGGTCGATTGGCGCGCAGTCGCGGGCAGGTGACGCGCCTGGGTCAACTGCTCGATCCGATCGCCGACAAGTTGCTGATCTCAGCGGCGCTGATCTCGCTCGTCGAGAATCAGCTCGCGCCTGCGTGGGCTGTTGTGATCATTATCGGGCGCGAGTTTGCCGTCACTGGATTGAGATCGATCGCGGCGGTTGAGGGAGTTGTGATATCGGCGTCGAAGATGGGCAAGTTCAAAATGCTGGCCCAGGTCGTTACGGTTGCTTTGTTGATTGTGTCGAGTGTGGGCGGGCAGCCGCCGGTGGCAAACTTCGGCAAGCCGTTTCCGACGATCGAGTTCTGGTCCGTGCCGGAGGTGCGAATGGCGTGGCAACACCTCGTCGCTGGTGGACCAACAACCGGCAATGACTGGCAGGTGCTTCTTTATACGGCGGGCAGGGCGATGCTGTGGCTGGTGGTTGTTTCAGCGTGCACTTCGATGTACAGCTACTTCAGTTCGTTCTACCGCGAATTCACGCGGATCGACGCAAAGCGAGACAACCTGCGTGAATCCGCGGCAAAACTCCCTTACTGAATTTCAACCCAATCGCCAGTGTGAACTTCATTCGTGACGCGGGTGATAATCGCAGTCGCCGTGCGTGACTGCACGTCG
>Ga0079217_10000011_pt1 | contig 28108 bp, 40 predicted proteins | sample NCAS200_FD_76343 | JGI IMG/M metagenome (GOLD analysis project Ga0079217, IMG submission 76343) | Agricultural soil microbial communities from Utah to study Nitrogen management - NC AS200 | ecosystem: Environmental > Terrestrial > Soil > Agricultural land | place: USA: Utah | collected 2014-06-11 | reverse complement strand
GCACGACGTGGCGAGCACGTTCTGAAACACGCCGCCGTCGGTATAGATCGACTCATTGCCGGCGATCGAAGCGTCGGAGTAGTTGTCGGTGAAGAGCCCGAACGCGGACTGATACCCGGGCAATCGCTTGTAGGAAGTCCCGCCGGCCAGCGTTCGGTAGTAGGCGAGCCGCGGCTGAGCGATGTCGGTTGCGTGCAGGCGCTGGGTGAGCGCCGTTGTTGCTGACAGGAATTCGAAGAAGCTCGCCGACGACGCGGTAACCGAATACGGCGCCGAAGGCGCCGACAGATGCCGCTTCCCGTACTGGTCAACCCACTCGTAGACGACCTTGTACGAGTACACGCCGGCCGCGACATTGCCGGCTCCCCCGTTGTTTACGGTGAAAACGATCGGCGGGTGCGGCCACCCGAGTTCGGCCGCCCCGGCCGCCTTGTCGATCGCTTCCCCGGCGCTCGTCGAATAGTACGAGTTTACCGTCTGGCCATAGAGCTCTGTCGGCTGTCCGCTGACCACGAGGCCCTGCGAAAAGCGCGCGCTCGCACGATGGGCGTCGAACTCCGAGAGCGAGTACTCGTAGAGCTCGATGGCCATGAGCGGGAACGTGCTCACCATGTTGAGCACGATCGCGAGCGGCATCAGTGCGCGGAAGGTACCTGTTAAGGTGCCGTCACCGACCGCCGCCGCGTGGAAGTAGTCGTACCGGGCTGTTGTCCCGTAGGTGGTGCCAGGCCATGGGAACCGCCGCGTGCTTAGCTCGATCGTCAGCGAGCTTGCGACACCCATCCGCTCGTAGCGCATCAGGAAGTGCTGCGAGAGCACGAGGTTCGTGTGAGTCGCTCCGGAGTCGAGCGTTGCCCAGAAGCGCTGGCGCTGATCCGGCTTGGACACTGGCAGGACGTTCGACAGCGTAGTGGAGGACCCGACGCTGCCGGCCACGTCTTCGACGGAGCAGCGCGTGCTGTGCATCAGCGAGACGTTGGTCGAAGCGACGCGCACAACCGCGAAAGCTCGATCGGTGGCCGGGGCCACGCGGTCGTAATAGGGGCCAAACAGCGGCGGCCCGTAGATGTTCGCGCCGCTAAGCATTGTGGTCTTTGCTAGCGTCGGCGTGCCGAGCGCGGCCGGGTAAACGAGGTACCCGACATCCCCGGAGACAGTGGGGTTGTCGTAGTACCCGACCCAAACGGCATTGGCGCTCGGGTAGTCGGGGAGTGCGGTAATCGAGAGGGGTGCCGTGCCCGTGACAGCGAAGGTGGCCGTCGTCGTCGCAGTCCGGTCCGTCATCAGCGCGACCGTGCAAAGCGCCGCGCCACTCTGATACACGATGTACCAGTTGGATGCGTCGTAGGCCGAGGTGTCCCAGTACGCAGAGGCGCCGGTCAGCGTCGCAATCGACGCGGCGGTCGCACCGCTGCCGTAGTCGATACTGTCCGACGACGGGACGACGCGGATCACGGAGATGGTGGTGCTGTTCTGGTAAATCAGGAACAGGGTCGCGCCGACCGCGAGGCATTGGACCTTTGTCGCCGCAACTTCGGCCGCGCGCCAGACGCGCAGGCCGTCCGGGGACTCGACGTAAGCCTGGAGTTCGTCGCCGTCGTGCACCGCGGCGACCATGACGTAGCCCTCGGTGCTGATGGCGACCGCGCCCGGCTTGCGACCGAAGCCGTCCGCGCCGCCGATCAGGTCGCCGCCCATCAGCGCACCGCTCGCCTTGATCGGCGTAGCCGTTGAGTGCCGGCCGACGTAGTTGAAGTCGGTGCCAGCGTCGGTTTCGTCGAGCGCGAAGACCGCCCCCGAGCTGATGCCGATCACATTGGCGCTCCCGATGCGAGAGAGAAGCGTCGGCTTCTCGGGCTTCTCGTCATCGACGAGCGGGTACTGACCGGCGGAAACCGAGCCCGCGAGCGTCGTGCATCCCACGCGCTTCCGGAGAAAGCCGCCCGAGACCGCGCGCATGTTCGTGACGCGCTTCAGCGCGCCGAGCGGCGTCATAAACTCGTCAGGCGACTGGTCCATCCCGGCAGTCAGCGGGATCTGGATGAGCTCTTGCTTCCGGACGCTCCGGCTCACGGCGTCACCGTGCCCGTGTAGATCGGGCCGTTGCCGGGGTTGTCGGAGCTGTAGTTCAGGCCGTCGAAGGTGAAGCTCGTGAAGCCGAGCGCGTTCGACAGCATCATCGACGACTGGCCGTTTACCAGCGGCTCGACGCCGTTCTGATTGAGCCCCGTGGGGCGCATGACGACGAGCCCGAGCGAGCCCGTGCGCTGCACTCGAACGTCTTTTCCTACATTCTCGACCGCGGGTTGCGGCAGCTGGAGATTGATGACGGTCGTGACCGTGGCCGGCGCGACCTGGGTCAGCTGGTCGAACTGCGCCGAGCTGTCGCCGACGATCAGAACCTGCGGGCGTACCTCGGGGATCGCCGTGAACGTGCGCCGCGTGCGGTTTCCGAAGTCCACGATGCTGGCAGCCAAGCGCTCGAGCTCGCCCTTGAGCGCGGACTGCTCCGGTGGCAGCCGGAAGGACTGCGGGATGTCCACGGAGAGAGCTTTCGCGTTCGCCATGGCATCAAGGGGGCGGCAGCCGGCGCCGCTCGGTGCGGCCGATCATGCGCTGGCCGAACGTGTCGCGGCCGATGACCGCGCCGCCGGCGGAGGTCACCTTGGTCGCGCTCTTGACGATGTCGTTCCAGCTCTCGAGCTTGTGCTGCTGAGCGATCTGCCAAGCCTCGGGGTAGACGTCGCGCGCGATGATGCGACAGACGACGTCCCAAACGATGAAGTCTTCCCAGCCCGCCACGCCGTCGAAGGTGTCGCCACCGGCGCTCAGATCGGTGAAAACCGGCAGATACCAGGCGACATAGGTGTAAGCGCTGCCCGCGGGCGGCAGGATTGCGACCTTGGCCGTTTGGTAGTGCGCCCAGGCCAGTGGCACGCCGCGCGCGAGGCCGCCGCCGTACTGATCGCGGTCCTGAAACGGCACGTGCAGGAGCGAGCGCGTCTCGGAGCCGATCTTGATGTCGATGCCGTACGTGCGCACGAGCGACGGCGAGACCGCCGACAGGTCGAGCACGTAAAAGGGATAGGGGCTCGTCGGCCCGGTGCCGAGCGTCGACGATGTCGAAACCAGGTAGTGCTGCGCGCCCTCGTTCGTGATCTTCTCACGGAAGCGCTGAATTGCCTGGTTGATGAGCCGCGTCTGGTTGGCAGAAGGGTGCCGAGCCGTCGCGCCGATGATGTCGCACTGATACTGAATATCAGTCTGCAACTGGGTCAGCGTGACGGTTCTCGACACCCTCCGTGCTCACTTCTTCTTCGGTTTGCCGCTGCCGAGCACGATTTCGAGCAAGCCCGCACCTTCGTCCTTGGGCTTCTCGTCCTCGTCCTCATCAGCCGGCGCCATGTGCCCAGAGCAGCCCGAGATCAGGTCTTTGAACGCGGATAGGCGATCCTCGTCCCAGGTCTGATCGGGGAACGCTAGCTGGGCGAGCCCGAGGAGCTTTTCCGACTCACTGTCGCCGGACTCCTCGAGCCCCTCTTCGTCTTCGTCGTCGTAGAACGCCATGTCAGTACGGGGTGATCGGCGCCACGAAGAACATGAGGTTCACGTAGGTGCCGCTCACCGGGTTGTGCGGGGCCGCGAACAGCGACGGAGCGCCCGTTGCCGCGTTGCCTACCGCCATGCGCGTCACTTCGACGATGGCCGTGCCGCTGAATCCGTTGATTTGCGAGACGTTCACCTGGTAGGGCTGGCCGGTGGGTGCCTGGACACCGGCGATGATGTCGACGCTGCGCGCTTTCGGAAAAGCGATCGGGTAGATGCCCGTCGCGCGCCGCGTCGCGGAGATGCCGGGAATGCCGAAGAACGTTCCTGCGCTGGTCGGGCCGGAAACCAGTCCGGTCGCGCCATTGAAGAACATCTTCGCCATGCCGACGAATGCGTGCTGCCCTTTCGGGCCCACTGCATTGAGCGGAAACTGCTGTTGTTCGGGAAAGCCCATGGTGGTCTCCTTTCAGAGCCTCCTGAGCTCAGCTCTCGAGCGGGACTCGCCCGTTGTTCTTGGGGGCGTTGCAGTAGAGCGCCGGGTAGCTGAGCAGGCGGAACTCGAAGTCCGTGCTCGAGGCGCGCCGGAGCAGGTCGCCGCTCGAGCCGTCGACCGATTGCGGGTGGAACAGCTCGCCAACGGACGAGAGACCCCAGTTGTCCATCTTGAAGCCGAAGAACTCGTCCTTCGGGCAGTGACGGTCCGTGTAGATCGGCAGCACACCATCGCTGGTGATGACGTCGATCTTCATGAAGCCGAACTGCGTGTTCTTGTCCTCGAGCGGGCGGATGCCGCGCGCAGACAGGAGCGTCGCGAACTTGACGAAGGTCTCCGGGTGGACGAATCCAGCCGTCGGGGCCTCCGCCTTGTAGGCGCCGGTCATCTTCGCGATGAGCAGAAGGATCCGCTCTTCGTAGGTCTTGCCCGCGATCTCGTTCGCCGAGACGCGGCAGCCCGAGAACCGCTCCAGATCGGTCTGACGGGTCGCCGAGGAGATGCCCCAGAGATCCATCGGAACGTTCGTCGCGGTGACGAAGCACTGAGCGCCCTTGACGACGATCGTGCCGGTCGTGCCGAAGAAATCGCCTTCGCGGAACAGGTAGTCACCGTCCGCGAACGACGTGATGTTGGCCGCTGCCGCCAGGGTGACGGTGCCGTCCGAGCGATTGACGCCGGTGACCGTGGTCGGGGTGCCGCCGCGGAGCGCATCGGTCGAAATTGAGCCGTCCGCCGCAGACGCGACGACGGTCATTCCGACTTCGAAGTTGCAGGCGTCCGCTACGGTGGCGAGCGTGACGGTGTTCGAGCTGATGCTCTGACGACGGCCGAGCGAGCCGCCACCGTTGCCCCACATGTACTTGGACATGTTGTCGCCGGCCTGCGTGTAGAGGCCGTCGATTTCAGCGCGCTTGTTGTCGAGGAACGCGCCCTGATTCGAACGCGAGAGCTCGAAGACCTTGTCGCCGATGTGAACGACGCCGTAGTAATCGCCGGCCGTGATGACCCAGCGATCAGACTTCGTGTTCGAGACGTTGGTCTGAGCGGCCGTGAAGTTGCCGCCGAGGCCCTGCGGATTGCTGTAGAAGAGCGGAACGGGCAGGTCGAAGCCGACGAAGCCGGTGTCCCCTTTCTTCTGCAGCATCGCCAAGAACGGATTCTTGGGATAGGTGAGCTTTTCGACGATGCCGGAGCCGAGATAACGCTCCTTCAGGAGCGCTCGGAACGTGGTTTCTGTGGAACCCATGGAAGTGACCCTTCGGTTGGTGTTTCCGGGTCACTTGGGCCTCCCGTTGCGGCGCTCCGGGACATGGGTGCCTCCCGTGTGGCAGCTCGAAATCGCTTCCGATCTCGGTGCTTTCAACGATGCACGAACTCGCCAACTCCGGCAATCGGTGCACGTAGGAGAGAGTTCAGCACGTGAGTTTGTGTCGCATAGAGATGGAGTGCAGGTGCGACCCTCGCGCACGAGAATCGTCCTAGGCTCGGAACATTCACCTAGGCCGGTCGTCTGACGATGCATGGACCGCGGTGATAGATTTTCGAGCAGGGTGACCCGGGTTCGCACCTACCTCCCCCTCGGACCAATCTCCGCCCGCTCCTGGGTCGCCCTGTTTGCTCTCGCTGCCGCCGGCTGCGTTGCCGAGCCTGCTCCCGAGCAAACCGTCGAGCCCCTCGCGCCGATCGCCGTGAGCCCCGAGTTCCGCCCAGCCGAGCGCTCGGAAATCGACAGCGCTTTTCGGCAGTGGCTCGACGCCACCGGCGGCAGCGTGGACCTAGCGCCCGCTGCCTTCGGTGCGCAGCCTTCCTGGACCATCGAGCGAGAGCCGATCGAGCGCTGCGGCGACACGGCCCACGCTGCCGGCTGCACGCGCCGGCGCGAGAAGCGCATCGAGCTCGACGCCGAACGGATCTACCCCGTCGAGCTGCTCGAGCGCGGATTCGACCTGGCCGAGTACGGCTTGTTCCGAACAATCACGCTGCACGAGCTCGGGCACTACTTGGGGCTTGAGCACGGCGACGGCGCCCTGATGAACGGCGTGGCCACGGAACAGCCGCCCTGCATCGACGCCGAAACTCTGGCGAGCTACTGCGCGCTGCGAGAATGCGCGGCGTTCGCGCCGACCTGCGGCTAGTCGCCCGCCTCCGCCAGCCGCTTCGTCCAGTACCTCGAGACCTCGGCGTCGGACATCTTCGAGACGTCCGGCGGCGCGCTGGGACTCGGCTTCGGCGACGGCCCGGTCTTCGTGCCGGCAGGCTTGCCCTTCACGACCGGCTTCGGGGTGGGCTTCGCCGCGGGCCGCTCTTCGGCCTCCTCGGCTTCTTCCGGGCCGAACGCCTCGTGCAGCCGCTGGTAGATGGCGCGCGCTTCCTCGAGCAACGGCGGGGCGCCCTTCAGTGCCAGCTTGAGCGCGCGCTCGGGCGAGACGGTGCGCTTGGCGATCGGGTCCCAGTGCTCTTTCTGGATCTCGTAGATGGCGTCCCGGAACAGCGGCAGCCCGCCGATCGCCCGGACCACGCGGTCTTCGGACTTGGTCATCTGCTCGGTCAGGTTTGCGATGTAGCGGTCTTCGGCCGCGCGCTGCTGGGCGGTCATCTCGGCGCGCTGGTTCGCCTGCTCGGCTTCGGCCTCCTTCCGCTGCTTTTCCTGGAGCTGGCGCTCGAGCTCCATCAGCCGGCGATGGTTCGGATCCGCCTTGTGGTTGATGAGGTCCTGCTGGTAGGCGTCGAAGTCCTCGAATCCGAGCAGCTTTGCCAGCGCGGTCTCATCCCTGGCCTCGCGCGCCGCGCGGACCGCGTTCGCGAAAATCAGGTCGTTCCGCAGGTCGGTCCGGGCGGTCTCGAGCTTCTGGGAAATCTCCTGCGCGCGCTGGTCGAGCTTCGCGCGCTCGGCTTCCTTGTACTCGCGGAACTTCTTCCGTTCGCCGTTTGCGACCCGGCCCTTGTCGTCGATGACCAGGCCCAAGCGCTCGGCCTCGGCCATGAACTCGGCGCTCGGCTTGCCCGCCTCGGGCGCCGACGTGGATTTGCCCTCCTCGCCGTCAGAATCGGCCTTTCCCGAGCCCTTGGCCTTCTCGGTCGCCTTGGCGCCAGCTTCGGCCCCCTCGCCTCCGCCTTCGGCCTCCTCGGTGCCGGGCGAGCTCTCCGCGAACTCAGCGCCAGCGCCGGCCGCTTCGAGCCGGGCAAGCGTCTCAATGACGGACTCGCCGACCTGGGGGTTCGCCTCGACGGCCGCGCCGCTATCGCCGCCTCCGCCCGTCGAAACCGCTTCCGCTGCTTCAGACATTGGCTGCCGCCTGTCCCGGGTTCATGGGCTGCCCCGACTGGAGCGCCGCTGCGGCCTCCGCCTCTCGCTGAATGATCGCATCCATCTCTTTGATCCACCTGGTCAAAAGGTTCAGGTTGAAAGTCGCCTTCAGCTGCTCCGCTTTCGGCAGCGAAAAGGAATCCGTGCGCGCGCGGAACCAGGCTGCGGCAAAGCGCCGAACGGCCCCGAGCTTGTTGGTGATGAAGCCCTCGGGGGCTTCGTACTCGGTCATGTCGAAGCTCTCTTTGTCGGCGTCGAGGTAGCGCTCGATCAGCATGTCGATGTACTCGAGCTCGGCCGAGTCGAGGGACATCTCGTTATCGAGATCGGGCCAGCCCATGAGCTGCCGCGCCGTCTCCTTGCCGATGAACTTGTTGTTGTACATCAGCTGCACGGCCTCTTGCCGGCCGGCGGGGTCGTGCGGGAGAGCAGCAGCAGGCGCGACGGTGACCGTGAACGCCTCGTCATCGTCCACGTCAGCGTCCGAGAACTTGTACTCGCGGAGCAGCGTCTTGCCGGCCCACTTCACCGCGTAGTTCGGATCCTCCTCGGCGAGCTCGCGCAGGCGCCAGACGTACTGATTCGCCAGGCCCACATAGAACTCCTCGTAGCGCTTCGCCTTCGGCAGCTGCCGCCCGGCCTTCGTGTCGTTCAGCGTGATCATGGCCACGCCGCTCGAGACGTTGGACTCGCGGCGCGCGGCGGCAGAGACCTGCGAGATGCCGATCGCGTCCCAAAAGCCCTGCACCTTGAACTGCAGAAACTCGAGCTCCATTGGCGCGAACGGGACGCTGACGCTCTCCTGCGGCATCTGGCCTTCGTAGAAGACGACCTTGCGCGCGTCGTTCAGCGCCAGGTCATCGGCTTTGACCGAGTCGCGCTGGGCATAGACGGTCTGGCCGCTGGCGATGAGCTCGCGGAACCAAAGGCGCCGGTCGAGCTCGCCGCACTCCTCGGCCATCTGCGAGCCCTCGTTCGCGACCCCCGAGCCCCAGAAGCCGTCCCGGTGATGGGACCAGACCAGGAACTCGAACGGAAACGCCGGCGCCGTCCATTCGGCCTCGTCAACGACCGTGCCGTTGATGCAGGCGACGTATTTGCCGGGCTCCTCTTTCGAGGCCGGCAGCCGCCAGGCATACTGGATCTCGACGCACTTCGTGGCGCGCGGGTGGCTGTTGGCGAGGCCGTACCACTCGTATTGGACCGCGCCCTCGATCGCCGCTCGGATTGCCAGCTTGTTGCCGTACTGCGCGATCGCGAGGTGCTGGTCGATGGGCGCGCGCTGGAAGAGGTTCTGCGGATCGCGGCCCTCGGCCGGGTCCACGAAGATGTCCGGGTGGGGGACGACCTCGTGCTCGATGCGCTTCCGGGCGCGGTTCGCCACGACCTTGATCGCCGCGACGCCCTGGAGCACCGCGTCCACCGAAGCGTCCGCCATGAAGGCCCAGACGTTGATGAAGCGCCCCTGCCGCTGGTTGATGATGCCTTCGCAGATCCGGTCGAGCTTGTAGGCCTTGCGCCGGGTCGCCCAGGTCGCGCCCATCGTCTGGAACTGCGGCTTCGGCTTCTGTGGCGCGTAGACCGAGGCAACGGCACTCTCGACTGCCGAGCGCACGAGCCCGAGCCGGTCCGAGTTGAACTCTCGGTTCGTCGAATAGTCGTCGTAGTCGTAGGCCGTGTAGCCAGCGAAAGAACGGCGTTCGTAGAGCTCGAGGTTTCGCGTGTAGTTGTTGCGGCGACCGCTCTGCGTTCGCTTGAAGCCCTCGACGAGCTGATGAACAGCGCCGCCGATCTCGTGAGCCGGCAGCTTCGTCCAGTCATCGACGACTGCGAGGCTCACGACGCCGACTCCACGCAGAATGACTCGAGCCCCGTGACCGCAAGGTCGCATTCGAGATCGACGAAGCGGCCGAACATCGCAACCTGAAGAGCGGCTCGGCGACCCGATCGCTCTTCGATCCGGAACGCCGGATTATTCGCCGCCGCGAACCCGACGCAGTCCTGCCAGGCTTCGGGACTCATCGAGATGCTGCCCGGTGCTGCGCCCGCTTCCCTGAAGAACAAGGCGCCCGCGCGACGGAGTCTCTCCATCACGGTAGAACCGGCCACTTCTTCCGGCCGAAATTGAATGTTCACTTTAGCTGCGTCGCTTTCCCTGCCTCTCCCTCAGCAGGCGCGTTTTGTGCGCCAGCATCTCCGCCTTGATTGCTTCCGGTGACCCCGGCTTCGGCCCCTCGATCTCCCCATCGAGCTTGGGCATCAGCCGACGAACCAAATAGAGCGCCGAATCTGCGCAATGACGCCGATAGCGCTCGTCTTCCTTGCCTGTGTCCTCGTCGAACGGCAGCTTCTTTGCTTCGTCGATGAGCTCGCGGCACGCGCCGTAATCCACGAGCACGGAGCCGCTGTGAATGAGCCCTCCGACGTAGTCCTGGAACGCGCGCTTGTTCTTTTTCTCGGCCGCGTCGCAGTTCACGCCCATCTGGCGCATCTGTTCCGCGTATCCGGCACCGAGCGCACCTTCGTCGACCACGACCGCGAGCCCGGAGTCGGTCTTTTCGCGGACCTCTTGCCGGATCCGCTGCACATGAGCGCCCACCGCGGTCGGAATCATCCTCGAGCGCGTGTAGGAGCGCAGCAAGTAGACCTCGCCGGCCCCCTGACGCTTCGCGCCGAGCGTGAACGCGGTCGAGTTGTCGCCGAAACCGAGGTCGACGCCGAGCCCGAAGATGTAGTCGCCCGGCGGAAGCCCGAACGGCGTGTCGTGGTTCGGAGACCACTGGTTTTTCGCGTAGGTGAACGGGTAAACGAGCGCGTCCGGGTCATCGACCCACTCGCCGAGCCATTCCCGGCGATAGCTCGGGGTCTGCTCGGTCCAGCCGTGACGCTTGCGACGCTCGGCCAGGTACTCGGCAGCGTGCGGAAGCGCCGGGTTGTCCAGCACGGTCCAGTGGTGGTTCTCCCAGCCCGGTGTCTGGCCGGTGGTCAGCTCATAAAAGTAGCCGGTGGCGATCGGGGAGGGCGTGCCGGTCAGCGCGAGCTCGCCCTGGAGATCCATCAGCGAGGGCTCGAGGTCGTCCTCGATCATGCCCTGAATCCAATCCGCGAAAGCCTGCGCCTCGTCCACGACGGCGCGCCGCAAGGGCTCACCGCGGAGCTTGGCTGCCTCGGAGCGGTTCGCGCAGCCGACGAGCCAGAGCGAAGAGCCGTTCCGGTGCTCGACCATCAGCTGCCCGTCGCGCTGACGCAGCACGATCGGGAACCGGTATCGGCGCTGCATCTTCGCCAGCACCTGGTCCCACACGATCTGCCGCGCGCGCGAACGGGAGAGCGTTACATAGACGGAGCGAGTGCCCGGACTTGCTACCATGCCCTGGTAAAGCCACGCGACCTCGCCCCAAGTTTTCCCCGCGCGCCGTGAGCAGAGCGCGGCCTTTCGCTGCGCCTTGCTCTTCACGAAGCTCATCTGCTTCGGGTGCAAGTCGGCGAGCCATAACGGATCGAGTCCCGCGCTCACTCGGAGCGAGTCGTAAAGCTTGCGCGGGATCTCGAGGTGCGCGGTCATTCGGCAGCTTCGGCTTCTCCGTACGTCGCGATCACATCCTCATCCCGCAGGACCATCAGGCCCTCGAGCCCCGGCACCGTGATCGGGTTGCCGGCGTGCTGCCCGAAGAGAATGCGGTCACCGACCTCGATCTCGTGCCGGCGGAACGAGCCGTCCCGAAGCGCGCGCCCGCGGCCGATGCTGACCACGGTTCCGTTCAGGTTCTTGTCGTCCACGGTCCGCGGGATGACGATGCCGCCGGGGGTCTTCTCCTCGAAGTCGTCGCGCTTGATGACGACGTGCCGGCCGAGCGCTTCGAGCCCGTCCGTCGTCCGCCGCGCGTAGGCTTCCTCGGCTCGGATGATGCGGTACTCGCCGCGCTCGTCGAACAGCTCGCCGAAGCTCGTGTCCGCGTTCTGCCTCGGCGTGTGGATGTCGAGCCCGCGGCGGTAGGTGTGGCCGGAATGCTTGCTCACGAGCACGAGGTCTCCGGGCTTCGGCTCGACCTCGACGAGCGCGCCGCGCGGCCCGCCGAAGTAGGGCTCCGTGTAGTGGCCCGGCCCGCACATCAGCACGCGCGCGAGCCGCTGGTTATCCCACTCGCCGGAGCGCACGACGTGAATCGCGCCGGACTGGGCCTCGAGCGGCTCGAGCCGAATCAGAACGTTGTCCTCGAGCAGGCGGAAGGGCTTCATTGGCGGAGCCTTCCCATCTCGCGCGGCGTGATCGGGGCCGCCTCGGCGTACTGATACGAGTTACCAGAGAAGAAGATGTAGTTCCGCGTGCCCGGCGGCAGACGCCCCGAGGTCACCTCCATGCAAACCCGCACGATGCCGTTGGCCTGCATCACGATCTTATCGACGCGGCCCGAAAGCGCGCTGATGCCGCTGATGTGGCCGCCCAGCATCACCTCTCGGCTGGCGTTCGGGAGCATCTGGCCCACCGGAAACCAGATGCCGGTACACTCGTACTCGCCGGGGCCAGTCGTCTCCAGGTCTTCGCGCCGGCTTGCTTCCGCCGCGAGCTGCGTTGCCGTCTTCGGCTGCTGTTCCGGCTCACTCGCCGGTGGTTCCGTCTTCTTCGTCGCTGCTTGAGCCATCTTTTTTCACCACTTCGAAGCCGAGCCCATCGAGGAGCTCGCGCAGTTCGTTAATCGGGAGCTTCACCGTGTCGTCGTCCGTCGGCTTGTCCTTCGCCGAGCGGCAGAGTCCGTGCACCTCGCACTGGAGTTGCAGAAACGCGATCAGCGCACGGAGGTCGGGCTGCTTCGCGCGCAACTCCTGGCCGTCCATCGAGAACGCGACCTTCTCGGCTTCGAGCGCGAGCCGCTCGCCGCGGTCTATCGCGAGCAGGATGCGCTCGCGGACCTGGTCTTCCTTGCCGCGGCACAGGCGAATGAAGCGCGAGGCGTTCGCGGCGATCTGGCGCACTTGGCCCTCGTCGCGCCCGTGCTTTTTGGCCAGATCGAGGTGCGAACGGCCAGTAATCCACTTGCCGTCGAGCATCATGTCGATGGCTTCGCGGGTCACGTCGTCGAGGTCAGACGACCAGTGAACGCCCTTGGTTCTAGGTGCCAAATAGTATCCTTCTGATTGTCGCGATATCGTATCACCGCGGAGTGGCCCGAGTGGCCGACTCACTAGGTGAGAATCTGTTACGTAGTCACGAGTCCACGGCGCGACGCTTCGCACATCTCGACCAGCACAGGCAGCCCGAGGTGCCAGCGGCCGAGCGCGGTGACCATCATGAAGCCGATCTGAGTGACAGGAACGCCGTCATTCATGCGGAAGACGCTCACGCGACCTTCCTCCCGCCCGCCAGGCTCTCGACGACGCCCGGCAGCCCGTCCGCAAACCGGATCTCCGGCTGCCATCCGAGCGAGCGCAGATGCCGGCTGTCGAGCGCGTAGCGCTGATCGTGCCGCGGGCGATTCGAGGCCGCCTCGCACAGCTCGACTCGGATCGGCATGCCGAGACAGCTGGCGATTTCCTGCGCCACGTCCAGGTTCGAGAGCTCCTCGTCGCCGCCGATGTGATAGGCGCCGGTCTTCGGCCCGCACCAGACGCCGCCCTTTTCGAGCACGGTCAGCGTCGCGCGGCAGACGTCGTCGACGTGCACGTAGAAGCGCGAGCTCGGCACGCCGTTGCGCGCATGGATCTGGACGGTCGCCCCGCGGCTGATGAGGTCCACGCAGAGCGGAATGAACTTCTCGGGATGCTGCCCAGACCCGTAAATATTGGTGCACCTTGTGCGCACGATGGGGATGCCCCAGGTGTTGGCCCAGGCCGGCCCCAGAATCTCCGCGGCGGCTTTGCTCGCGGCGTACGGGTTGTTCGGGTTGAAGCCCTCGAACTCGCTGAACTCGTGCCCGTCCGGCGCCGGCCCGAACACCTCGTCCGTCGAGAACAGCAGGAGCTTTTTCAGGCCCGGCTGATGGAAGCGCGCCCACTCGAGCAGGTGCGCTGTGCTCATGACGTTGTCGTGCAGGAAGCCGAGCGGCGCGATGATGGAGCGCGTCACGTGCGAGGCCGCGGCGAGGTGGGCAACGAAATCGAACGGAATCGACAGCGGGTCCGGAGCGGTGAGCACGATCGGCGCGCGCAGGTCCCGCCAGGCGATGGTCAGCCGGTCCCGGTAGCGCGCCTTGAGCGGCACGAGCGCTTCGTGGTTCGAGGCGTCGTCGTGGCGGTCGAGCGACACCACGTCCCAATCGGAGCCCTCGAGCAGGTGACGCACGAGGTGGGCGCCGATGAAGCCGTTGCCGCCGGTAACGAGGATTCGAGTCACGATCCGTCCTCCTGCGGCCAGTGTTCGCGCATCAGGCGCAGGGCCTCCTCGCCGCGCTCCGTAAGCCAGGGGCAGCGAATGCTCGAGCCGTGATCAATGAGGTCCCGATCGTCGAGAATCATCAGCACGGAGTAGAAAAGGCGCGGCTCAGCATCGAGCTTGAACTCCGCGTGCAGGGCTTCGAGGTTGTTCTTTTCCAGAAGCTCCAGCGCCCGCTGATACGCCTTCCGCATCGTGGCGCCCGCGCATCCGCAGTCCGGGAGCAGATTGCAGAGCATTTTGCCGTCTGCCATCTCGACACACGGGCCGAACTCGCATCGGTATTCCATCAGTCCCTCTCCAGCCAAGGCGCGATCCTGAGCGCGAGCCATTCCCGCGCATCGTTCACCTTCGCGCGCACGAACCAGCGGGCTCGGCGATGCCAGGGATACTTGACGGGCGGCCCCGGGACGTAGCCCGGTGGCAGCGCGCTCAGGGCCCGAGCGGCCTCGACGTAAAGCGCGTCGACTTCCTCGCGCATCGCCCGCACGAAGGCGGCTTCTTTGCCGTTCAGGGCCATTCGTACCCCGCAGTCGCGCCAGCGCTCCAGCCGCTCGTCGGGTCAGCGTCGGGCTTGGCGGCGGCCCGGATTCGGGTGTCGATGTCCTGGGGCTTTCTCCCGCTGAGAAAAGCGACGTTGCAATCGCCGCAGCGCTTCCAGGCGACCGCCTTCGCGCCCATCAACTCCGCGCCGCAGGTGCAATGCGTAGGCTCCGGCAGGGGCGCGGTGTTCAGGCGATTGAGAAGCGGGCTCTCCGGGAAGGCTAGGCGCTCTCGCTGAATGAGGCACTTGTCGCACTGGCACTGGTAATCAGCGGGACGACGTCGGTCGTCTTTTACGCAGGGCATCGGCTCGGGCTGAAGCGGCGTGTTCAGCAGCTGCATGGCCGTCACCTGCTCGATGATTCCCTCTTCGTAAAGAGAGGCGATCTCCTCGATGCGACCGGCGGGGGTCGATACCTTCATCGCCTCCATCAGGCGCTCGGGCGTGTAGAGCATCTTCAGCGTGTCCAGAAGTGCCATTTCAGAGCACGATCCAATCCCCCGAGAACTCGGGATGCTTCCGCCTGATCTCCGCTTCGAAGTTGCCCGAGAACAGCACCAGCACGTCGGGCTTTCGCTCCGCGATCTCGGCACTGGCCACGATTGGTATCCCGCTCCCCGGCGTGAACTTCCCAACCTTCCGCGGGTTGTCGTCGAACACGCATTCCAGCTCGTCAGCGCCGAGCCCGGTCGCCGCGAGCAGCGAGGTCAGCTTTGCGGGCGCGCCGTAGCCGCAGACGCGCTTGCCGGCGAGGAGCAAGTCCAGGACGGCGCACGTTTTGGCTACCAGGTCTCGGCGGTGGTCGTCGAGGGCGAGCGGATCAAAAGGCTCCGGGAAGCTCCGCCCGGCCATCACCGCGGCGTGCCGCAGCGCCTCTTCGCCAGTCAACTCAGGGCCGCGCTTGCGAGCCAGGCATCGGATGGATCCGCCCTGCGAATCGATCTCGTGAATCTGCATGAAGTCGAACCCCCGCGCCTTCAGGAACGGGTCCAGGCTCGAGAGCGAATGGTACGAGAGGTGCTCGTGATACACGGTCCCGAGCAACCCCCGCTCACACACCCGCGGGAAGTACCCGACCTCGAACACGAAGCTCCCGCCCGGCTTCAGGACATGCGCGACGCCTTCGGTGAACGAGGACAGCTCGTCCACGTGCGCAAAGACGTTGTTGGCCACGACCAGATCGAACGGGCCGTACGTGGCAGCGAGCCGGCACGCGACCCCGAAGCTGAAGTGCTCGATCTCGGTCGGAACGCCAGCCTCTCGCGCCTTGACCGCGACGCCTTCCGCCGGGTCCACGCCGACCACGAGATGGCCGAGCTTCTTCAGGTACCCGAGCAGCGTCCCGTCGTTCGAGCCGATCTCGAGCACCCGCGCGTTCCGAGGCAGCAGATCGTCGAGCCATTGCGCCTGGTGCCAGAGGTGATCGCGAAAGGTCTCCGTGGTGCCGCTCTCGTACGGGTAATCCGCCGGGAACAGCCGCTCCGGGTCCACCACGACCGGCAGCTGCACGTGACCGCACGCCTTGCACTGCACGAGGTAGAGCGGGAACTTGTCCTGCGCCAGAGATTCCGCGCGCGTGGACTTGAGCTCGTTCGCCAGCGCGGTCTCGCCTAGGTCCAGGATGCGCTCCTCGGGGAGCTGCGCCGAGCAGAGGCGGCAGGTGGCGCGGATGTGGAAGCTACTCGCCATTGACCCTCTTCCGCAGTTCAGCGACGCGGCCCGCCGCGGCCTTCGCCTCACGCTCTGCGCGCTCGAGCTCTGCGACCAGCGTCGGATCTTGGCGCTCGGTATGCACCGCCGCGATGGCTGACAGAAGCGCCGAGGGCAGACCCTGGCCGAGTTGCATTCCGAAGCGCGAGTCCGAATAGGCACGAAGCTGCTCGCGGTAGAGCCGCAGGCACGTCTCGACGAGGAACCATTCGGCGCTGGTGATGCCCCTTTCGGTGAAGTCGCTCACGGCAGCCGCACCCCTTGCCCACCGACCGCCAACAGGCTGATCGCGAGCCCGGTCCAGAACATGATTCGGCCGAGCTCGGCGACCTTCGCGTTGTTCGATAGCGCGTAGACCAGCAGGCCGACGAGCATCACCAGCGCCGCGATTGTGAGCTGCATCACTCGGGCCTTTCCCCGACCCGGACCACGTCGCTCTCGTGCGAGTCGTGATCGCGCGGCCGGTCGCTCATGCTGATGAGCAGGGTTTCTTCCGGGAACTCGGTCCAGTGCTCGACCATCGGCCCGGTGTGAATCATCTCGCCGCCGTAGACGCGGTAGCAGACCGGCTTCGCGCGGCTGCCCACCGGGCGCTCCCAGTAGAACATCGCGCCCTTGGCCACGTAGAGCCAGTGCGCGTCTTCCTTGTGGTAGTGCGCGGACCGCTTCGAGCCCGCCACCGAGTGAATCAGAGAGACGCCGCCGCAGGGCTCGGTGAGCAGGTTTCGGATCCAACCGGCAGCGGTCGCGTCGGCGAGGCGGATACGGATGACGCGCGGCACCGGCTCTGTATCGCGTCGAGCAATTTCTTCGTTGAGTTGGTCCATGTCATGGTCTCCGCAAAGGCCTCGGCCCGGTCGTTCACGTCATCCCGGAGCCGCTGGTTCGTCAGCAGCTCGATCACAGTCTTTCGCCACCGCTCCGTGTCACCGCGAGGCGTCACCACGGCAGCGTCCCGGTAGATGTCACCGAGCGCGTCGGTGTCCCAGATGACTGGGCACGCGCGCGCAGCACACGCCTCGAGCGTCGAGCACGAGAATCCCTCGGTCCAGGCCACGGTGTCGCACGGGTAGGCGAGCAGTTCGGCTTCGGACAGCGCGGTCGCAATCTCGCGCCGAGACACGGCGTCGTGCACGAACACACCCCAGCGGTCGCCCATGCGCCGAAAGCACTCTTCGATGTGGAGCGCCCGCGCCCGTGACGACTCGAGCGCCGGGTTGTACTTGGTCCGGTCCCACTGATCGAGCCAGGCGCGGAGCCGGTAGTAGATGTGAAGCTCGGCATGCGGCACGGCGCGCTTGATGGCCGGCCACTCCTGCAGGAGCCAGTGCAAGCCGCGGTCGGGCGACGAACAGTGAATGACGCGGCCGGGGACCTTGTCGCCGCTGTACTCGCTCGGATCGCACGCCAGCGGCACCACGACCCAATCGCGCGGGTCCGGCGTCCACTTCCCGGTCTTCAGCGGCCAGGTTTTGCCCGTGAGCATCCGGCAATGCGCCTCGCTTGGCGACACGAACAGGTCCACGAAGGACGGCATGTCGTGCTCGCAGTAGTCGAAGCTGTTGACGTACTGGACGAACACCCGAAGCGCGCCAGTGAAGTGACGCAGCGGCTCCGGATCGTTGAACGAGATGGCTGCGTCGTGTGGCGTGATGGTCCGCGCGTCGAGCGGCCGGACTGCCATGCCTTCGAAGTCCTGGTCCGTCGAATCTGTGTAGAGCGTGACCTCGTGGCCGGCGGCCTTCAGTGCCCGCGCGTACTGCACGAACGCGACCTCGGAGCCCGAGAGACCGCGCGGATCGTCCCAGAGCCCGGCGAAGGTGAACGCGCCGCGGAAGGCGAGGTTCCAGGTGCTGAAGATGAGGGCGAGGTTCATCCCTTGCCCTCGATCGGCTCGAGGGTGAACGTGCAACCGGACTCAGCCGCTATTTGTCCCAGAGACTCTCTGAGAAAGTCGGCTAGCTGTGCGCCAACCAACGCCTTCGCGATGTCCCTCTGCTCGGGAACGGACAGGTCGCGACCCCCGAGAGCCAGCACGATCAGGGTGGCGCGCTTTTCAATCTGAATCTTAGCCACTACTCGACCCTCGGCTTGTACAGCCCATGCGCGATCGTGTGATGTGGCCGGCGGTCGACCTTGTCGTAGCCCATGTCCGCGAGCATCGCGTCGAGCCGCGCTTCGCAGCCGGGCATCGTGAGCTCGTGGTACTCGAGCAGGATGGTCGGTTGACGCTCGGCGATGGTCCGGCGCGCGCCTTTGAGAATCTCTTCCTCGGCGCCTTCGGTGTCGATTTTGATCCAGGTGCGCGAGCCGTCCCATTTACCGGCTACGAAGGGCACATAGTCGTCTAGGCGCATGACCGAGAAGCTGGAGCAGTGCCCTGCCTGCCCAGCGATGGCCGCCTGCGCCTCTTGAGGCGTTCTGAACAACTGAGCCGGACGAGGTCCGTCGAAGCTCGCCAGGTACCCGATGCTGCTCCAGAGCCCGTACGAGGAGACACAGGCACGCTCAGGCTCTTCCTCCCATCCGTTCGCCCGGAGGCTCCTGTATAGGGTCTGCAGCTCCAGCGGCTTACTCGGCAGCTTGAACGGCGGGCTCCAGGCGTGGACGTACTTCGCCCCCATCGCCAACGCCGGCAGCGTGTAGCTCCCGAAGTCAGCGCCGATGTCGAACACCACGTCGCCGGGCTGGATGTCCCACCAGGCTTCCCGCGTCTCGACCTCGTCCATGTGGCTCCAGATCGACGGGTGGTAGATGCCGTCGCCCTCGAAGCACGCGACCTTGAACGACTTGCCGCGGCACGTGAACTCGCGCACGTCGGTCATCAGCTCGATGTCGTAACGATAGAGGCCGTTCGGCGGCTCCAAGGGAGGCGGCAGGCACTGCGGCTGCGTCAGCAGCCCCTCGAGAATGGCTCGCGCGTCCGGGTTGGTCTCGCGATCGAGCGCGCTCCGCACGATGGCTTCCTGCTCAGGGGTCATGGCCGAGGATCTCCACTGAACAGCTGCACGAACAGCGCGCCCACGACGAGCGCAGTCACGCCAACGGCAGCGAGCAGCGTCACCGCAGCGCCGCCACCGAGAATCATCAGGGTTGAGAGAAGGATTTTGAGGATCATGACCCCATGTCCCCAACCAAGGGATTCTTGGTGAAGTACGGTTCCCGTCCGTGCACGCCACTGCCGACGATGCGCAAGAACTGACGGCGGCATGTCTCCCTGACCGGGAGACTCTCGTGCGGCGTAAGGATGCCGATCTGGCGAACCTCTCCAGCTTTCATAAAACAAGCGGCCTCGTACGGGTAATCCTCGGCCACATGCCCGATGTCGCCGTCGAGACTCGTGTCTTCATGAACGGCATTCCAGACCGCACACGAGTCGTCCAGGTTGTTGGCGAGCAGTATTTGTACGTCGCGATCGAGCGTTACGCGATGCTTTCGTCCCCAGCCGCCACCGTCTCCCCAGCAATAGAGCTTGCCAGGTATGCGCCCGGCTTCGGTGTGAAGCGCGCGACTCGCCTTGGCCCGCTCGCCTCGGTGCGGCTTGCCTGCTCGCGCAACGGATTCGTCGATCGTCAAATAACCGACATCGCCCTTGCGCACGAAAACGTCCCGGACGATCTCGGCATAAGCAGCGTATTCACGCGGGACCGACTCCGGTTCGCCTTGGACGAACGGCATCATTAGGCACCTCGTGCCTCTGAATTCAGGGAACGCGATTGTCACTGCGCAGCCTCCACCTGTACCGGCGCCGCAAAGCGCGGCACGACCTCATCCGTGACCCTTGACACGAGCTCAAGCAAGTCCTGCGACCACTCTTCGGCGAGGGTATTCAGGTCGAAGCGACGCAGCGCTTCGGCTGACAGCACGATGCGGGCGCCCTCACCCGGCGGCAAGACCATCGCTTCGACCACGGCAGCCGTCCACTCGCGCTTGTACTCGGCCTGGCGCCACCAGCCATCCGGCTCGCCTTTGCCGCGAATCATCACGCCGCGCTCGCCCACCGTTTCGTTCAGGGCGGCAATTGGCGACGTGACGACGACGAGGCCCGCGGCCTGGGCCTGCATGTAAACAATTCCGCTCGTTTCGCTCCACCAGGTCGGCGAAGCCAGCACGCCGGCAGAGAGCATCTCGCGACACAGTTCCGCCGGAGCGACGCGCCCGCGAGCTACGACACCCTCCGTGTTCGCTACCAGGTGCCGCAGGTGATTCAAGTCGCGCATCGCCCCCGTGTCGCCCGTCATCTCGGCTACGCGCTTCCAGTTCGCGTCGCCGTAGAAGACATGAAGCTCCGCGTCGGGGACTTGGCGACGGACATCGGGCCAGCATTCGACCGCGGTGAGCAAACCCCGATCGGGGGAGCTGGCGTAGATTGCCTTGCGCGGGTTGCGCTCCGCAGGCACCGAGAACATCTCCCGATCGACGCCGTTGCGCGTCACGTGAATCATGCTCTTCTGGATCGACGGATAGCAGCCGGCAAAGAACGCCTTGTGCCACTCCGTCAAGCACAAGATGCGATCAAAGCGCAGCGACCGGGCTTGGTTGAGAGCCTCTCCGCAGTGCAGATCGTGCACCCACAATACCCGCGCCTTCGCCTCGCACCCGTACGCATCATCCACAGCTGCGGGCTGACGCGACGCAATCAGCACATCGCACTGGACGTTTCGGTACCGGCTCGCATCGAGGTACTGCACACCGTCGTAATCGCCTTCCATCTGCGGCGAGAGATGCCCGTACAGGCGCACGGAATGCCCGAGCTTGGCGAGTCTCCGCGCCATCTCCCAGGCCATGATCTCCGAGCCGCCCTGGCCGTGCTCGGCGATGGTCTTCGGTGACCACGGCTCGAGCCCGTGCCCGACGTAGAACACGATGCGCAGGAGGCCGTCGCGCGGCGCTGCCATGGCTGCCGCAGGAGCTGGCGGTGTCGGTGCCTCCGCCTGGTCGAAGCCAAGCGTTACCTTCGAGGCCAGCGCGAGCTCAATCACCTTGGCTTGGTTCGCGTCGATGGCGCCCGACTCTTGAAGCTCGAGCGTTGCGGCCTGCACTTGGCGCCGGGCCCGATGCTGCCGGTAGAGCGTGAGGTTCGTTACCAGGTCCGCGTTGCCTGGGTCGAGCGCAAGCCCGTCCTCGCAAGCCTTGATCGCGCCATCCAAGTCACCGATGCGCGAGAGGCAGACGTTCAGGTACTCGTAAATCTCCTTGCGTGAGCGCGGGTCACGCCAGAGTAGGAGCGGACTGTCCACGACCATCGTCAGGCCGTACTGCGCGAAGTGCGCGGCGCGGCGGAAGTTCTTCGGCGGATCATCACCGGCCATCGCTAGCGAGTAGTACGAACGCGCGAGCAGGAAGTAGGGCTCTGGCTCGGCCTTCTCGTGCGTGGCCTTCGTCGCCCAGTCGAGCGCGGTCCGGTGGTCGCCGATGGCCTGGTACTGCCGAGCGATGATGGCCATCGCAGCACAGCGCTCCTCGTCGTTGTGGCCGATCTCGACGTAGCGCCGGAGCATCCGCACCGACTCGCCGAGGTTCCCGTGACAGGCGTACTCAGAGCCGGCGTAGAAGATGGCGCGCGGATCGGACTCGCCGACCTTGGCCAGGTGCTTCAGCAGGATGCGCAGGTTCCGACCCGGCTCCTGAGTCTTGCCGCTGCCGAGCTTGCGATGCGACATCCGAAGCTCGTCCGGAGCCTTGCGCACGACGAGGTCCGGCAGCGCTTCCTTGGCGAGTAGCACCTCGTGCACCGGCCCGTGCCAGGTGAAGCTGTGCCGCGGGAACACGATGCGCTCGCGGTCCTGCTCGGTGTCGGGCGCGTAGTCGTAGCGCATCATCCCGATCCACGGCGCGGACGGGCCTTGCTCGACGAACGGGCGCAGGAGCTCTCCGCGGAGGAGCACGTCATCAGCGTCCATCCAAAGACAGACGCTCGACTCGACCATCGACCACGCCTGGTTTCTGGCCATCGCGAAGTCTTCAATCAGGCCGCTGGTCGAATCATTGCAGCCCAAGAACAGGCCCCACTTGTCGCAGTACTCACGCGCGATTGCCGGCGAGCCGTCTTGACTGCCCGTGTCGAGCACCACGAGCTCGTCCACGTGCGGCCGGATGCTCTCGAGGCATGCGCGCAGGGTCGTGGAATCGTCTCGGACGATGAGGGCGCAGGCTAGCTTTTCTTTCACGTCTGTTCCCGTTCCTGTCGCGCCAACCAAAACTTGTTCAGGCCCGTTCCCTGGCACTCATGGCAGCGCGCCTCGGGCGGCATCGGCCCGAGCTTCTGCTCGAGCGAGCGGATGCGCTTCTGCGCCTCTTCGAGCATCGCTGTGTTTTCCTCGGCGACCTCGCGAAGCTTCTCGAGCTCGCGCGCCTCCTGGCTTTCGAGCCTGCTCTGCTCACGCTGCAGGTTGCCGGGCTCACGGCAGTAGGGGCACGGTGTGGAGTAGCCACGGGCATTACGACACGCAGCGCAGCTCACGCGAGCACCGCGCTGTACACGGCCCGCGTAAACTCCGAGCTCGCGCGGAAGTCGGGCTCACCGCGGCAGGCGCGCAGGAAGGTGTCGACCATGCGCTTCATGGGGGTCTCGGCGCCCTGCTCCGGGCCCATGTAGCGATTGCCCTTGTTGCCAGCGACAACGGCTTTCTCGGACCAGTCGCCGACCTTCACCGTGCCGAACTCGAACTCCGCCGAGTAGCCGCCTTCGACACTGCTCGGCTTGATGGTCCAGTCGCCCAGCGGAGCGCCGAGCTTCCCCGTCGCCGCGAAGAGCATGGCCACCGCGTGCGAGCCCCAGTCGGCGATCGGCGACACGCCGCGCATGTCTCTGTCCGGGCGCGGGCCACCGATAGCCACGTCGGCTCGCGTGAGACCGGTCGGGAAGTTCTCCGCGAAGCAATGCGTGTGCGCCACCATGAGCTTGCGCTCGGTCCGCAGCGCGGTGATGAGCAGCCGCTCGATGTCCTCGAACCGCAGCGCGGCCGGCTTCTCCAGCAGCACGTGCTGCCCCTCGCGCATCGCCAGTATCGCCAGCTCGGCGTGCGACTCGGCGCGCGTCGCGATGATGACCGCGCCATCGTGCTCGGCGTCTTCGAGGTAGTTGCGGGTCTCACCTGCGGAACGGCAGATCGCGGTGATGTTCGCGCCGCCGTTGGCCTCGTCGAGGTAACGAGCCCCGTGCCTGCCCGCGCCAATCAGCGCGAGCCTCACGCGCACCACCTGCTGAATTCGATTCGCTCAGTCGAGAGCGCGATCCGCGCAAGCTCTCGCATCTGTCGCGCCGTGAGCCCGCCATTCAGCCCCGCAATGGCGCGGAGCACGTCTGCCCGCAGACTGTCTTCGCGACTGTGCGCCGCCTCGTCGTCGTGAAGGGCCACCTCGGCGCGAATCTCCAGGACTCGCGCCTTCGCTTCAGCCGCCGTCACCTCGACCTCCGCAGCGCGCGGAAGCCCATCGTGTTCAGGAACGCAGCCGGCGAGTCTTCGCCGCCCATCGCGTGAATCAGCACCCGAGCCTGCGAGACCACGAACCGCTCGAGGCCACGCTTTGCCGCGGCGCGTGATGCGTACGCCGTCCCGACCCGCTGCCCACACCAGATGGCGACCCAGGTCCGACCAGCGTCAGCGACCGCCGCGTCCCAATGCCGATTGCTGGCACGAGACCGCCACTCGCTGCGCGTTTCGGTGACCAGGACCGGGGCAAGCCGCCCAAAGAGCAGCGACGCGTTTAAACGGCGGCTAGCGGCCTTCATTGATGACCTCGTTCGAGACCGCTCGCTCGAGCCACCACGGCGCCGGGACCTTGCCCTCGGTCGCCGCTTCGATGGCCAGCGCCAGGTCGGTCGGGATGGTCTTCCGGTAGCCCTTGATTCTGCTGGTAACGGCAGCCCGGCAGAGCCCCTTGGCCTCGCACCAGCGCGGGATGGTCTCCTCGGGGGAGGACCGAATCACCGCCAAAAGAGCCGTCGCAGCCCGGTTGTTGCAGGCTTTGTGGATCTTCTTGCCGGGGAGCTTGAATCGCATCGTGGCCCTACGTGAGATGACGATACGTGACATTGCGACACGTGTCAAAATGTTACTTGAGGGAAATTCACGTAGCGAAATGTCACCTAGACAGAATGCGGGATTCATGCGTCCTCCCCGTTGGAATCGCGGCCGATATTGGCCAGTAGTTCGCCGACCGAAGCGTGATCGCCAGCGCCGTTGCCGAGCTCTCGGACGGTCGGCGCGGCCTTGAGCGACGGCGGAAGCGCCTCGTTTTCCCGCTCGCGCTTCGTGATGCTGTCGTAAATCTCGCAAAAGCGAGCGCGATCGGCGGACTCGTTCGAGCTTCCGAGGCACAGGTTCCGCCAGCCGAGGCACTTCACGGCCTGAGCGACGGCCTGGTCTTCGAACTTCGGCTGCCGATACGACCCGAACCGCCGGATCGCCTGGCCAACGTCGCCCCAGGCTTCCGCGCCGGCGCGCGCCGAGCCGTGCCGCACGAGCACGCAGGTCTCGCGGATTTCGGCGATGGTCGGGACGAACCGATTCGTACAAATCAGCCGCTCCACCGCCCGTTTCCCGACATCGGCGTCGATGTCTTTGAGCAGGCTTTCGTACACGCTGACCGTTGCCTCGGACATCGAAACGCCGGGGTAAGCCGCCTGCAGCAGGGCCACGATCTTCGCGGCTTCGGACCGATTCATCGGGAACCTCCAAGCAAAACGGGACGCGCGTACACTTCGCCCTTTCTTTCGGCTTCCTCCTCGGCTTCGAACTGCCGAATCCGCTCCATCTGCCGAGGCAAAAGGTCAGCGGCGCGCGTCGCCCGCGTTGTGACGACCCCGAGCGCTTGCTGAATTGGCGCGTGCAGAAGGCCGCGCTTCCCGAGGTCGTCGACGCGACGACCGAACGCCGAGCGCCAGCCCTTCGGTGACCTCCGCTCGCCGGGTCTGTCCTGTGCCCAGAAGCGCTTGAACTCCGGGACCTGAGCTCGGATGCGAGCCTCGTCGACCTGCCACTGCGCGGCCTTCGCAGCGACGACGTCGTCCGGGATGATGACCTCGTCCGACATCGGAACCGGAATCGAATCCACCGACCGGGACTTCTTCGCGGTGGCCGCCCGCGGCGAAGCGACGGGCGGCATGGTCTCAGGCTCCGGTGCGGGAGTGGCGCGGCTACCTTGATCCGATCCCTGCTGAGCACTGCTGAGCTGAGCTGAGCTGAGCTCTGAGTGACCGCGTGTGACCGCGTGTGACCGGTCGTGACAATCGGTCACGTTTTGTGACTGTATGTGGTCACGATTCGTGACACTCAGCGGGGAATCTCCGTCGGTCGCCGCTGCGCGGATTGCGCCTTCGGAACAGCGCATGAGAGCGGCTCGGCGCCCGCGTGACTCGCGCTGTCGTGCCTTGTCGGACTGCTTGGCCTCCTGCGCCTCCATGAACCTGGGCACGAACAGAGCGTCACCTCGCTGCTCGACGACGCCCTGCTTGAGCGCGCGGGCCATGCCGATTTCGGCGACCTCGATAGGGATGTCCGAGAGCGCGGCGATGGCCTCTGCCGGCGAGGACGAGCCGAGGTCCAGAACGCCGGCGCGGTCCACCTCCAGCAACAAGGCCCAGAACACTAGGCGCCCCTCCCAGCCGAGGAGCTTGATCGTCAGCGTTCGGCGCTTGTAGAGCCGCACATAGGGTTCGTCTTCGAAGTTCATGCCGCCTCCAACCTGGCCGCGATCGCGGCCCTGATCTCGTTTGCCTGCTCGTCGGTGAGCCACCCCATGCGGAGCTCGAACTCGAGCCACGCAGCCAGGTCTTCGCCGCGAGCGACTGCTGCGCGGGCGTCCTCGAGAGCTTCGAGAATCACGCTGCCGCTTCCTTTTCCGCGCGCTCGGCTGTCTCCCGGGACGCCCGATGACGCGCCAGCGCCGCGCGGTCGCTCTGCTGTTTGCAGGCTCGGCAGTAGCGGTCCCCGGTGCGCTTGATTATCGAGTTTTCCGGGGTCAGGTCGTGCCCGTGTAGGCACTGCGCGTGGGGGCCGCGCTTGCCGCGTCGACGCGAGAGCGGCGTGGGGTAAACCCGCAGCGGCTCTCGCGGCTCGCCGCCCATGCAATCGAGGCAGTCGCAGAAGTGGGCGCACTTCATTCCGCCCGCCACTTCCGCACCGCTTCCAGTGCTTCGAGGACGCTGCGCACGACCGCGACGCGCACCCCGTGCTCAGAGGCGCGCGCGTGCCACTCGAGCTGCGTCGGGCTCACGGTCCCACCGACAGGCCGCTTGACCTCGAGGCCGCAGAGTCGGCCGTTGCCGAGCACCACGAGGATGTCCGGTGTCCCGGCGGGCGAGCCGCGGACGACGCGCCGAGCTCGGCCCTTGCCGATGACGATGGTCCCGGCGTTGGCCCGCCAGCACCAGACCCGCTCGAGCTTGAGCCGCTTAATGATTGCGGCGACGACGGGGGCTTCCTTGGCGCCCCGAGCTCGAGCCAGCTGTGCAGGCAGTGCTTGCACTTGACGATCGAGAGGGCCTCGTCGTGCCGGATTGCGAAGACCGACGGGTGTCCGCATGTCATGCGCCCTCCGCGAACAGGCTCCGCTGCTCTCTGGTTTTCTCGAGAGCGCGCACCGACAGCGAGGCGTGCTCCGGCTTGGCGTCGAGACCGCGCGCTCGGCGGCCAAGGTAGCGAGCCGCCACCAAGGCCGTTCCGGCGCCGCAGCACGGGTCAACAACCAGATCGCCCGGGCGCGAGTAGTCGCCCACGATCGCGCACATCGAGCGCAGCGGCTTCCCACCGACAACGCGTGCGGTGCCCTGAGCCGAATTCATGGCCCGCTCGCCGGGCTGGACGTACGCGCCGGGCAGCGTGCCCCACTTGGCAAACTTGCTGGTGCGCGGCCGGGCGACTACGATCCAACAGGTCCAATTCGATGGACCATCGCCAACCATCCGGACGCGCGAGCCTGTCTCGACCAGCGGCAGCGGAGCGAAAACGTACCGGTCGTGCGCCTCGAGTGCGGCTGCCCACACCGGAGCCAGGCAATCGTCCGTGATGGTCACGAACCAGCCGCGAGTGCGCGGCGCCCACACTTCGACGAACCACCGCACGTTGTCCGGACTGAACGCGGCGTAGTCGATATCGCGGCGACCGCTCTCGCCTGCGGCCGACTTGCGGGCCGCGTACCGGCTCTCTCGAGTCGGAGCAGCCGAGTGCCGAGCGGCGAAGGCGGCAGCCGAGTCGGCCGTCAGCTTGCCTCCGGCGTGCCCGGCATGGGTCTTTTCGGAGTACGGCGCGTCGACGCAGAGCAGATCGGCCTGCTCGCCGTGCATCACCAGCTCGGCCGAGCTCTGGCTCAGTGCGTCGCCGAGCCAGACTTCGTGCTCGCCCCGGAGCAGGCACTCGGGCGTCACGGCCTCCACCCCTGCTTCCGGAGCTCGCCCTCGATGTCCGGTGCCTGCCAGCCGTCTGGCTTCAGGATCTTCCCGTCACCGCGCGTCGGCCCGCCGACCTTACGCATGTTGGCCGCGTGCACCTCGTCGGCGATCGGCCGGCTGTCGACGCCGAGCTCGAGCCGGAACCCCTCGACCACGTAGTCGAGGTCCGCCTGCGCATCGACGAGCAGCGGGAGGTCGACCGCGATCGGGGAGGCGACGGCGATCGACTTGGCCAGAGCTCGCTCGACCTCGGCCAGGTGACCGCAGCCGGCCGCGCCCAGCAGCTCGGCGAACTCTTCGGCGACCAGCGTCAGCCGAAGCCGAAGGCGCTCCGTCGTGAGCTCGGTCGGCGCCGAAGCGACCGGCACACCGAAGCGCAGGTGGAAGGCGAGCACCTGACGACGCAGGCTCACGGCGTCACCCGCCCGAAGACGCGCTCGGCCGCCAGCGCGAGGGCTAGCGCGGAGACACTATGCTCAATGTTCCCACCGTGTTCCCTGCCACGGTTGCTAACCCCTGGCGCCCCCAGCAAGAATCGAACTTGCGACCTTGGCTTTAGGAAAGCCGGCGTTTTGTCCTGTAACGTAGGCATGTTACCTCCGCTCCCGTTCCCACCTGGGAACATTGGTCCCGGCGTCGCTGCAACAGCGAGCGCTTGTGTCTCGTTCAGCTTCCGCGCGTAGCGCTCGGTGACCTGCACCGAGCTGTGGCCCATGAACCGGCAGACCTCGTCGATG
>Ga0079217_10000007_pt1 | contig 30484 bp, 23 predicted proteins | sample NCAS200_FD_76343 | JGI IMG/M metagenome (GOLD analysis project Ga0079217, IMG submission 76343) | Agricultural soil microbial communities from Utah to study Nitrogen management - NC AS200 | ecosystem: Environmental > Terrestrial > Soil > Agricultural land | place: USA: Utah | collected 2014-06-11 | reverse complement strand
GGAATCAGGCGAAACACAGCTGCGACCTCGACGACGTCGTCGACGAGGCACAAATTGTCATCCATCGCCTATCTCATCGATTTGGAGGTTTGTCATGCTTTCCCGCCGCCGTTTCGTCCAAACGTCCTCCCTGGCGCTCACCGGCACTGCCTGCGGCGTAGCGAAGGGCGCCAATGGAAGCGGCGAAGCCGGCGGTGAATCAGTCCCGCCGTCCATCGCGGCTTTGACGTCCATGAAAGACCAGGCGACCCCGATCAGCGTCGATGAACGCAAGGGCCGCATCGAGAAAGCGAAGCGGTTGATGACAGAGAACCGCATCGACGCGCTCATGCTGACTGGGGGAACGTCGATGGTCTACTTCACGGGCATGCACTGGGGCCTTTCCGAGCGGATGACGGCGGTCATCGTCCCGGTGCGAGGTGATGCGTTCATCGTGACGCCGAAGTTCGAGGAGGAGCGCACGCTCGAACAGGCTCGGACCGGACCACTCGGCGCAGCCACCAGGGTCATGACGTGGGAAGAGGACGAAAGTCCCTCGGCGCTGGTGGCGAAGGGTCTTCGCGATGCGGGCATCTCCAGTGGCACACTCGGGGTCGAGGAAACGGTACGCTTCGTCTTCTCGAACATGGTTGCCACGGCTGCGCCATCGATACGCATAACGAGTGGAACACCGGTGTCTGCCGGGTGCCGGATGGTGAAGGACCAGCACGAACTGGCCCTGATGCGGCTGGCGTCGCAGGTCACGTTGAAGGCATATGAAGCGGCCTACAAAGCCCTGGCTGACGGTATGACTCAGACCGAGTTCGCCGACCTCGTTGCCCAGGCACACCGCCAGCTCGGGTTCGACGGCGGCGCCGGTGTCCAGGTCGGCGAATATTCGGCGCTGCCCCACGGGTCAGTGCAGCCGCAGGTCATCCGTGAGGGCACCATTCTGCTCATCGACGGCGGATGCAAGGTCGAGGGGTACTCTTCCGACATCTCGCGTACCTTCGTGTTAGGCAAGGCGACCGATCGCATGAAATCGGTGTTCGCGCTCGAACATCGCGCGCAATCGGCGGCGCTGGCGGCCGCGAAGCCAGGGGTGGAATGCCAGGCTGTAGATGCCGCTGCGCGAAAGGTGATCGAGGACGGCGGCTTCGGCCCCGGCTACAAGTACTTCACTCACCGTGTCGGACACGGGATGGGCATGGACGGGCACGAGTGGCCATACCTCGTGAAGGGCAACACGCTCACGCTCGAGCCCGGGATGACATTCAGCGATGAGCCGGGGATTTACATCCCCGGAGAGTTCGGGTGTCGACTCGAGGACGACATGGTGATTACTGAAGCGGGCGCCGAATTATTTACGCCGCAGAGCGAGAGCCTGGAGAAGCCGTTCTGATTGCAAATTGCAAATTGCAAATTAACGATTGCAAATCGCAAAACCTGAAGTCGAAGAACGCACGCTTTACTGAGGTCGCGGAATTGGTTGGATGTCGGGCTCCATGAATGCCGACCGTGCCTCAGGGGAGAAGAGCAGGGCGGCCGAGTAGTGCGTCAGCATGATTTTCGAATCGAGCAGCTCCGGGTTCGCGTCGATGAACTCGTCAGCCGATACGCTCTGCTCCGTGCGGTCCATGAAGTGCCGCACGGCCTGGATCCACGCCTGGGTCATGGTCTCGTGGTACTTGGCGACGTCGATCCCGTGATGCGCCAGGAACGCGTGCAGCGCGGAGCGCATCTGGCCGGCCGCCTCGTCCACGCCTGCCTCGGTGAGCAGCACATACGCCAGGCGCACGTGGGCGCGGTGGTTGAACTGCGCCGGCGTTATGCGGCCCGCGATGAAGTCACTCCGGAAGACGTGATCCGCGGCTGACGCGTGATGGCTCATCGTTAGGCGGTCAGGTGCCGAGCCAGATGAGAATGACGCCGCAGGCCGCGTTCGTACCCGCGAACTCGCGTGGAACCGAACCGGCCGCAACGTACACCTCGACTGCGAGAATCTCGGTCACGCGAATTCGCGCATCCGAGGTTCCGGCGTCGGATGGGAAGGGTTGTCCATTGAGGTATATCATCATGTCGCACGCCCCATTGCCTGACCCGGCTTCCGGCGAGAGGCTCCGGAAACGACCACTTACGTACCGCAATCCGCCCTGGAAGTTTTCGAGGCGTACACCGGGGACGTTTCGCAGCAGATCGGACAATACCCTCGGGTTCCTGCGCTCGATTTCGGCGCGATCGAAGAACGTCCCGTTGCCCTGCCGCCGCCGCTGCCGGAAGTCTGTCAGCCGCGAGTCGGGTGGAGGACCGTCGACCTGGACGACGACAGCGGGAGCGACGCGCAGAGTTACCAGCATCAGCGCCGACTGACCTTCCTGGGCAGTGATCTGGATGTGGCGCTGGGCGAGACCAGGCGAACGGAAGGTGAGACGCCGCGTGCCGTCGGGGACGTTAGGCAGGGTGAACGAGCCATCGGGAGCGGTAGTGCCGCGTTGCGCGTCGTCGACGAGGATCTGGACCCGGGCGTCGTTCTGTTCAGGAAGGAGGACCCATCCGGAGATGCTGGCGGCCCCGGGCCGGAGCGTGCGCCCGAGAATCACTGCCGGGGCGCCGGTCGCACCGGTACTCGTGTCGGGGGCCGGCACCCGCAGCGGAATGATCTCGACCGGTGGCGCATCGGCGCCATTCACGTGGCGCGGGTTCAGCCAGCCCGCGCTGTGCCGTGCGATGATCCAGGATTGCGTGCCGGCCTGCGTTTCACAGAAGGCATAGCGCCCGGCGTCGCTGGTGATGGTAGTATGCCTGACGAGTGAATCATGGCCCGCACCGGTGACGCGCTCGAGGAGGACCACCTCGGCACTCGCCTGGACCGAATCGGCGGCGGATCGATAGGTACCGACAATGATGCGCTCCGCGGCTCGCAAGTCCCGCCGGCATCGCTGGCGTGCGACGTCGCGCACACTCCCGGTCCCGAAGTCCGCAACCGTTTCGTTCCGGCGGCGGAGCGTCACCCGCGTCACAGGCGCGGGGAGGCCAAGCGAATCCAGGCGAGGGTGCCAGACCCGAACGCGCACCTCACCGTCATCGGACAGCGAGTCGAAGAGAAACCGCCCTTCGAAGTCTGTCTCGACGGTGCGTCCCACTCCTTCGATGGTGACCCTGGCGCCGCGCAGCGGTTCGGCCTGGGTGGAGTCGAACACCGTGCCACGGAGCCGCGTTCCCGCCGTATTCGCCCAGGAAGCTGATGCGCCGGCGGCGATCACTTCGCCGCCGACGTCGCGGAACGCCACCACCATCGTGTCGACAAACGCGCCTAACGAGCCGTCGGGGCGAAACCGGCTCTCGAAGACGCGAAGGACGGGGAGCCGGATCATCCACCGCTGCACGCCCCACACCCCGGTGGGATACCGGCCGAAGGCGACCATCCCGCCACCAACGTCCTGGCGACTCAGGGCCGGCAGGTATCGATATTCGAGCGACCGGAGCTCCGCGGTTGCGGAATCGAGCCAGAGCACCCCGCTGATGTCGATGCGCTTCCCGGTGTGTTGCGGGCGGAACGTGAGGCCGATAGCTCCATCCGGACCGGCGCGTCGCGTCCCGAAGCAGTGGGACGCGACGAACGAATCGGCGAGCAGGATGCGGGCGTCGGGCGCGTAATACAGCCGCGCCGAATCGCTGTCGATGGCGAAGCCGCCCTGGGCGACGGCATCCGGCGTCAGGGTCTCGAACGGATTCTCACTGACGGCCGTCTGCGTCCAGATTCGCGACGCGCGCAATGTCGAATCCGGCAGGCCAACCGTCCGCTCGAACCGCCGCAAGGCAACCGTGAATCGCCGTTCCTCGATGGCAATCCGGGACGCTTCGAGCGTCTTCCGCACTTCACTCCACAGCCGCGGTGCGTCACCGGTTTCGTCGCCGACCCGGGCACACGTCGACGTCGCCGTCACCGCCACCGCGGGAAGCTGGGTTCGCACAAAGGTGAATTGGATGTCGCGGGTGACCGCCGCATCCGCAGCCACGGGGAATGGCGGCACGGTCACGCTCCGGAACCCGATGACGTCCACCCGGAGCGAAAAGGCGCCGGACGCGGGCACTCGCAATCGATAGCGGCCGGTGCGTTCGCTCAGCGTTCCGGCAACGCGCGAGCCGGTGGCATCAATCAGGATGACGATCGCGCCTGCAACCGGTGTCCCGTCGGTGGCGGATGTGATCGTGCCGGTAATGTCCTGCGCGCGAGCCTGCGTGGCCGTGGCGCCGAGCACCAGGAGCAGGAACTTCAGGTGTCGCATCAGGTTTCGCCTCGTGCGCCGCCGGGTCGGCGACGCACGAGACGCCGGTCATCAGGGAACCACGCGCTCCGGCAGCAGGACGAACTTTGCATAACGAGACATGTCGAGGTACCGGCGCGCGGCGTCGCGAATCTGCTCGCTCGTCAGCTTCTCGATGAAGTCCTTCGTGTAAGTGGCCAGACCACGTGGATCTTCGCCGTTCTCGAGCCGGGCCGCAATGTTGCCGACCCAGTATCCGTTTTCCTTGAGCGACACTTCCTGCGCGCGGAGCTGCTGTTCACGCACCTTCTGGAGCTCGGCGGCGGTCGCGCCGTTCTGCTTCACGGAGTCGATCACGGCCGTCACGGTCTTCCAGAGCAGGTCGGCCTTGTCCGGCGCCGAGCCGAACTGGATCTCAAACTGATACTCCGCTTTCGGGTACTTCGAGAGGCTGCCACGCGCCGACACGGAGTACGTCCCCCCGAGCGCTTCACGCAGGTTCTCCAGCAGCTTCATCTCGAGCAGCTCGCCCATGGAGCGCATTGCATAACGAGACGCCGCGTCGAAGGTGGTCTCGCCGGTGAACAACACCAGCGTCTGCGCCTTGGGTTCGACGCCTTTCCGCACGGTCTTCTCGATGACCGTGGTCGGATTCTTGAGGCCCACGTCCTTGAACGTCTCTTTCCGGCCGGTGGAGGGGAGTGCGCCCAGCCACTGCTCGACCATCGGCTTGAGGGAGTCGACGTTGACCGCTCCGACGATCACGAACGTGAAGTCCGATGCGTCGGCAAAGCGATCCTTGTAGATCTCGAACGCGCGGTCGTACCGCATGTTCTGCAGCATGACGGAAGACAGCGGCTGCGCCCGCGGATGGTTCTGCTGCATGGTGATCACGACCGTGTCCCCAAACACCTGCTCCGGATCCTTGTCGCGATTGGCGAGCAACGGCACGTATTGCGCGCGCAGGGCATTGAATGCCGCCTCGTCACGGCGCGGTGCGACCGCCTTGAGATAGATCAGTTGCAGGATCGTCTCGATGTCCTTGGGAGATCCGCCGGCGCTGATGCTCTCATTGAGGTTCCCGATGGCGAAGTTCACGCCCGCACGCTTCCCGGCCAGCTTCTTGCCTAACTCGATGGCATCGAACGTGGCGACGCCACCGCGCCCCACGGCCAGCGTGGCCAGCGACCCTTCGACAAAATCCGCATCGGCCACCAGGCTGGTTCCGCCGGGGCTGTATGCCTGGATGATCACTTCATCGGCCTTGAAGTCGGTCGGCTTGACGACGACCCGGACGCCGTTGGACAGCTTCCAATCGGTGACATTGAGCTCGGGAATCTTCGCCTCGGTCACGACACGGCCCTTCGCGGGCGGCGTCGCGATCAGTGGCGCGTCGGAAACCGATTCCGTCCATGCCGTCATCGTTTCGCCGTCAACCTTGCGGAACGTATTCAGCAGCTCCCCCGCCGTCGGTACGGCGGCGTTCGGCCCGGTCGGGGCCGACACGGCGAGCACGCGATTGACCTCCGTGATCCACTGGCGGCCTAACGAGTTCACATCCTGAAGGGTGACCGTGGGGAGGACGCGTTTCGCCGTCTCGTACTCCCACGCGATCCCCGGTGTCGGCTCGGCGGTCAGGAAATGGTTGATATACTCGGCGGCGTAATTGCCCGATTCTGACTTCTCACGCTCCTGGTACGCGCTTTCGAGCGCACGGAGTTGCGACGCCTTGGCGCGGTCGAGCTCCGCGGGGAGAAATCCGTGCTGGTCCACGCGACGTGCTTCGCGCAATATCGCTTCGAGGCCGCGCTGAATGCCGCCGTCCTTCACGGTCGCCGATAGGAAGTAGACATCGGACCCGCGCACGAACCCGCCATAGGACGAGCTGGCAAAGGCAAACGGCGCGTCAGGCTGCCGCGTGATTTCGTTCAGCCGCGAGTTCAGCATCTGGTTGTACAGACGTCGCGCGAGCATCAGCCGGTAATCGGACTGCCTGGAAAGCGGTGCCGGCGGGTGCTTGTAGATCACCTGGATCGAGGAGACCTGTTCCTCGGGGTCGGTCACGATGGTGACGAGCGTGGAGTCGTGCCCGGGTACGGTCGCAAGTGTGCGCTGGCGCGGTGTGGACGGATTCGTCAGGCGGCCGAACCGCTCGCGGATCAGTTTCTCCAATAGCGCCGGATCGTAGTCGCCCACCGCCACCACGGCCATGTTGTTCGGACGGTACCAGTCGCGGTAAAAGCGCTTGAGTGGCCCGGGATTCGCGCCTTTCAGGACGGTCGTATCGCCGATCGGCAGCCGGGTTGCATAACGAGAGCCGTGGAACAGCACGGGGAACTGCTTGTCGCGGACGCGCGCACCGGCTCCCAGGCCGCCGCGCCATTCCTCGAGCACCACGCCCCGTTCCTTGACGACTTCGGTGGAATCAAAGAGCGCGCCGCCGGCCCAATCCTCGAGCACGTCGAAGCTGCGTTCCACGAGTCCGGGCTTGTCGGTGGGGACCGGAAGGATGTAGACCGTCTCATCGAAACCGGTATACGCGTTGAGGTCCGCGCCAAAACGCACGCCAATCGACTCGAGGTACGAGACGATGTCATTCTTGGCAAAGCGGCGCGTGCCGTTGAACAACATGTGCTCGGTGAAATGCGCGAGACCCTTCTGGTCATCGTCCTCGAGCACCGAGCCGGCATTGATCACCAGCCGCAGCTCGAGCCGCTTCTCGGGCCGGTTGTTGTGCCGGATGTAGTATCGCAGCCCGTTGGGCAGCGTACCGGTGCGCACCGCCGTATCGAGCGGTATGAGGTCGCTCTGCGCACCGGCGGAGCCAGTTGGCAACAGGCCCGCGACCGGCAGGAGCAGCGCGGCCAGCAGGACACGACGGGAGGGCAGGGAGAACGACGGGAACCGGCGCATGAAAAACCTCGGGAGCGGATCAGTCCGAAACTTAGACACCTGCGCCCAGCGCTCCGAGGCCTCGGGGGATGGAACGTTGAGGGGAGGGGCAAAAGGCAAAGGGCAGAGGAAGCTGACCCTCTGCCCTTCGCCACTCGCTCCCAGCGTTTTCCCTACTCGTCCTGGATGGTCGCCTTGATGACCGGCTTGAAGAGCAGGCCATTCTGCATGATGGTGTTGCCGCGCATTACGAAGCTCTGCTCAGCGTCAAAGTCGAGGAGCACGTCGGTCGTCAGTCCTTCCTCGACGACAACCGCCTCCGTCAGGATGACCTTGATGCCACTTCGGCCGGCGGACGGGAACATGATTGACGGGCTCGAATTGGCCGTCAGCACCGTGCCGTCCTTCAGCGTCACGCTCGATTGGTCGGTATCGATGATGAGCCGGAAACTCCGATAATCACCTTCCGGCACGACCGCGTCGCCAAGGAATACGTTGACCCCGTTCCGCAGGTCCATCAGGTCGAATTCTTCGTTAGGCGTCGCCAGGACGATCCAGCCGTCCGACTCCGCGTCGCGCTCCTCGACGTCGAGCGCGGCATCTTCTTCCGTCGTGACCTGCGTCTTCGCTTCGACGCGAACCACGAAAATGTCGATGGACGCGACGTCATCGAGCGGGAACGGCGCATCGGTCATCCGGACGGCGATGCGGCCCTGTCCCGGCCCGAGCGATTCACTGTCGGAACACCCGGCCAGAGCGCCCAGCGCGAGGCATGCCGCAAGGAAAGGTCTGAATTTCATGAGGATCCTCCGGAAAATGCGGGGGAGATCCTACGGCTGACGCCGCTGGAAATCCGCGATCGAAACACTCTCATGCAATACCACGAAGGTCCCTGAACGATTCTTCACGGACGGCCGGGAAGGGTGCTAATGATCACTTTTCACGCCCATTCCAAACCGCAGCTCACCCGGTAATTGTTGTGGTCGTCATGCGCGCTCGATTGATCTATCCGCTCGCCATGTTCCTGGCGCTCGTCCCCGTCACGCTTCTCGTGCCGGGGCTCGACGAGCTGGTGCTGGTGCGGTACGGGGGCTCCGAATCGGCCGCGCACGGGTTCATGACCGTGAACATGCTCGCCGGCATGGTGACGGTGCCGTTGTTGATGCGCCGGCTGCGACGGCTTGGCGACCTCCGCTGGTGGCTGGCCGCGTTTTTCCTGCTGGACGCGGCTGCCTTCATTGGCATGGGACGCGCCGAGTCGCTCAATGCCTTATTCGCCTTTCGGCTGCTCGACGGGGCGGTGCACCTGCCGGCGGTAACGCTGCTGATGGTGGCGGCCAATCGCGCCGCCGGTGACCAGCGTGGCGCGTCACTGGGATTGCTGGCGTCCGCCCTGATGCTGGGCATCACCGTCGGGTCGCCGTTAGGCGGCCGGCTCGTCCAGGCGGGGGGCACAGCGGTGTACGACACCGGCGCGGTGGTATTCGTTGTTGCTGCGCTGGTATCCCTGCTGGCGCCGGTGCAGGATCCGTCGACCGATGCGCCGCGCAACCGTTACCGCTGGCAGTGGCGCCGGGCGGAGTCGTGGGTCCCGTTAGGCTATGCCTTCATGGACCGCTTCAGTATTGGCGTGTTCGTGTCCACGTTCACGCTGTTCTTGGCCCGTGAACACCAGATCGACCCGTCGGGGCGCGGCTGGCTGGTGGCGCTGTTCATGATTCCGTTCGCGGCGCTCTGCTACCCCATTGGCCGCCTCGCCGAACGCGTGGGGTGGTTCCCGCTCCTGGTCGGCGGCAATGTCGCGTTTGGACTGGTGTATGGCGCGTACGGCATCACGCCGGAACGTCTCCTGCCGGCGTCGATGGTCCTCTCCGGCGTGGCCAGTGCGTTCATTTTTGCACCAAGCCTCCTGCTCGTGAGTGAACTCGTCAGACGAGGGCACGGAGAAGGCCTGTTCGGCGTCTTTCAGATCGCAGGATCCCTGGGATTCCTGACGGGTCCGATCGTGGGCGGTATCCTCGTCGCGCTCACCAGTGCCGATGGTCGACCGGCGTACGAATTCATCTTTGCGCTGGTCGGATTGGCGGAGATGGCGTTGGCGGTGGGATCGGTCGCGTTGCTTCGGGGATTCGTCGTGCGTGCGGGAGAGTTGAAGAGTTGAAGAGTTGAAGAGTTTAGGAGTTGAAGAGTTGAAGAGTTGAAGAGTTGAAGAGTTGAAGAGTTCAGGAGTTGAAGTTGATAAGCGCAAAGCGTAAAGGAGTGATGAAGAGCGCGAAAATTTCGGAACAGGAGGACGTGAAACGCGAAGGGACACGCGGTTATCCACGTGTCCCTTCCGTCTTCCACCTTTGCGCTTTGCGCTTTTCAACTGCTCGTTTGCGCTATCAACTCTTCAACTCTTCAACTCTTCAACGCTTCAACTTCACCTCACTCGACACGCTGCTGCCGCTCCCCCATCACCAACCGACCAGATCTCCACCCGCCGGTTCACGCGGTGATCGTTCTTGGGGAGCTTCGGGACGTCATTGTCATCAGCGAGGACCAGGCACTCCTCGCCAAAACCCTTTGAGACGAGTCGGGTGGGGGCGATGCCACCGGCCGTGAGATAACTCATTACCGTTTGCGCGCGCCGCTCCGACAGTCCCTGGTTGTATTCGCGGCGACCGTACGGATCGGTGTGGCCTTCAACGGCGACGCGCAGGTCCGACCGCTGTTGCAACGTGGCGATCACGCGATCGAGCGTGTCGCGCCCTGCCGCCGTGAGCGTGGCCTGGTTGAACTCGAACGACACTTCCAGCAACTGGAAGAGCAGTTCCGCCGACGTCACGTTGATCGTGGCGGTACCGGTGAGACCCGCCTGGTCGGTACACGTCATCGTTACGGTGTGGGCGCCGGTCGACAAGGTGCGCGAGAATGACGCACCGGTGCCGATGATGCCGTCGCGGTTCGAGCGCCACTGCGCGGAACTCGATACATCACCTTGCTCGCCATCGCGGCACGTGCCGGCAAAGTTGAACGCTCCGCTGATCGAGGCGCCGCTCGCCGGACTCGTTATGGTGGCCTCGGGTGGCGTGTTCACGGGAACCGGTATCGGCGTGGGCGGTGGCGTCGGGATCGGCGTCGCGACGGGCTGTGCCGGCGGCGCGGCGGCCGGTGGCGGGGGTGGCGGCTCGGGAGCGCTTTCGTAGCAGCCACCCTTGAGCATCCGGCTGATGCCGATTCGAACGCCCCAGTTCATCGATTCGCCGTCGAGGACAACGATGTTGCCGTTGAAGTTCGGCGACGGGTTGTAGTCGACGGGCACTTCGCCGCGGAGGCTCCACTTCTCGTTGAGACAGAGCTTCAACCCGACCAGTGCCGTCACCCCGTCCTCGTACTCATTGCCCGCGGTGAAGCCGCCGAACTCCTGGATGCGGTTCTTGTAGACGTTCTGCTGGTATCCCATCCCGAGGAGGAAGCGCATCCGCTCGCCTAACGGGAGCGCATAGACTGCGCGCACCGACCAGGGGGTGTAGGTGATCGACGTTGTGCCACCAGGCGCGGCCCAGTCGGTCTTCCCGACGTGGCCGTCGAGTTCCACGCTGAGGCGCGGCAACACGTACAGGCCGAGTCGCGCGCCAATCGACAGGACATCGTCGAGTGACAACTCCTGGTCGATCTTCGTGAACTGCCCGAAGACGCCTCCTTCGATCGACAGCGGTTTCTGGGCATTCGCACTGAACGCCAGTGCGGGCAAGAGTGCCAGAACAGCCAGGAGCGATCTTTTCCGCATGGATACCTCGTGTGGAGGTTCTGATCTGTCGATCGAGGGCTCGGAGCCATCGGTCAACGCGGCGCCCTCATCCGCGCGAAGTGCCGGAATAGTAAGTGATTCCGGCGCTGGGACCAACCGTAATCTTTGCCACTCGCGTTATGCAGCGATCGGCGACGACGGTTACGCTTTCAACATGCTCAGGAGATGCCTGACGACAATGCGCCTTCGATCGCGGCGAGCGAGGCATCGACCTCGATAGGCAGGTTCCCGCGCGAGCCGTGTGATACGGCCGGATCCTTGAGCAGGTGTCCAGTGAGTACCGCCACCACGCTCTGATCGGCACCGATCAGACCGGTGCTGATGGCTTCTCTCACGCCCGCAACTGAAGCGGCACTCGCCGGTTCACAGCCGATACCGGCCTGCTTCACGCAGTCCTGGGCCTCGAGAATCTTCTCGTCAGGCACGGCCACCACCACGCCATTCGTCAGGCGGATCGCTCGGACTCCCCGGTCATACGATGCCGGATCACCAATCCGGATCGCTGTGGCCACGGTTTCGGCGCGCGTCGAGAGGCGCTCGCGAAAGTCGCGCGTGAATGACGCGTAGAACGGCGCCGCACCCGATGCCTGCACCGCCAGAAGGCGGGGCACCCGGTCGATGAGCCCAAGCGATGCCGCTTCTCCCAGGGCTTTTCCAAAGGCAGCCGTGTTGCCGAGGTTACCGGCGGGGAGGGCGATCCAGTCCGGCGCCTGCCATTCCAGCTGCTGCAGCAGTTCGAACACGATCGTCTTCTGTCCCTCGATCCGGAACGGATTGACCGAATTGAGCAGGTAGATGCCGAGTCGCTCGGATGCGTCGCGCAGGAGCGAGAGACACTGGTCGAAGTCCCCGCGAACCGCGAGCGTGCGCGCACCGTAACTCAGCGTCTGCTGGAGTTTCCCGGCCGCAACCTGGCCTGCCGGCACGAGGACGAGCGCGGGAAGTCCGGCCAGGGCGGCGTACGCAGCAAGCGAAGCCGACGTGTTCCCGGTCGAGGCACAGGCGACCGCACGCGCACGAACGCGACGCGCCTGGGTCACGCCGACTGTCATACCGCGGTCCTTGAAGGAGCCCGTGGGATTGAGCCCTTCGTGCTTCAACAGCAGCCGATCACATGCGGCCCAGGACGCAACACGCGGATTCGCGATGAGCGGCGTATTGCCTTCCGGAAATGACACGATCGTTTCCGGCGACGCGTTCATTACCAGGTCTGCATAACGCCAGACGCCGGAGATTTTTCGGGCGTCACCCGAGATCGTGACGGCGGAACTGAACTGGCGCCGAAGATCGGCCGCGCGGCCGGCCGGGGTGTGGAACATGACGTCGAGCAGGCCGCCGCATTGCGGGCAGGTCGTGCGCGGATCCAGTTCGTCCAGCCGGTTTCCGCATGTTGCGCATTGTTGCCAGCGTGAGGGAACGTCGCCGTGCACGCTCGTCATGCGGTCATCGTCGTTTCCACAGTTGTTCCATGCAGGTCAGGTCGTGTCACGCGCGTGGTGCAGGCCAGCCCGGCGTTCCGGTACGCGTCACCCATGGCCGTGGCAACCTTTGCCGCATCGTCGGCGCTGCCGCATAACGCAAACGCAGTCGGGCCGGCGCCGGAGATGGAAACGCCAAGTGCCCCCGCGGCGAGTGCGGCGTGTTTTGCTTTCGCAAATCCCGGGAGGAGTGGAGCGCGGGCTGGTTCCGCGATCCGGTCGTCAATGCAGCGGCCGAGAAAAACGAGATCTCCGGCTTGCAGTGCGGCAACGATTCCCGCGACATGAGCCGCCTGGTGCAGCGCCACGTTCAGTGACACCTCGACCGGGAGAACGGCGCGCGCTTCCGCGGTACGCAGCCGCTGCTCCGGACACGCCAGCACGATGGACAGCTTCGGCGGCACGGCAATCGCGAGCAGATCGATCGGATCGAGTGAGCGGATCAGGACGATGCCGCCCATGTAGGACGGCGCGATGTTGTCGAGGTGACGTCCTGCGAGCTGGGTCTCCGAATACAGAGCGGCTTCGAGGATTTCATCGCGCGCCAGCGGGCTGCCGATGAGTGCATTCACGGCGGCCGCTCCGGCGACCGCGGATGCCGCGCTTCCGCCTTGACCAGCAGAAAGGGGAAGTCCCTTGGTGACACGCAGGGAGATCCCGCCGGCCGGTGTCGTCGCGCCCATGTGTGTCGCGCGCCGCACGACGGCATGCGCCGCGATGGCGGACGCGTGCATCGTAGGGTCGGTGCTGAGCGACGGATGCCCCGGATCGAGCACGACGATTCCCGGTTTATCCGTAAACTCGGCCACGACGGTATCACCAGCTCCTTCTACGGCGCAGCCAAGGATGTCCAGGCCCGGACCGAGATTTCCGATCGATCCGGGGGAATACGCAGTGGCCTTCCTGGGGAACGACATTCCACAAATCTAGGCCAGAGGCCAGAGGCCAGAGGCCAGAGCAAACTCGCAAACCTCTGGCCTCTGCTTCTGACCTCTGGGCTCAAGGCAGCAAGACGTTAGCCTGCTGCGTAAGCCAGATCAGCACCGTAGGTTTGAGCCGTCCCGTCACCCCAGAGGTTGGACGTCATGCCAGCAACACGTTCGACGCGATTTGTTCGGTTGGAGCGCTTCATCGCTCCGCTCTTCGCGCTCGCCCTTGTCACTACACCGGTGATGGCACAAGGCCGCATCACCACGCCGAAGGAGCACTTTGGATTCAACATCGGCGATGACTACCACCTTGCGACCTACACGCAGTTCATGGCGTACTGGCGCAAGATCGACGCCGAGTCACCACGCATGGTGGTCGAAGAAATCGGCAAGACGGCCGAGGGCCGGCCACAGCTGATGGCGATCATCACGTCGCCGGAAAACTTCAGGAACCTGGCGCGCTACAAGCAGATCGCGCAGCGCCTCGCGCTCGCCGAAGGCCTGACGGACGAACAGGCCCGGGCCATGGCGAAGGAAGGGAAGGCCATCGTCTGGTTTGACGGCGGCCTGCACGCCACCGAAGTCCTGGGCGCGCACCAGCTCATCGAGACGACGTACCAGCTGATCTCGAGGAACGACGAGGAAACGATGCGGATCCTCCGCGACAACATCATCCTCGCCGTGCACGCAAACCCGGACGGCATGGAGCTCGTGTCGAGCTGGTACATGCGCAATTCGAACCCGCAGGAACGCTCGTCAGGCGGTATTCCGAGGCTGTACCAGAAGTACATCGGTCACGACAACAACCGCGACTTCTACATCCTGAACCAGCCGGAATCGGTGAACATCGCGCGCATCCAGTACCACGAATGGATGCCGCAGATCATCTACAACCATCACCAGACGGGTCCCGCCGGCACGGTGATGTTCGCGCCGCCATTCCGGGATCCGTTCAACCACAACTTCGATCCGCTCGTGGTGGTTGGCCTCGATCTCGTCGCCGCCGCGATGCACGAACGATTCATTCGTGAGGACAAGCCCGGCGTCACCATGCGCTCGGGAGCCAGTTATTCCACGTGGTGGAACGGCGGCCTGCGCACGACGGCGTACTTTCACAACATGATCGGCATCCTGACCGAGACGATCGGGAATCCGACACCGATCGAGATTCCGCTCGTCACGAGGAACCAGCTCCCACGCGGCGATCTCCCGGCGCCGATCGCGCCGCAGCGGTGGCACTTCCGCCAGTCGGTCGATTATTCAGTGACCGCGAACTACGCGATCTTCGATATCGCGTCGAAGCGGAAGGAAGACATGCTCTTCAACATCTACAAGATGGGGAAGAACGCCATCGCGCGCGGCAATTCGGACACCTGGACGAACACGCCGATGGAAGTCGATTCTCTCGATCAACGTCTCGCGGCAGGTCGCGCTGGTCAGGCTGGCGCTGCGGGCGGACGCGGCGGCGGTGGCGGTCGTGGCGGTGCTGTCGGCGGTGCCGCGGCGCTCGAGGCGTTCAACGCCGTGCTGCGCAACAAGGAAGACCGGAATCCCCGCGGCTATATCCTTCCGGCGAACCAGCCCGACTTCCTGACGGCAACGAAGTTCGTCAATGCGCTCCGCAAGGTGAACGTTGCGGTGCATCGTGCCACGGCGCCCTTCACGGTCGCCGGCAAGAACTATCCCGCCGGCTCGTATGTGCTGAAGAGTGCGCAGGCGTTCCGCCCGCACCTGCTCGACATGTTCGAACCGCAGGATCACCCTAACGATTTCGCGTATCCGGGTGGCCCGCCGCGCCCGCCATACGACAACGCCGGGTACACGCTCGCGATGCAGATGGGTGTGCAATACGACCGGATCCTGGACGGCTTCGAGTGTCCGTGTGAGAAGATCACGGGCATGGCGGTCCCACCGTCGGGCACGATCGCCGGCACGGGGTCGCGCGGCTTCCTGCTCAGCCATGACGCGAACGACGCGTTCGTGGCCGTCAACCGCGCGCTGAAGGCTGGAGCGAGCGTTCATTGGCTCAAGGCGCCCATGACGGTTGGCGGAAAGACATATGCCCCCGGCTCCTTCTACATCGAAGCGGCGGGCCAGGCGCGCACGGTCGCCGAGCAAGCGGCGAAGGGCCTCGGCCTCTCGTTCGATGCAACCGCTGACGCTCCGAGCGCTGGTGCGGTGAAGCTGTCCACTCAGCGCGTCGGGCTCTGGGATCAATACGGCGGATCGATGCCTTCGGGTCACACGAGGTGGTTGCTCGAGCAATTCGAGTTCCCCTTCAGCGTCATCTTCCCGCCCGAGCTTGATGCCGGCAACCTGCGGCAGAAGTATGACGTCATCGTCTTCGTCTCCGGCGCGATTCCCTCGGCAAATCCGGGTGGCGGTGGCTTTGGTGGACGCGGCGGTGGCGGCGGTAGTCCGGCCAACATTCCAGCTGAATTCCAGAACCAGCTCGGATCGGTGACCGCCGATAAGACGGTCCCGCAGCTCAGGAAGTTCATGGAAGAAGGCGGCACCGTCATCACGATCGGTTCGTCGACGAACCTGGCCGGACACCTCGGCCTGCCTGTCGCCGACTACATGGTGGAGCGGATGCCTAACGGGACGGAACGGCCGCTGCCCCAGGAAAAGTTCTACGTACCCGGATCGATAATGCGCGTCGCCGTCGACAACTCACAGACCGTGACCGCCGGCCTGCCGAAGTACGTGGACGTGTTCTTCGATGACAGTCCCGTGTTCCGTCTCGAGCCCGACGCAGCGGCCAAGGGCGTGAGGCCGCTCGCGTGGTTCGACACCGCCTCTCCGCTGCGAAGCGGTTGGGCCTGGGGCCAGAACTACCTGCAGGGTGGCACGGCGATGGTGCAGGCCGATGTCGGTACGGGGAAGCTCTTCCTGTTCGGTCCGGAAATCCTGTTCCGCGGACAGCCGCACGGCACGTTCAAGCTGCTGTTCAACGGTATCTTCGCCGGCCAGGTCGATCGAACGAATCGGCAAGTGCAGTAACAGGAGAGTAGGTGAGGAGTGAAGGGGTGCGATTCGTCGCACCCTTTCGCTTTTTCCGGCGTATCCCTGCATTCTTGCCCCGGTGCCCTCGTGCACCCCTGTTTTCCCGCGTTATTGAAGAAGTCCAACGGCACCGTGTTGGCTGACCACGAAATGGCGATATCCCCGGACGTATTTGGCAATCCCGCGAACGACCCGCTCTGGACTGAGTCGTCACTCGTTGACCCCTCACTGATGCAATAGTCGTGAGGCCACGTTCTCCATCGCAGCACTCCCGGCAAATCAAGGACGCCACGACGCCCCCGCCTCTTTCGGCGGAGAGCCAGGTCGTGTTCCGCACCGCGGACCTGTCCTGCCTGCCGGCCGAAGTGGCGTCCCACGCGCGAAACGTTCAGGACTGGGATCGTGTGATCGTCATGTCCGATCGCGAGCTGGCGTCGGTGCAGCTGGCGCGGGCCCTTCGGGGCGCGCAGGCCGACGTTCCGGCAGCGGTCGTCGAGGAGTTGCGCCGCAAGGCGGTCACGATCGAACTCCGGATGCAGTACCTCTCACGTCGTCTGCAACAGACGTGCGGTATTCTCGCGGAACGTGGAATTTCGCACGTGCTCCTGAAAGGCGCGGCAGTCGGTGCCCTCGTCGATCCGACGTTGTGCACGCGCCCCATGAACGACGGGGATATTCTCGTCAGACCGGAAGATGCGGAACGCGCGGCCGAGGCACTCGAGGCGGCAGGATGGTTCGCGACGCCGGACGAAGTCCTTCGTGGCTTGCTCGCGGGCGCACATCACCTGCCTCCGTTCCTGGACACGCAGATGCCCGGGTTACGCGTCGAGTTACATGTCTCGCATTTGCCGTTCGACCACCCCTTCGTGTTCGACACGGCAATGCTCTGGCGCGAGGCGCGACCGGCACCTCCACCGTTTTCAGGCACGCTCGTGCCGTCGGCAGAACATCTGGTGCTCCACGCTGCGATCCATTTTACCTGGCAGCATCCGATGTCCTTCGGCGCCTGGCGCACATTCCGGGTTGTCTCGATCATGTCGCGCAGGCCCGACTTTGACTGGGCGCGCCTGGCGCGTCTCGCGCAGCAAACAAAGGGAACCACGGCCTGTTACTGGACGCTTCGGTTGGGGCAACGAATGGCTGGCATCGCGGTACCGCCCACTGTTGTGCGTGATCTCGCACCGCCCACGCCCGCCTGGTTGCTCGACGCACTCGAGCGCCACTTCGTGGCCATGATTGCCGTGGGCGAGATGCCCGCCAGTCCATCACTCTGGGTGAACCGGCGGCTCTGGTTCCTGGCCATCCGCCCCCGCTGGAGTGGCCATGCTACGACGCGGGACTGGGATCCCGGGAACCGCTGGGGTCGCGCATACGGCGTCGTCTCCAGCGAGTCGGCGTGGTCGAAGTACGTACGGCACGTAGCTGGGTACCGTCGCTGGACGGCCTTCCTGGCCAGGACGTTTATTCGTTAGGCAGCGCGGCCGGTCATGAGGTCAACCCGTCGCCCCGGTCATGGCCGCCGATACCGGGTCGCTCTGCGTCTGCTGCATCCACGATGTAGCATAGCGGCCACCGAGGGCGATCAGCTCCTCGTGGCTGCCCGACTCCACGATCTGCCCTTGCTCCATGACATGGATTTCGCTCGCCCGGCGCGCGATCGTCAGTCGGTGGGTGATGATGATGGCCGTGGCACCCTGGGCCAGGTTGCTGAAACGCTCGTACCACTGGGCTTCCGACCAGGAGTCCATGCTGCTTGTGGGTTCGTCCAACACGATCAGCCTGGACCGCCGGAAATACGACCGTGCCATGGCAATGCGCTGCCATTCCCCCGACGACAATTCGGTGCCACCAGCGAACGCCTTTCCGAGCGGCGTATCGTAGCCGGCGGGCAATCGTTGAATCAAATCCGCGACGCCGGCTTCGCGTGCGGCGGATTCGACGTCTGAACTGACTGTTGCGTGCGCAAGATCGCTCAGGGTGATGTTGTCCCGGACAGAACCCTGATACGCCACCGGCACCTGGAACATCACTGACATCGACTTGCGCAACTCCGCGGGATCGAACTGACGAAGATCGACGCCATCGAGCTCCACACGACCGTTTTCCGGATCGTAGAAACGGCAGAGGAGCTTCAACAGCGTCGATTTTCCGGCGCCGTTCGAACCGACGATCGCGACCGTCTTGCCAGCCGGAATGAAAAGGTTGAACTGACGTAAGGCGGTACGGTCTGTTGCCGGATAACGGAAGTCGATGTCGACGAATCGGAGGCTCGCGCGCCCTTGTGGCACTGGGACCGGATCCGGCGGCGAGACCACGACCGGCTTGAGGTCGAGATACTCGAAAAGGTTTTCGAGGAAGAGTCCGTTGCTGTGAATCTGACCGATGTTCATCAGCAGCGAACGAACCAATCCCTGACCGCGCTGGAACGCCTGCGCAAAGAGGGCGACGTCTCCCAGCGTTGCTGCGCCAAGAACCGCGCGCCAGACCATCCAGGCGATCGTCGCAGCTGCGCTGAGCACGGCGATCGATTCAGCTCCGAGCCGCGCGATGCTTTGCTGTCGCATGAGGCGCAGGCGCTCATTACGGAGGCGACGCCTCAATACGAGGAATGCATCCTGGAAATACCGGGCAAGCCCGAACAGGCGCATTTCCGCGGCGTGCTGGCCCATGGTCAGGAGATCGCCATAGTACTGCGTTCGACGCCGGTCAGTCGTCGTGCTCATCCACCATTCGTGCTGGCGTCGACTGGCTCTCAAGACGACAAGAAGGGCGGGGAGCGTACCCGCAATCAGTACAACTGACACCCACACGCCGTAGCTGAGGAGTAGCGCACCGATCCCGACGACGGTCACGCTATTCTGGGCGAGCCCACCGACACTTTCGAGAAGTGCGAGCGGCCGCCCAGCGCCGTCGAATCTCACGCGATACAGCCGGTCGTAAAAGCTCGGTGTCTCGAAGAAGGCGAGATCGATTTCGCTTGCTTTCGTATGCAGAAGATCGCTGACGTGGTCCTGGACGAGTTCCGACTGGGCGGCGCTGATCCACTGCAGCGCAATGCGCAGGAGTTCCGCCGCCAGGAGCAGAACGCCATACGCGAGGGCGATCATGACCAGGGGCCTCAGCCCTTCCCAGTTCGCGCCCGCGCCAACCGCTGCCTGAACAGAGTTGACCAGCGGTTTGGTCATCCATACGACCACGACAGGGATGACACCCTGCAGCAGCAAGAGGATCGCCCAGGCGATCACCAGGCCACCGGCGGCTGCCCAAATGATTCCAAGTACGCGCCACGCATACGCGACCTTCTGCTTGAACGTCACGGTCGTACCGGGCGCAGCAGTAGACGTGACGGGTGTCCAGGCGGGTGTTCTGCGCAAAGTCAGCCAGGCGGAGTAGACGTCGAACAAAACCCCGCTACGTCATCCGTAGCGGGGTTCGGAAAGCGTTTTGAATGAACCAGCGCGCGATTACGAGTGCGAGTATTCGCCGAACTTATCGCACTGGAGGACGATCGTGTTCTTGGTTCCCGGCTGGCCAGAACCTGCGAGCGTGGAATGGCAAGTGAACGGTCCACCGCCCGGCTGTTCTGGATCGCCACCCGCTGCCGGCGTCGCAAACGTGCTGTCCGCAATTGAACCGTAATCAGAGAGAACTGGCGAGGTGTACGGTTTCATGATGAGACCCGTCCGTCAGATAAGTGAAATTGCGTTCAGCGTCAAATGAGAAATACAGCAACTCTTACACCATCCTCGTACACCCGACTCCGATACGCGGTTCGCAGAGCGGTCTCGTGCATGACACTCCACTTCCCGCGCGAACAATTACTCTAGCATCAGATTTTTTTCCGGTTCTTTTCCGGCGCGAGCATATTATGACTTTCTCACCGCTTTCGTCAAGCAAGCTAGGCGATTCGCAAGTGTGCGCGCCGATTTTAGTTGCTGCGTCGACGCAGCACCATAGTGTCGGACCGTTACCACAGCCTTAACAGTCAAGAGCGTTGCTCGAGAAGTTTGACTACCGACGACATTGAGTCGAGCAGCAAGGGGCGGTTGAGATTCCAGCAGGGAACGGTACTCGCCAGTTGAGTCAACTGTCGAAAGGAATCAGCGCGTGCATCCTCAGTCCCAGTTCGAAAGCTCAGTCTCCAAAGGTCCTTGAGTGCGGTGGGACGCGGAACGGACTCGATGCCCAGCTGCGGGCCCTCGCGTAAGAACACGATCCCTCTGATCGGTAACGGGCGCCCGGATCCTCGAGTTGCCTCGTCAAATGCTACAATAACCCGGTCCCGGCGTCGGCTCACGATGAATAGTCCTTTGGGCAGCCGACCATCAAAAACGTCCGGTCGAATCCGGAAGAGCGCCGGACCTGGAATGGCCTCACTGGTGGATGGCCGGCAACAGATCAGGTCCTCGCTCAACATCCGGTGACCCGCTTTCTGCAGGGCAAACGCGAGCGTCGACTTCCCGAACTTGCTAGGCGCGGCCAGGATGACCGCGCCCGACCCAATTTCGACTGCAGCTGCGTGCAGTGAGAGATCGCCTCGCGCCACGAAGCTGAGGATCATCGGCATCCCGTACAGGCGCTGTTCGAGGAGCAATTCATCTTCGGATCGGGGGACTACGATCCGCTGGCCTTCTACGTCGACCCGAAAGAGTCCAGCATCGGACGTCCAATACTCGTAACCGCCGGCGACGCGAAATAGCTTCGCATGCGCTGGATACGCAGTCCCCTGAAGCGGCCACTCACCGAGTAGTTCGCCTTCCGGTTGGTCGCGTTCGCTGTCGGTCGAGGCGATTGCGAGCGACTCTGTCCCCCCTCCACTTCGCAGGAATCGGAGCGGAATGTCGCTTCGAATGCTGAATCCGAATACCGAAGGGGCAAGCGACGGAGCGGAGCCGTCCGTCACAACGTGTTCACGAATGCGTGGATGCGCGCGAGCTCGCGCGCACGAAGCCACTCGTGAAACCCCAGCTCGCGCCTCTCGATGCGCTCCGCCAGCACGTCGTAGTTCACGTCCTTCATCCGGTACGTCGGCCTGACGAGCAGGCGCTCCAGTGTCGGGTAATCGACCTGCCTCATCACGTGGTCGTCGAAGAGCGTCTTCCTGGGCCGGTCGAGTATCTCGTCCGGGATGACGCCGCGCAGCGCCTGGCGTGCCAGTGCCTTCCACTGCAGCACCGGGAACTTCACTTCAGCGCGGAGGCTGAGGAAGAATTCCCAGAGATCGATATCGGCCAGTGGGCGGCGAATCGTCACCCCCGCCATGGCCGCGCAGGTCGCGTCGGCATCCATGGTGATGGTTGAACCGGACGTGCCGTAGAGCTGCAGATCGTTCCACCGGTCGCGCGCCGGCACCATGTAATCATGCCGGGACACGTACTTGTTGTACCGAGACGGGGCGAGCCATGGCAGCACCTTATGCATCGCGTTCCGGCCGCGAATCGCCAGCCACCAGTTCACGATCCGGCCGGGCACAAACGCGGTGAGCGCCTCCTGCAGCAACTCCCGCCGCGACGCTCCGTGTTCCAGATGCTCCGCCTTCATCACCTCGTACGCGGCTCGAAAACGGCCACGGAGCACCAGGTGCGCGAGCTGGTGCGGAAACTTCCCATACGTCAGCTCGGCGAACTCGCCAGTCAACACGTTGCGGTATCCCAGTGCGCGCGCCCGCTGGTACGCCTCCCACACCTCGGGGATGGAGAGCATGGGCACCGGCGTGCCCAGTCGCCGCGCCCACTCCTCGACGTCATCCAGCGCGCGCGCTGAAGTTGAGTACGTGTGCAGCTCCATTCCGTGACGTTGCGCGACCAGCTCGATGAAAGGGCGTTCATCAACCGCAGGAAGGTCAGGGAACACCACCGCCATGGCGCCTAACGGGCGGCCCGTACGGCGCAGATGTTCGGGGGCCGCGTACGCCGCTACGGCCGGTGAGTCCAGTCCGCCGCTCAGAAAGAGCACGTCGCGCCCCGTCACCGAGCGCTTCACGGCCTGCTCCAGCAGGACGAGGAATCGCTCGCGTGCCTCGTCGGGGCTGAACCGGCCAGTCTCGAGAAGATCTTTTGGATGCCAATACCTTTTCCAGGTGACGCCGGGCTCCATGCCCGTGGTCAGCACCATGCCTTGCGGCACCCGCGACGCTCCTTTCAAGGCCGATGGAGTGTGCGACGGCAGTCCACCGAAGAAAATCGCCTCGAGAACCTCGAAATCCGGCTCCGCCGGCAACTGCGCGGCGGCAAGAACCGATTTCGCGTCGTTGGCCAGGATGAACTGGCCGGGGTCGTCGCGATAGAACAGCACACGGAACCCGACGTGATCGCGAAACGCCCACAACGACCGGCCGTCGGTGACCGCGCCGGCGAAGGCGCCGCGAAACCGGTTGACCACATCGGGTCCGAAGTGGCGGAATGCGGCGACGACGACGTCAGCGTCCGACGACGACGCCGGCGGCATGCCGGCCGTCAGGCACTCCTGGTGCAGTTCGACGGCGTTGTCGAGCCGGCCGTCGAGCGCGGCAATGAGCGGGCCCTCGGCCGAGACGGAACCGTCGGGCAGGTCGGGTTGCAACGCGATGCCGAGCAGGCATGAGCCCAACCGCCGGAGCGTGACGTCCGGAACGCCATAAGGAACCGCCGCCAGGGCCTGTCGGGCGACGCCCTCGTCAGGCGGGTCGGTTCTGCCGAGGATTGCAATCACGCCGCAGCGCTGCGAAGGGTCATCGAGTCAGGAAAACTTCGCGGCGCGCGATTCGGGCCACGCCGGCGGCAACGTCGGCAGGCGCGTGTAGGCATCCAGGTCGCGCAAATAACCCACGACGATGCGACCATCGCTTTCGACCCAGGCATGGGCGGTGAGCTTGCCGTCTGGCGTTTTCTTCACGCCGATTTGCAGGTGCGCCGGGAGTCCACCTCTTGTCAGCAGCGCCTCCGCGGCGACAGCCTGGGGAAGGCAGGTAGCCTTGGGAATCACCCGTTGGGCGTGGTGCATCGCCCATCGGATCTGGTCGCCCGTGACGGTCTGTCGGCTGCGCCGCTTTCCTACCAGCAGCCGCCGCCCCACGGGGAACGGAAGGACCCAGGTGACCAGTCGTGACAGGGCAAGCGTAAACACGGTGCGCGTCAGCACTGCCCGGTCGCGCGGCGCGAGTCGCGCAAACTTCCGCACTGCGTCAAGCGCCACCACGAACCTCGATCAACTCGTGCGTGGCGAGATCCTCGAGGAAACGCACCACGTCCGCCTCACATTTGTCAGGTGCCACATCGTATTCACTTTCGATCACCCTGCAAATCTCCGACACGCTCACGGGGCTTTGCACCAGCGACCAGATGCGCGCCCCCACGTCGGCGACGCCGTAGTAGCGGGCGGTCTTCATGCTGAGGAGTACCGTTTCACCGGCGAGGTCAGACCCGACCTGATCCTGGCTGGCGACGACGACGGTTCCCGGCTCGATGGCAGGCATGAGGATGGTCCGCCTAACGCCTTCTGCCGGCGAGCGACCCGAGGACACCGCGCAGGATCTGTCGTGTGATGGCGGCACCGGCGGTTCGCGTCGCGGTCTTGGCGAGGATGTCCACCAGCCCGTCGCGCTTGCCGCCGCGCGGCCCGGTGGTCCCGAAAATCAATCCCCCCAGACCGCCTAACGCCCCGCCGGCGCCACCGCCGGGCTGCGATGGCGAGTGCGAGCCAGGGATCCCGGCGGGCGCCGGTGCCGCCGCTGCTGCGCGATCCCGCAGCTTCTCGAATGCCGATTCGCGATCGACCTCCTTCTCGTATGCTCCGGCGACCATCGACTTCGCCATCAGGTCGCGCCGTTCCAGAGCCGTGATGGGCCCGATCTGTGAACCAGGCGCGAGCATGAACGCCCGCTCGGTAATACCCGGGATGCCCTTTTCGTCGAGCAGCGACACCAGGGCTTCGCCGACGCCCAGCTCGAGGATCGCGGTCTCGATGTCGAGCGCCGGGTTGGCGCGCATCGTCTCCGCGGTTGCCTTGACGGCCTTCTGGTCGCGAGGCGTGTATGCGCGCAAGGCGTGCTGCACGCGGTTGCCTAACTGGCCCAGGACCTTGTCCGGGATGTCGATCGGGTTCTGTGTGACGAAGAAGACGCCGACACCCTTGGAGCGGATCAACCGGACGACGAGTTCAACTTTCTCGAGCAGCGCCGGCGGTGCATCCGCAAAAAGCAGGTGCGCCTCGTCGAAGAAGAACATCAGCTTCGGTTTCTCCCGGTCGCCGACTTCGGGAAGGTTTTCGAACAACTCGGCGAGCATCCACAGCAGGAACGAGGCGTACAGCCGCGGATTGTTCATCAGCTTGTCCGCCGCCAGGATGTTCACCACGCCCCCTCCATCGACCGTTTGCATCAGGTCTTCGATGTTCAGCATTGGCTCGCCGAAGAACTTCGTTCCACCCTGTTCTTCGAGCTGGAGCAGTCCGCGCTGGATGGCGCCAATGCTGGCCGCCGAGACGTTGCCGTATTGCGTGCGCACCTCGGCGGCGTTGTCGCCGAGGAACTGCAGCATGGCGCGCAGGTCGGGAAGATTCAGCAGCAGCAGGCCGTGATCATCGGCCACCCGGAATGCCATGGTGAGCACGCCTTCCTGGGTGTCATTCAAGCCGAGGAGCCGGGCCAGCAGGAGCGGCCCCATGTCGGAGATCGTCGCACGAACGGGATGACCCTGTTCACCGAACACATCCCAGAACGTGACGGAGCATTCCGACCAGGCGGGTTCGGGCAGACCGAGTTTCGTTAGGCGGTCCGACAGCTTGTCGGTGGCCACACCCGCCTTGGCCATGCCGCTCAGGTCGCCCTTCACGTCAGCCAGGAACACCGGCACGCCGATGCGCGAGAACTGCTCGGCCATCACCTGGAGCGAAATGGTTTTGCCGGTGCCGGTTGCGCCGGTGATGCACCCGTGACGGTTTGAGAACGCTGGAAGCAGGGCAAGGTCCCTGGTCCCGGCACGCGCGATGATCAACGGAGCAGACATGGCAGCAAGATAAAGGCACGCCGGATCGCGGGCAGCGTCCGGACGTCGCAAACTGGGGCTGGTCGTTTGGGATTCATCGCGGGATTCGCACTTGACGCGAAGGCCGACTTCTCTTCGAATGGTATTCGTGCCGGCCAAACCTTCCGATCGCGTCGAGCGAACGTACTATCTGATTGCCGGCGTCTACACGCTGTCCGCGTCGCTCATCTGGGGCGTGAACACGATGTTCCTGCTGGGCGCCGGGCTGTCGCTGATGCAGGCCTTTCTGGCGAACGCGATCTTCACCGGCGCGATGGCACTCTTCGAAGTGCCTACCGGCATCGTCGCCGATACGCGCGGTCGGCGGACCTCGTTTTTGCTCAGTGTGTCGCTGCTGATCGTCGGCACACTGGCGTACGTCGCCGTCGGCGCGTTCGGCGGCGGAATGACCGGCATCGTCGTGGCGTCGATCGTGCTCGGACTCGGCTATACGTTTTATTCAGGTGCGGTCGAGGCATGGCTGGTTGATGCGTTGCGTGCGACAGGATACACCGAGCCCATCGATCGCGTCCTCGCGCGGGGGTCCGCCATTTCGTCGGTGGCGATGCTTGTGGGCTCTGTTTCCGGAGGGCTGCTGGGCGCCATCGACCTCGGCGTCCCCTACCTGGTGAGGTCAGCGCTGTTGGTCGCCGCGTTTTTCATTGGATGGCGAGCGATGCACGATACCGGATTCACGGTGCGTCCAGTGCGCTGGGGCGAGGTGCCGAAGGAGATGGCGCGCGTGGGTCGCGACTCGCTCAAATTCGGGTGGCGGGAGCCACACGCTCGGCTGGCGATTCTTGCCGGGGCCATGCCGGCGATCTTCCTCGCCTGGGGATATCACGCCTGGCAGCCGTACTTTCTGCAGTTGCTGGGTATGACAGACGTACGTGTCCTCGGGTTCGTCGCCGCCGCCGTGTCCCTCGCTATGGCAGCCGGCAGCTGGCTCGTCGAACGTTTGACGCGATTCTGCGGGCGTCGAACGACCATGCTGCTGGGTGCGTCCGTCGTGTATGCGCTGACGACAATCGCGGTTGGCCTGACGGATACATTCTGGGTGGCCGTGACCTTCTATCTCATCGGTAGTGCCGCCAGCGGTGTGTTTTCCCCGGTCAATCAGGCGTACCTGCATGCCGTCATCCCGTCTGAACAACGGGCGACCGTGTTGTCGCTCAGTTCCCTCGCCGCGAGCGCCGGAAGCATGGGGGGTCAGGCGGGGCTGGGCTGGCTGGCGGCGTCGCGCTCGTTAGGTACGGGGTACCTTGCCGGTGGCATCGTGTCTGCGTTCGCGATTCCGTGGATCCTGGCGATGCGACGCCTCGGCGGCGCCCCCGATCATATCAAGGGCACATCAGCGCGATTCGCAGCCTGCGAGACACTGGCGATACCGGCGGCCTCGCAGGCAACGGAGGCGCGCCAGGAATCTTGAGTGCTCTACCGCCTTCGGATTCGTAGATACGTGCTGTCCTGCAGGAGTGCCTGTACGACCTGGTCGCCGATGATATCCGCACTCCCGACAATGTTCTGCGAAAGATCGTGCGCCGTGGCGTCGGACCTGCCGGCCACTGACGCCCTCACGCGAAGGACTGCCGCGCTCTGCTCGATGCTGAGGGCCACCAACATGTCTGCCCGTACGAAGTTGGCAAACTGACGCAGATCGGCCTGTGTGAGCTGAGAGCTTCTTTGATAACCGGCCAATCGGAGATTTTCATCAATATCGCGCTGGGGGATTATCCAGATCGGCCTGCCTGACGTGTCCGAAGCGAGTGCGCGGCGGACGGCGCCAACAACCAGGGCTCCGACGGAGTCGGAAGGTCCCACGACGAGTATGTTCGCCCGTGCTCGGGTTTGCGTGGAGCTCGACACCGGCGGCGCTGTAACCAGGTCGCTCTGCACAAGCGTCGGTGTTGGTACGAGTAAAGTCGCTGCCACCAGGAGTGCAGACGCAGACGATCCGGTCCGTGCTCTCATGAACCACCTCCCCGGCGTTGGCCGCCTCCAGCGGTTACCTCGTTTCCGCGAGGCCAGGACTACTCTTCGGACGGCGGACCGCCGCTGCGCACAATCTGATCAGTCCTGATCTTGCCGGCATCGAACCGTCGGGCAGAACCGAGCATCTTGTCAATAGTCTCGTCGAAATCCGCTGCCTTCCGTGTGAAACGAAGCGGGTTGATGCGGGCCACAACGAAGGCCTTGAGGTAGGGACTTACCATCCCCTTCGCCTTGAGCGCCGCAACGGCCTCGTTCACCAGGTCATTCAACTCGAGAAGCTTGTCGGCGCGGAGACGCCGTTCCATGAGGGCATCGGGGAGCTTCCGGCGCAGGAATCGGTCGCAGCGACGGAGCACGGGATGGTACACGCTGCCGGAGAATCGCCCGTTCTGCTGGTAACACATGCCTAACGTGACCAGCGCCGCCTCCTCGAACTCGGTCTCGAACTCCGCCTCGGGCCGGTCGTCCATCACCGCCAGCGCCTCGGCGAGCCGCACCACCTCGAGGGCGCGCTCGCGCAGGTTGTGCGCCTTCTCCGTGTTGAGGAGGAGGATGTGGTGCGCGACCTCGGGCTCGGGGATGACGAGTGCAACAATCGACTTCGCGCCGAGCTCCTTCATTGCCGCCAGCCGATGGTACCCGTTAGGCGACCAGTACTTTCCCTCGTCGGCCGGGACGGCGATCACCGGATCGAGATACCGGCCCAGTTTGTCGATCGCCTTGGCGACGCGACCCACATGCGCTTCCGACAAGTCGCGCTGGAATGGAGTTGGCTCCACGCGGCTGATTGGGAGCGCGGCCAGCAGTTGCCAGTGCCCGCCGAGGGGATCGCGATAGGTCGCCAGCACCGAGCCGCCGTCCTCTTCGATCTGCCGCGACAGTTCCTCCACGGCGGGAGGAGGCGCGATATTGGCGACGCGACGCGCATCCAGACCTCGCGACGACGCTTCCGCGACAGCACGCTTTTTCTTCGAACGTTTGGCTGCTGGCATGCGATGAGGGTGGCACGTCGTCTACGCTACAGCAAGTCCAGGCCCGTCTACAATTCACGCCGCCAGACCTGTGCGACGAGGTCGTTGCCGAAGCTGTGGTGCTGGTATTCATGATCAAGCGTAAAGCCGGCGGCCTCGTAGATCCGCCGCGCCGAGATGAGCACGTCGTTTGTCCAGAGCATGATGGCGCGAAAGCCCGCATCGCGCGCGAACGACACGCACTCATTCACCAGGCGAGTCCCGATACCGAGGCCCCGGCCCTTGGGATCGACGAGCAGGCAGCGCAATTGCGCCACCATCGGGTCTTCGGCGTTGCGCACGACGAACACCGTGCCGACACGCTCACCATCCAATTCGGCGACCCACATCCGCTCCCACGCCGGATCGTGTCCGTTCGCGAAGTCCGCGAACAGTTTTGCGACGAGCGCCTCGAACTCCGCGTTCCAGCCGAACTGTTTCGCGTATAGCTCGCCGTGGACCGCGATTGCCCATCCGATGTCGCCCGGCCGCGGTTCACGGACCACGACGGCGCGAGGCCCCGACTTTGTCTTCCGCGAGAGCAGTTGTTCGACGCCGGTAATGGCGGAGAGAAGTTGCCGGCGCTCGCCGGGCACCAGCGTGTCGAGGATCTCCTTGGCGCGCTCGTTGGACTTGGAGTCCAGTTCGAGGAAGGCGCGACGACCCTTTGCCGTCAACGTCAGGACGAGCTGGCGGCGATCCCTGGTCGCTCGCTTGCGAGACACCAACCCGGCCGCCGCGAAGTTCTGGAGGATTCGGCTCAAGTATCCCGGATCGAGGGATAGCTCCTCTCGAATCGCCGTCGCGTTCGCGACGTCGCGGGTCCCGAGTTCGTAGAGGACGCGCGCTTCGGTGAGTGTGAAGCGGGAGTGCTGGTACCCTTCGTCGAGGGCGCCGACATGCTTCGTATAGAAGCGATTGAACCGCCGGAAGGCGGCGACGGGGGAGGATTTGGCCACGATTGTTCTCTCAAGACCGGGGTCAGAGCCCCATTTCCAAATGGTTGCCGGGACGGGATTCAAATCGGGCCCGGGGAAATGGGGATCTGACCCCGATTTCACTGTTAGAAGTTTGCCGCGAACTGGTTGACTCAGTCAAGGACGATTAGTTGACTCAGTCAAATAGCGGTTCACAGGCCTGCCCTGCTTTCCGTTTGCCTTGCGTTGATCGGCGCGTTGGCGTGCTGCATGTTTCGAGTGAGTCACACGGCACCTACTTCAATCTTCGGATCGAATGCAACGAACGCTGCCGGTGTTGGAGCAACGCGGCTTCGGGGAAACCCTGCGACGCGATGCCTGGTGGGTGCAGAACATCCTCGTCATCGTCGTCTTCACCAGCTTCCTCGCCTACGGAACCTGGGCTGCCTTCCAGAACGCGAATTACCACAGCGGTCCGTACCTGTCGCCGTTTTATTCGCCGGAGCTCTGGGGCGATTCACCGCACGCGATGTTCGGGCCGAAGCCCGGGTGGTGGCCGGGGTGGCTCCCGTTTTCACCGGCACTGCTCATCCTGCCGTTCCCCGCGCTATTCCGCTTCACCTGCTACTACTATCGCGGTGCGTATTACAAGGCGTTCTGGGCCGATCCACCAGGTTGTTCAGTTGGCGAGCCACGGAAGTCGTACCTCGGGGAGCGAAGCTTTCCGCTCGTGCTCCAGAATGTGCACCGCTACTTCTTCTATGCCGCGACGCTGATCCTGATCGTGCTCTGGTACGATGTGTGGAAAGCGTTCTGGTTCGACAATGGCTCCGGTGGCACGCAGTTCGGACTTGGCGTGGGCACAATAGTCATGTTGATCAACGCGATCCTTCTCAGCGGCTACTCGCTTGGCTGCCATTCCTTCCGTCACCTGATTGGCGGGTTTCTCGATCGCCTTTCCATCTCACCGTTCCGGAAGCGCGTGTATTCCGTGTCGTCGGCGTGCAACCGCAAGCACATGAACTGGGCGTGGTTCAGCCTCTTCAGCGTCGCGCTGACGGACGTCTATATCCGCCTCTGTGCCTCGGGCGTCATCACTGACCTGAGGCTCTTCTAGATGGCCGAATACGATCGCGTCGAACACGACGTCCTCGTCATCGGCGCCGGGGGCGCGGGACTGCGCGCCGCCATCGAGGCCGCCGCGCTCGGCGCGCGCGT
>Ga0079217_10000003_pt1 | contig 38006 bp, 70 predicted proteins | sample NCAS200_FD_76343 | JGI IMG/M metagenome (GOLD analysis project Ga0079217, IMG submission 76343) | Agricultural soil microbial communities from Utah to study Nitrogen management - NC AS200 | ecosystem: Environmental > Terrestrial > Soil > Agricultural land | place: USA: Utah | collected 2014-06-11 | reverse complement strand
GTGCTCCCCGTTTCCGCGTGTGTATCGGCTATGCGATCGAAGGTCGCTAGGCGGTTACCGCCCTGAGGCGACGCACCACCATGTCAACGCTGTTGATGTGCGTGTAGCCGCTCAGCGCGTGGAACAGTTGCCTGTAGTGCGTCGTGAGGCGGGCGGAGGTGACTTCTGCGCCGACGTCGAGCGCTTCGGCTGCGTAGACGGCGGCCCGCTCAGGTTCGCCTTCGGTTGCCTCAAGGCGACCAGCGGAGCACAGGACAAGCGCCTGTGACCGCCTGGTGCCCGTAGAGCCGCCGTGGGCGGTTAGGGACGTGTCGTAGGCTCCGAGGGCGGCAGAGGCGCAGTCAACGCCTCTGGCGGCCAGCTCTCGCCACGCGGCCCCGATGTCGCCGTAGTGGTGCCCCTGGCTGTACGTCACCCAGGGGCGGGTATCGAGAGCGGCGGCGGTTTCGTCAGCGTTGCTGGTGGCGTGGTCTACCCAGTAGGCGTTGGCGTTGTCGATCGCTTCACGGGCGCTGTACTCCGACCCGACCACGTGGGCGTAGGCCCGTGCCCGTAGCGAGTGGAGTGACGCCAGCTCCAACGGCATCAACCGATCGCCCAAGCTCGCCAGCGTGGCCCCGAGAAGCGCTGCCGCTTCGATGGGCTGGCCGAGTGCGATCAGTCGTCGAGCACGCACGCCCTGTACCCGCGCTTGCATCGATGCGTTGCCGGCAGTCTCGGCGTGCAGTAGAGCGATGTCCAGCCATCGGGCGGCGGACACGTCGTCGTGCTCGTCGTGGAGCCCGAACCCCACGTTCAGCGCCATGTGCCCGACCGCAAGCTCTAGCGGCTTGACGAGTTCGGGCGGGCAGTCTGCGTCGAGCAGCCCGAGGGCGGCCATGCCCTCCGTCAGGGCGACAGTGGGGGTGGCGCCGCCACCGCGTGCGAGGTCCATGGACTTGAGCGTTCTCGCCCGTGTGTGCAGGTCGTTGATGGTTTGGGGTGTCACTGTTGCTGTCTGCGTCACTTGCTCTCCCGTGAGGTCAGGCACCAGAGGTACCGCAGGGACTGCTATCAGTGCGAGGAGGAAGTTGCGGCGTTCCATCCCCCCAGCGTACGCGTGAAACGCTGGCTACTGACCGTAGTTCAGGACGGTTCGCCCTGCTAGGGGTCGCCTCTGGCTACTGTGTGTGACATGGCAAACGCACGAAGTGGACGCCGCTGATGCGGCGGGTCGGGCAGTCCGAGTACCCCGACGAACTGCGGGCCGAGGCCCTGTTCCTTCGGGAACGCACAACGCTCGCCCGTTCGGCAATAGCAGCACTTCTGCCTGGGCTGGCGGGGGAGCATTCGGTCGGCTCCTTTGAGAAGTCGCGGAACAGGGGATGGGTGCCACCGCCCGTTCCTGAGGCGCGTCAAGCGGAGCTGCTGCGGGCGGCGTCAACGGTTGAGGGGTGCATCATCCGCCCACCCAAGGACGAGGACGAAGGGCAAGGCTCGCTGCTGCCTGCCCCCACCCCCGTCGTGCCGCCGCAGCGGGCAGTCCCGATCGACAACGCCGAAGACCACGCCAACATTTCGCTCGATGATGTGATGGCCGTGTACGCCCAGCGGGGCGGCGCCAACCTGGACCAGCTGGGCATCGACCACAGCGAGCTGATCGCCCAGGTTGAGAGCTACAAGGCGGCCGCCGAAGAACTGGCGAGAACCAACGCAGCGTTGGAGGAAGCTAACGAAGAACTGACCGAAGAGAACGCAAAGCTGGTCAGGAACAACAAGAAGTGGCGGACAAGGTCAGAGGCCGCTGAACGGCTGCTGTCCTTCTACATGACAGACACCTACTACAGCGATGAGGAGAACGACGGTGAGTGAAGTCAGTACGTGTGCAGTTCGTGGCATGGGTTACGGGCACAAGTTCCCGCTCGGCCTGGACGTGGCGGGACCGCCCGAGTGGAAGCCGAACACGCAGAAGTTCAACGTGTACGGCCGCCGCTACGACTACTGCGACCCCCGCCACGGGGGGTGCGGGTTGTGGCGCTGCTACTTGATCGGCGCCCGTGAGTACATGCCCGTCTACTGGGCGTCGTCTCGTACCGACTTCGCTGTGCGGGACCTGTGGGCGGTGCATGAGCACGTCGAGCAGCTCAAGCTGCAAGCACGGGCGGAGCGGCGCAAGGAGCGCCAGGGGCCGAAGGCTGGCAGGCTCAGGGCTGCTTGATACGGGTCGGGTTGTGCGGCGGAGGGAGGGCCAGGCCCCTCCGCCCACCACCCCCCACGCAGATGCTGCGACGGTATGTCCGTTGGGCTGGTACACTGCGGATTGCTGCTAAAGCCCAGGTCAGGGCTAGCGCCACGGAGTGGCGGGGGAGCGTGCGACCAGCACCTGCATGACGCGCAGGGGGTCGGGGGTTCGAATCCCTCATGGCCCACTACCACCCCTGACCAGGACTTTTGCAGCACGGCAGCAGTTGCCGCAGTCCGAAAGACAGATGCTGTGAAGGGAGCCCAAAATGGGCAGGTGGACCGCACCCGACTCGTTCGAGGACGGATGGGACCTGTACGAGCGGGAGGCCCGCAAGGTGGGCCGCAAGCAGAAGACGCTCGACATGAACCGTGACGGCTGGGAGCGCCTGGTGCGCTACGTCGTCACCGAGCACGAGATCACGGACATAGAGGACGTGACCAGGGCACACGTGCACAGCTGGGTGGCCTACATGCGGGACGAACAACGGCTGGACCCGCAGTCGTTGTGCATCTACTTTCGCACAGCTCGCCCGATGTTCACGTGGTGGGCAGACGAAGAGGACAGGGTCAGTCCGTTCTACAAGGCGCAGCAACCGCCTGAGCCCGACAAGCCTGTACCCGTGCAACCTGATGACGTCGTCAACCAGCTCATCGCTGCGTGCGCTGTCACCAAGATGGACACGGGGTGGCGGAGGCTCGTCAACCTCCGTGACGAGGCGATGATCCGTACGTTCTTCGGGATCGGCGTCCGTCGAGGGGAGTTGCATGGCATGTTGGCCGAGGATTGGCGGCGGGACATCGATGAGGTCCACGTGCGTCAGTCGAAGACCTACAGCCGTGACCTTGTGGTGTCACCCAAGACGGCCGTAGCGCTGATCCGCTATGTCCGAGAGCGGGATCGTTTCGTCGGTCGCCTGGGTGTCGAACACGACAGGTTGTGGGTGAACCGCAACGGCAAGCCGTTGGGCGAGTCAGGTATCAACCAGGCGATCGATCGGCGCCGCCGGCTAGCGGGTTTGCCGCATCGGTTGAAGCCGCAGCACTTCCGCCACACTCACGCTCACAACTTCCTGATGGAAGGCGGGGAGGAGGGGGACCTGGTGCGGACAATGGGCTGGACGTCACGACAGATGGTCGACCGTTATGGCCGCTCGGCGGCCAGCGAGCGGGCACGCAAGGCGCAGCGCAAGTTGCAGGTTGGGGACCGCCTGGCCTGAAACGCGAAGAACCCACCTGAGCGGGTGAGGCGGTATGAACCCCGCCCAGGTGGGCGCTGACCAAGACAGTAGACGGCCCGACCTGCCAGCTCGGTGGGTTGGGCCGCTTCATTATGTGACATACGTCACACACCCCGACGGGTTTGAGCTGGCACAACCACTCTGAGCAGCTAAAACAAGGGGGGTTGACACGGGCATTAGACTCCGCGCAAAGGCTCAAACAAAAGGTCGCCGCCCCGAGGCTTTGCGGCCCACAGCTTCACAGACTGGCCGACACTGGGGGTCGGCCCGCAGCCTTCACTCTCCGTCATTGCGGGGGAGCCATGTCTCTACCACGACGACGGGTGTCCTAACCGCTGGCGCGAGAAATCTGTGACGCATACTTGACGTGACGTACGGGCATCTGGTAGCGCCCATGGACGTCATCTACACGGGCGGCGAGTTTACCGTCACCCTTCACCAATCCGATCTAGCGAAGTACCTCCTGTGTCCTGAGCAAGCTCGCCAGCTGTGGCACGGCGAAGCTGAGGACTTCACGACAGGGGAGGCCGCCATCGGAACAGCCTTCCATTACGCCGTAGAGCACTTCCTGGGCGGCTACCCCCCACAGGAGGCGCTGGAGGCCGCCAGAGAGCGTCTGAGCGCCCTCTGCACGTCTCCCAGGTTCAGGTGGGTGAAGGTCAAGACGGAGGCGACAGCGCAGAAGCACCTAGCCACCTGTTGGCGGGCTTGGTACGAGGACGTGTACCCCGTGCTCGGCTGGCCCTCGGCGGTCGAGCAGAAGTTCGACCTCCCGTTCTTCGACTACATCCACGACGACGGACAGTGCGACGCCACGTCGCTGGTTCCCGTGAACGTGCGCCTGGCGGGGATGATCGACATGATCGAAGACCCAGGGACCGTCATCGATTGGAAGACGGGTAGCCGGCTGACCAAGTACACGACTGACGGCTGGCAGCTCAAGCGCTGGGGGGTGCAGCCAGGCCCGTACACGTGGGCTGCGTTCAAGCTCGGGTACGCCGAGCCCCCTGTCACGTTCTCGTGGTGCGCCATCGAACGCAGCACAGGCAAGCACGCATGGCTGTCAACGACACGTGGCCCTGAGGATTGGTCGTGGCTACAGGTCATGTGCAAGAACGTGATCGACACTGTGTTGCGTGATGCCCCGACGTGGCCGATCAACGATCAACACGCCCTCTGTTCGCCTGACTGGTGTCCTGCGTGGAACGGGTGCAAAGGGTCCGTGGTGGCGGGTCACCCCCAAGGGGTGAACGAGGGTGAAGCGGTTTTGTTGGGTTCAAGCTAGGGAACCCTTTAGCCACAAGCGAACGGCGGGCCTTAGCCAAAGAGGAAAACCAACCGCAATGAGCACCATCCCCGAAACCGCTGACGCTGTAGCCGCTCTCCGCGAGGAGTACCAGGCTGACACGAAGGCGCTGAACCAGGAGTTCAACGACGCTCACCGCGACATGGATGCGGAGCGGCAGAAGATCGTTCAGCGGATCTCGGACATCAGCACTGCCCATCGCCACAAGAGCCTGGCCCGTGAGCGCAAGTTCAACGAGGACATGCTGGCCCTCACTGGTGTCAACCCTGAGGATGTGTGGTGAGCGCAGTCATCGATACGGATACGCCGTATCGGGGTCGTGCCCGCTGGCAGCAGACGATCCAGGTTCGGAACTATGAGCCTGCTGTCGCTGCTGCTGAGATCGATTTCGGGTTCGACCCCGATGACCCCGAGTCTGCGATCGCTGGTCTGCGTGACGCTTTCATCAAGTGCAAGACGGCTGTGTTCGATCAGTTCGGCTTGGACTTCATGGTGTCGGACGGTGTTGCCCATCAGGTGGTTGATGATGTGCTCGGCGGTCGATCGGAAGTGGTGGAGCTTGCTCCGTCTCGGCCGAGCGATCCCCCAGCGGATGCATCGGTGCCTGCTGAGCCGCCGTACGATCCGTCGTCGTTGCGGAAGCCCCGCAAGCAGATGAACGACATTGAGAAGGCGCAGGCCAACGCCAACACGCAGTGGGCGAAGGACCGCTACGACTTCGCTCCCGATGAGTTCTACGACAATCGGGGCGACAAGACCAACCCCAACTCCCCTGATCTCAAGCACAAGAGCAGCGGGATCGGGATTTGGTTGGACTAGGTCTACCGTTGCGCTGAATGCAACCCTCTTAAGTTGCTTCGGGGGTTAGTAGGTGTAGCGGTAAGGGTTAGCGGAGAAGGTTTCTCCTCCTGCCTTCTCCGACTAACCCGACAATCGTGGGTTCGCCCTCTCGGAGACGACAGAAACTCATAAAGCAGTTCCATGTTTCTGTGGTGTCCAAGGTGGCGAACCCACCAACACCCTTGCGGGGTTGAGCAGTCTGGTCGCTCACCTGATTCATGATCAGGGCAGACGCAGGTTCGAATCCTGCCCCCGCAACTCATGGACACAAACATCTACGAGCAAGCCGTCACTCGAAATGTATCACTGGGTGATACATACCAAGAGCTGATGTACAGCGGATTCGGTCTAACGGGCGAAGCTGGCGAGTTCGCTGGTGAGGTGAAGAAGTACCTCCGTGGCGCACACACGCCGTACCCGATGAACAGGTTTGAGATGTTGGACGAACTGGGTGACACCCAGTACTACCTGACCCGCCTGGCCCTGGTGCTCGGTAGCGGCATCGATGACGTGATGCAGATGCACATGGCGAAGCTTGAGGCTCGACGGATGAAGCCAAGTGTCAGTCCTGTCTGAACAGACCATCAACGGTCTACGCCACATCAGGTACAAGTTCGACTTCCGATTCACACGTCAACACATCATCGACCTGATCGACACCATCGACCACCTGCGTGCAGGCAAGCCTGTGCCTAAGACCAAAGACCTAGTCGAACCTGCCAAGCGCTACCTCGACAGCCTCGGTGCTACGCATTGGCCGACGGTTTCGTGGACGATCAAAGGTAATGATGAGAACTTGAACTCAGCGGCCGCCTGGCTTGCTGAAAGAGTGCGGGCCGTCATGAAGGAGTACAACAACAAGTGAGCCCGACGGACGAGTACAACCTTCGCCGCAAGGAAGTAGAGGCGACCCTGCTCGCAGAGCAGCGTGCAGAAGGACGCTTCTGGGTTAAGGTCGTTTGCCTTGTCCTGGCTGTTGTCCTGCTGCTGGTCGGCGGTTGCATGGGCGGTATGCCCAAGTACCGCTTGTACAAAGCGGACATCGAGAAGCGGACCATGGTCAGCGAGGCCCGCGCCAAAGCAGAAGCTGCTGAGCACACCGCCAGGGCTGAGGTCACCAAGGCCAACCACGAAGCGGACCGTGATCGAATCCGTGCTCAGGGTGTTGCTGACAGCAACCGCCTGATCAGTGACTCGCTCACGCCCGAGTACATCAGGTGGCACTACATCGACCAGCTGACCGACAAAGACAATCAGCTGATTTATGTACCGACCGAGGGCGGTATCCCGATCCTCGAATCCAACCGACTCAACAACGAGGTAACCCCGTGACCATCCTTGAGCGCCTGTCAACTGCTGACAAGGACCGCGTCGCTCTCCATTTCAAGTACGAGAACGGCGGCAAGTTCGTCAACTTCACCAACGATGAGTGGGATCTTCTTCTCACGACCCTGGACGACTTCGGCGGTGTGCCTTTCGAGGATGAGCCCGCTGGTGTTGACCGCTTCCTCGGTCGGGAGCCCACCGACCAAGACTTGATGATTGCCGAGATGGACCGGCAGCTTGCCCAAGACGATCTGCGCGACCGCCTGTGGGACACCGAGGCGCTCCTGTCGCAGGAGCGTGCCCTCGTCCGCCGCCTGGTCGACATCATCGAGGAGCTGGTCTAGGCGTGACGGTAGCGACCCTCCCCGATGTCGAAGAGATCAGGGAGCGGATCGCGCAACGAGACGCGGCGGAGGCGAAAGCTTCCGCCGCGCAACTCAAGCAGCTCGTACCGCAGATACGACCCCTCAGCGATGTAGCCGATAACTATGTCGAATATATTCAGAACCCGTCGAACAGAATCATGCTCGGTATCCACGAAATCGATGTCATGATGCGGGGCACAGGCAAGGGTGACTTGTGTTTCATCTTTGGGCAGGTGCAACAGGGCAAGACGTGGGTCATGCTGCAATCGGTGGTGCACAACAGAGACAAGCACATCCTGTACCTGACTCCCGACGAAGTGGCCGAGGATGTGTTGGTAAAGCTGCTGTGCATCAAGCACGGTATCCGCCGTACCGAGTTTGAGGATCGCATCAAAGCGAAAGACAACGAAGCGGTCAAGTTGCTGCGCAAAGCCGCTACCAAGGAGTTCCCGCACCTATCAATTATCGACACAGCTCTGTCGCTCAAGACGTTGGCTGAGATCCGACACAAGCTGGAGGATGTCCGTCAACGAGAGATCGACATAGTGATGATCGACTACCTCGGTTCAATCCCAGGGTTCACGGACGAGGCCGCAGCCGCCAAAGGACTCAAGGCGTTCGGGAAGATCGAGCGACTGCCAATCATGTGCATCCAGCAGTCAGCAAAGAGTCAAGAGTTTCGCGGAAGGCTGCGTGGGATTCACGGCATGTTGTACGGCGGCCAGAACGAAGCAACGTTCATGGTCGAAGTTGTCCAGCGTTATGACAACGAGTCGCTACCGCAACGTGCCCGTGAGGAGTACAAGAACACCATCACGTTGTCATTGTGCAAGAACAAGCGTGGTGAGACGACCACTGTTGACCTGTTCTTCGATGGGGCTACTGGTCGTATCCGTCCGAAGCGGGCGGATGACTTGAGGAAAGCGTCATGACGACAATGATGATCTACACCAAAGACAACGTACCTCCCAGGGACTGGGAGGGTTGGCGTCGGTTCCGCAAGACGCGTGCCACCCGCATGTTCCAGGTCAAGGGACCGTTCATGGTGGAAACCCGAGAGGGCACTCTAGAGCGCCGCGACGGGTGGCTTGCAGTCGACCCTGACGGCTACCCCTACCCGATTGACCCTGCAATACATGACGTCATGTACGAGGAAGTCACGTGAGGATCATCTTCTGCGGCAGCCGCACCTACAAGGAACCGCCGCACGCTTTCGACCTAACAGGAACCCTCATCGAAGGACTGACCTACAACTATCACAAATTCGGTGAACCCATCCATGTCTTCCATGGCGCCTGCCCCACAGGCACCGACCAGCTCATAGACGACGCTGTAGAAGCGTCTGATCTCCCCGCAGCTACCCGATTCCGTGCCGACTGGGAAACCCATGGCAACGCCGCTGGCCCCATCCGTAACGGCCTGATGCTGGCGGTGACCGAACCGCACGTGGTTATTGCCATCGTTGACAAGCCCCTCGCTGAGTCGAGGGGAACCAATGACATGGTGCAACGAGCCATCGGGGCGAAGGTGCCTACGTATGTGATCGAGAAGGTCGCATGATGGACCGCCCTCTGCTCATCGCGCTGGTGTCGTTCCTCCTTATCGTCGTTGGCATCGTCATCCTTGCTGTAGCCAACGGCGAGAGCTGCGAAGACCCCATGTACATCCCAACAGGAAAGACGGTGATCTATGTCTGCAACGATTGAAACCACCGTCAAAGACCTGATCGAAGACGAACAGTACGAGTACTCGTATACGGGTACTGGGCAACGTATCCAGCACCACAGCTACAAGGACTGCGCCGGCCGTCACTGCTGCATCCATAAGCCGAGCCCGCACCACATGACCATGTGGCGACTCCACTTCCGTGCCGACCGAGCCCCGCTGATGGAACGCATTTGCCGTCACGGCGTCGGCCACCCTGACCCCGACTGCCTCGACTACCTGATGCTCACCAACCCCACGGGCGAGTGGAGCGTGCACGGTTGTGATGGCTGTTGCCGAAAGACCGATGGCTACTTCGGCGATCAATGACGAACTAGTCATCGACCTCTTCGCTGCCCTCTACGAGGGCAACCAGGAGCGCTTCGGCACGGAGGACGGTGGCAGCGTCGAGGTAGGGGACTGGTGGATAGACGTAGCCACCGACCACCTCTCTGGCATCGAATTCATCGGTGTCTATCCCATCGATCCTCGCGACATGAAGGTCAAGTGGGGCTGCATCGACTTTGACGAAGGCGAAGAGACCTCACGTCAACATGCGCAGAACGTCGCCTACCTCCTCGAATACCACGACATCAAAGCGTGGGTGGAGCGCTCACGGTCCAAGGGCTATCACGTGTGGGTCTTCTGCAAAGAGTGGCTGCTCCCTGAGATCATGCGCAACGCGCTGCTGTACGCCTGCGAGTTCTGCGACGCCCCAACCAAGGAGATCAACCCTAAGCAGACCCACCTAGATGACGGCCAGGTCGGCAACTATGTCCGTCTCCCATACCCAGCTGCACTGTGCAACGACGGACCAGACGAACGCCGAGTGATGATCGACCAGGACACAGGTATGCCGATCACCGTGCAGGCATTCGTCATGGACGCATGGGACAACCGATGCGAACCCTCAATGCTAGAAGACCTGGCCGCAAGGTATAAGCCAAGGCCCCAGTATAAGCACCGTGCTTATGCCCCGCAGGTGAACTACGTCATCGATGAGAGCTACGAATCAACCGACGCACTCATCGAACAGCTGAGCAAAGACGCCCGTCGCCTCTTCGACAACGGACCCAAAGACGCAGACAGGTCATCTGCATTAGTTGCACTGGGTGGTCGCATTGCTCGCGACCGCACACATGAGCCAGAAGAAATAGTTCATGTATTGCATAAAGCAGACGCTGATTGGGGAAAGTACACCGATAGAGGCGATGCTGATATCCGAATAGCTGAGATAGTCAACAAGGTCCTTACCGAGAGAGACGCCCTGTACTGATGACAGCATACACAATGTGGGAAACAACCAGGGCGTTCTTCGCCATGGTTGGTATCGCTGTGGTGTGCCTATCGGTGGCCGCCATGTTCGTCAGGGACCGACACTGATGCGCTACAGCTTTTGGCATGACGCAAAGCCAAAGGTCAAGGAGCGGCCCCGTAGCGGAAAGGTCGGTGGCCGTAAGCTCTACACCCCTAAAGCCACCCTCGACGCCGAGGCGTCGCTAGCAGCAGCCTACGAAGGTCCACGGTTTGAAGGCCCCGTCGGTATGCACATCTGTCTGTTCCCAGGTGAGACATTCGTTGCCCTGTGGGATGCGGGAGGCGGACGACAAGGGCTGCACGGCGACCTAGACAACTACGCAAAGCTAGTCATGGACGGACTGCAAGGAGTCGCCTACTCAAACGACAAGCAGGTTGAGTCGCTGACGGTGATGTTCGGAACGGACAGCGAACGTGACCAGGTTCGCTGACAAGGATTTCGCATCTCGGCTCGGCGCCCTGGGCGACGAGGCCGAGTCAGTGTTCGAAGAGGTCTACCCCAAGGGGTGGGCGGTGTACGGGCTGCGGCGCCCCCCGATTCGCGTCGCAGCTCTTGCACCGAAGATCAGGTTTAGCCCCGACTACATCACCAGTGATGGATTCATTGAGGTTGCGTCAGTCTTCACGGAGCGAGTGCTCAAGCTCAAGGTCGCGAAGCACATCGCCCTGTTGCAGTGGAACCAAGAAATGCCAACCTACTTGTTCATTTGGGATTCGCCAGAGAACAGGTACACGCTGCCACCAATGACAATCGAACAGGTCACCGACGCGGTAGCCGCAGCGTCCGTTGACCACTTCCCTGAGGGAACCCCGTACTGGGCAATTCCCGTAGAAGAACTGGACGCCGAATGGGCACAGAGGTCATCTCCGTAACCCCAACATCGCTCGACATGCGAGCAACCGACACACCCAACACCGCACTAGAGGCACTGATGCGTGCCCCGCCTGGGGAAGCGGTAGAAGAATCAAACGAGGAAATCCTCTCACGTCGCGAAACCGTCCTAAAGCTGGTCGATGACGCTTGGGACCAGCTCGACCCAATCGAACGTGAAATCATTGACGCCTACTTCTTTGAGCACGTGAGCTTGAGGAAGATAGCTGCGCGTTACGAGGGCCGTTACGGCAAGACATGGATTGCCCATCTACGTGACCGCGCACTGGGCAAGATGCGGGAACATCTGCAAACAAACTCAGACATGTTTGCATATATAGACCATGGATGGGAACAGTGACGGTATGTCCCAATCATACATATCACTGGGGCGGGCGAAAGCACTGGTCGAAGAGATCGTCACCACCTCGGCGCCTGGCACTCGCAATGCCATGTCTGGCAGCACCTGCACCTACCTCGACAGCAAGGGTCACCGCTGCATTGTCGGTGAGGTTCTTCACCGAATGAAGATGCCCCCGCCCGAGTGGAACGGTGCCTTTGAGGCGTACGGTGACAGCGGGGTGGCCTACCCGTACATCAACAAGGGGTATATGAGCAGCACGACGGCGGAGTGGCTGGGCCGCCTTCAAGGCTTCTTCGACGGCGACACAGAGGCCACCCCGACGTGGCGTGCAGCGCTCAAGGCAGCGAAGCGTGACGGCTTGTTCTCGTGAGTGATCTAAAGGAGTCCAACGCTCGACGCCTGCAAGACCTGGCACAACAGGGCGTCGGCATCAACAACCTGACCGCATCACGGCTACTGCACCTAGAGGAAACGTTCTTTGGTGACAAGACGCCCAGCCGTGAGGAATACGAGATGGAATGGGAACAGAAGCTGGCCCAGGTGCTGGACCAGGCGGAGTCGGAGCTAGCGCGAGCAAAGCTCCTGGCAAAGCAAGTCCCAGGCCAACTCTCGTTGGCGTGATCCCCAAGGACCGTACCGCATGTCTCTACTTGGGAATCATCATCGGGAGCCTGGCCGAGTTCGTGCTATTGAACTGGGCACGCTCAACGCCCTGAGGTTCCTCAACGAAGAGGCCACCAGAGAGCGGGCACCTGACTACGTGCTGGACGCTCTGCTCGATATCGAAGGGTGGTGGCGTACCCGACATGATGAACCCGAAACGGGTGTGCAACGTACAGAAGTGTCCGATCCCTGATCATCAACGCAAGTCGTGGCAGTTCCCGCTGAAAGGTGGCCCATACGACTACATCAAGTATCGACTGAGCGAACCTCTACCTAAGAGGTTGGAACTAAACGGGTCGGTCTACTTCCTCACCGAACTACCAGAGAGGAAACGATGGCCGCTCATGTACGTCTACGACGAGGAACGATCAATTGACCATCACAGCATTGGCCGCAGCCGAACCGCCAGAGCCCAGCTCATCGCAAAGGCTGCTCTCTTTGGTACCCAGCATTGGTACCGCTACTGACGCTGAGCAAGAACTAGAGGTGCTGATCGACCGAGCACAGCAGGTCGTCGCCCACGGCAACCGAGTCATGGCCGACCTGGCCTCGATGATTGCCGACCATCACTCACGGCGCCGTCACCTGCGTGTCACGGCCGAGGAATGTGAGCAGCTGCTCAAGGACACGGGTGAACAGCTCGTTGTCGAACTGGAGGAGTGGTTGGCGGGGAAGCAGGACGAGTCATGAGCGCCGTCATGATCGACTACACCGAGACGCCTGGCACGGAGTACGTCACGGACACATTCGGTAGCTACTGGGCGAAGTGTGATCCCGAGTGTGACCTTGAGGTTGTTCGTCCTGGCAAGGTGCAGTGCGGCGGGTTGTGCGACACGCTTGAGGGCTATTGGCCTGAGGAGGACGAGTGGTATGCGGATGAGGTGTTCTACGACGATGAGCGTTGACACCAGCCTCTTGTTCTACTGCTTTTACCACTTCCACGGCCTGGACCACAGCAACGCAGCGGTCCATTGCGCTGAGGTGAGATACAGCCCGATCACGTTCCGCCTGGCCGAGGCGATCAGTGAGGCGGGGTACCAATGCGAGGACCCCGACGTGGAAGACGTCATGTCGCACAAGGGCGTGTACATGGAGGACAAGGGACGATGACCTATGCCCAGGTTCACCTGTACTTCGTTGGCCTCTGCGTCACCTATGCGTTTCTCGGATGTTTGCCCTTGGTGCACCCCCACGTGCCTGCGGGACGGTCGTTCAAGACGATGATGTCTGTGTCGTGGCCTGTGTCGATGCTGATCGTGTTGGTTATTGGTCTTTGCCAGGCCGCTGATGAGAGGTGGGGCAAGTGATCAGCGTGTTCCTACTCGTCCGAGACGAAGACGAGACAGGCGTCAGCGGCGAGGGCGTTGTCGCCGCTGGCATGGAGTTCCCTGACGGCCATGTCGTCATGCGATGGCTTGTGGGCGATCACAGATCGTCTGTCTGTTGGGAGTCGATGCACGCTGTGGAGAAGATCCACGGACATAACGGGAAGACCCGTGTGGTGCGTGTGGGCAAGCTCAACCCTATGGCGCCCGATCCGCAGTTGAATGTGCGTGACGCCTATGACGCTCACATCAAGAAGTTCGTCAACATCAGCATGGTGCCACGCAAGAAGGTGGCTGAGTTTAGCGGCCTCGGTGACATCATCAGTAAGCCCCCCGTCGTCCCTCAAGACAAGTGGACCAAACTGCTAGACGACACCATGTCGGCATACTCTAGGGCGATCGAGAAGGAGTACCTTCGCAGCACTGAGAACTACGTCTTTGGGACCCGAGCACTCACGAAGACACCGCTCAAGCTCCGTGGCTCCTTCACCCAGTGCTGAACGCTCCTGGGAGCTGATGTACAAAGACGAACGTGACAAACACACCGCCCGCCTCATCGCTCTCACCCACCTGAGAGAACAAGTCGGGTACGCAATCAAAGACCTATCCAGACGCGACACCGCCGCAGCCCTTGACAGGCTGCGGCGGGCACGCGCTCGGAGCGTACAACTACAGAGCGCTGACGCTGCCCGCAAGCATGGCAAACAGGTCGCAAACAGTCATAACAACTGACACAACGGTATTCATCTATCTATCCTTTGTTAGTCGGCCTGATCGGGGTCAAACTCGGAACCAGTCGGGAAGTCATCCACGCTGTCCTCGTCCACCTCAACATCTACAACTTCCTGGACCTGGTCCTGATCGTCTCCCGAAGGCTCGTCAGCACCGCTATCACTCTCGTCAACAGCGCCTCCGCCCTCGACGCCCAGGAGCGAAGCAAGCGTCTTACCTTCAAGACGGACTGCACGATCCACCGCGGGGCCGAGGTCAGGGTCGTTAACACAGAAGAACTCTTCGATCGTCTCATTAAATTCCATCTAACTCTCTTCCTTCTTCTACGGTAGGGCAGACCAGTACACGAACGCCGCGTCGCCGTAGTGGTCGACACCAGCGGTCGACGTGCATTCGTCAACCCATGTCTCCCAAGTCGTCCAAGCGTTATCCGTTAGGTAACGTCGGAACAGTGCCCCGACATTTGTCTCGGGATCACCTGGGTAAATCGCGAGCAACGCCCGCGACATCTCGTCGTTGGTGCTCGACATCTATCGGGGGAAACGCGGCTTGATCCGCGTAGCCGTCAGCTTGTTCATCTTCGACAGGTTTTTGCCCGTCTTAGTGATGGGCTTAGGCATAGCGTTGGGCTTGCTAGCCTTCGAATTCTTCTTGACCTTCATTGCTCTCCGTTTCGGTCACGACATCGACGCACATGGCCGAGTCGGCATCCCAGCGACGCTCGGGAATATCGTTGGCGATACGAGTAAGCCGATCGTGTTCAATGCGGCGGAACTCTGCAACCCGTTCAGGATTGGGTGGCCTGCGACCAGACGACAACACGTCAATCAGTGACTCGCCAACTTCCAACGGTGCCTCAATCAGCTTGTCTCTGATGATGGCCCGCAACTCGTCACCTGTCTCACAGGCAGCCTGTGCGTTAGCGATACGGTTCCGTTCTAGGGTTTCGTTCGTGTCGTCCTGTCGCTCAAACCCGTGGATCACGGCAGCCCCAAGGATCGCGAAACCGAGAAGGACACCCCATATCGCAGCCCTGGCACTGTCAAGGTTCTTCCACAACTCACGCACGTGTCGAAGACCTCTCATCGTGTCACCACCGTCGTGAGATAACTGATAAGCATCCCACCCGCCAGAACTGCCAACCCGATACGGTCCCTGTAAGTGATCAGCCAGTCCGTCATCGGGTTGCCTCTCTCAGCTTCCCAAGAGCGCGTACCGCCTCGGTAGCGCCCAGGGTGGTCCCAATGAACGCGAGGGCCTGAGGGCGTGCGCCCCAGAACGCCAGCTCGCATGACCCCCAAGCCAACGCGACGATGTACTTGGTGGCCCGTTCCCAACGTTCCCAGCTCGCCCACACCTAGCACCGTCTCAACCGAGAGCGTTCCACGTGTCAGGGCCTGCGACTCCGTCAGTCGCCAACCCTCGGGAACCCTGGACCCAACGCACCACGTCATGGGTCTTGGGACCAAACACGCCATCCACCTTGAGGCCCGCCCCGTTGGCATTGAGGCGTCGCTGCAACAGCGCTACCGCTTCACTCTTAACGCCCTGCCGTACAACTGGCCTGGGGGCCTTGATGTCCTCGGTGTGCTGACGGGCCGAGGCAGGAGTGCCCATGTACTCGAAATGCATCGCGTCCTTGCGGGCACCTGGGTAGTCGCCACCCCAACGGAACCCGTACGACTTCCAAAGCTGCGACATCCACTTAGGCATGTTCGTCACCAGTCGCCCGTTATCCGTCATCGGGTTACTGGGAGCGTTCAAATCAACGGCCAGACCCCAAGCGTGGTTAGACCACGTCGACTTGCTACCCCGTACAAGGCGAGGGGCATAGCCCCAACACTGCCCAGGCAGCAGGTTGTAGCCACGCCATTCAGTCACATCGCACAGGACACGGACAAGCTCTGCGATATCCTTGTGGACGGGCAGCGCCATGCCATCGTGGCGGCGCAGCGTCACGATACTGCTGCGGGAGGCTGGCGCTGCCCCCCAACCGCGTGCGTTAGCGAGAGTCGCCATCGTCTTCGCCGTCCTCAGCTTCGCCCTCGGGGGGTTCGTCGCCGTCGTCGTAGTCGTCGTACGACCACTCAAACTCATGTTTCGATGTAGGTTCCATCACCCATAACCCCCGAATGTCCACCACTGGACGCCTGTCGGCCTGCTAGATTGCCGAACTGGCGACCGTCGGCGGCAGCGCTGGTGAACGTGACCAGGCAAACCCGCACTTCCAACACTCACGTAATCGGCCGTGATCCGTGTGAGGGGTGGCCCCGTATGGCGACGTGCGGGCACGGCGGTCGCCCCCTACTCAAACGCCATGTCGCGGGCCTCATCAGCATCAAAGCCCAGCTCACGGTTCTCGTCGATGTCATCCGAGTAGGGGTCGTAACGATTCCACAGCTCGTTGTACTGCTCCTGCTCCGTGTTAGTCCTAGACCCAACACCAAACAGGAACGACAGCACAGACGTCATGCGCCGCTCCTCGTACTTGTCCTCACTCGGGAACAGCCGCCTGAATTGTCCGATCTGAGGCAAAGCTTGCATGATCGCATACAGGTCGCGATCAGACATGCGCTCGTTGCCCTCAGCATCCGTTCTCGTCCTACCCATAGCCCTAAGAGCAGGGGTCAGGAACCCAACCGCTGACGGTATCTCTACAGGTCGGTTCTCAAGAGGGATGCCCTTCCAAACCTGTTGACCCGTACCCAACTCAAACGGTGTCTTAATGAAAGGGCTGACCTGACCAAGTGCCTGGTTAGGATCGGAGCCCTCAATGAGAGAGAAGATCGGAAGGTCAGGCATCAAGTACGTCTGATTGCCGTCGTCGGTCCACGGCATCCTGATAGCAAAGTTCCGAGTGAAATACTCAGGGACAATGCCCTCTTCCTCAGACATGCGCTCGATGTTGTCCTTGGCCTGGAAGTACCGATTGATCTTCCCAGGGTTACGGACAATCATCTCAAGCATCAGAGGGATACTGCGTCGGGTGAACGTGTAGAACGGAATACCCAAACGACGGATCGACGCCTCGTTCAAGCGATGCGGCCCAGTGCCCAACGCCTGATAGTCAAAGTGGTACTTGTACATCTTCTCAAGCGCTGACGCAGAGTCGCCGCCGTTCTTGATGTACTCATCAATGAACAACGCCCCCCTCAGACGGTTCTCAATGGCGCCACCCAGCTTGCGTGAAGCACGGATTGGCGACAGCCTCGACAGCGGGTTACGGCTGTCGACCGACTGCTCGATCTCGTCAAGCGACTGACCGCCACCAAACACACCCAAGCGCTTAGCCTCATCGTAAGCAGCAACCAGCTCAGGGTCGTTGATAGCAGGAGCGGAACGTGTGACCGTCTTTGTCTGACGGAAGAACGGAGCAGCGTCAGCATCGTTGGCGATCAGACGCTCAAGCTGCGCGTAACGGCCCTCGTCGACATCAGCCAACCAGTTCATGAACACGCCGCCAAAGCTGTTCCGCCAGTGATAGCCAGGCGTCAACAGAGCCAGCTTCTTCCACCCATTCAGCAGCCGATCATGGATCGCCATGACCTTAGGGAACGCCCCAGGCTCAGCCATCCGACCGACATCACGGAGGATAGGCACGATGTCCGCCGGCAGCGCCGCCGCCGTGCCGAACTGCGCCCACTTCTCACCAGTAGCCTTCAACAGGTCATTGAGCGCAGGACCAGTCTCAGCCTCCCACTTGGCCCCGACCGACTTGGCCTTAGCGAACAGGTCAGACCAGTTCAACGACTTAGCCAACGCCGAGTCCGCACCAAACGTGCGGACGACATCCTCAGCGAACTTGACCTCACGCTCAATCTTCGACACCGCCGCCCACCCAGGAGCGCTAGGGGTCGACTTAAACGGAACGTCGTCCCGCTCGATCCACATATCCTCAGCCACACCGAGCCGCTTGAGTTCGCTGCCCATGTACTCGTCCTTGAGCTGACGAGACAGCTTCTCGATGTAGTCAGGGACCACGTCAAGGGCATCGCTCTTAAACCAGTTGGTCATCCCCTCAGCAGCAAGAGCGTTCTCAATCTGCTGCTCCACCGAGAGCCCACCGCTAGCAGGGTCCAACGGGTCAAGAAGGTCATAGACGTTCTTGCCGATCTTGTGCGACGTCCCAGCCACATACTTACGGCCACGCGTCATCGAGCGTGTGCCACCCCTGCCGCGAGCTTGAGCTACACCGAACCTCTCTCGCGCCTCGTCAGTCCACACCCGAGGCACATAGTTCGCCTGGGCAGGAATGAACTCGCGCCCAGCCAGCTTGTTCGCCTCCGTCCTGGCAACCTCAAGGAAGTCAGCGAACATCTGAACAACAGGATCACCCGTCGGGTTGCCTGCACCGATGGCGTTGAACAAGTCCTCGCCGTTGACACCCGCAGCACGGGCCGAAGACAGCAGACGCTTGTACTCGTTCATCATCCGAGCCTTGAACGCATTCGCCACACCACGACCCTGCGAATCCGCCCGCAGCGTGACCAGAGCGTCCAACGGCTTGGCGATGTCGTTAGCGCCCCTCATAGCGGCCCTCAGAGGCCCCAGGTTGCCCGCCAGGCCCCTGGCAGCTGCCCCGCCCCCGATACGGCGCATAGCCCAGTTGAGGCCGCTTGCACGGCGTGTGAGCTGAGCGGCGCCCTGGGCCAGGTCGCCAAGCTTCGCGCCCTTACGGGCCAGTGTCGTGTACCGCTCGGGGTTGCCCGCCAGCTTGTTCAACCGCAGCGTGCGCCCGATCGCCCCTGTCCCAGGCGTCTTGAAATACAACCCGCCCTTGCGGCCGATCGCCGCCAGCTCGTCCTCCGCTAGAGACGTAACACCCTTCTGCAACACCCGCTCAGCTGCATCGTCAGCACCCGCCTTACCCAACGCAGCAATAGCCCCAGGGTCACGGAACAGGGCAGCGACCTTAGGCGCATCGTCCGCCAGGCCGACGCCGAGATAGTTGAGCGGATCGCTCGCAACATCTACAGCGAAACCGAGCCCAGCCCGCACCACAGGGTTCTTAGTTGAAACCCCAAAGACATCCTCATCAGGGTTAGCCTCAAGGACATCGGCAAAGCCGACACGGTTCTGAGCGTTCTCAATGAAATCCCGCCACGACACACCGCTCTGCTTAACCCGCTCAGTTTCCTTGAGAGGGTTAGCTTCACCGAGCCCGATCGCTTCGCCCGCCTCACCGAACGCATCGTGGGCTTCCATGAGCCCCGACAGCAGGTAAGCCCGTGGCGCATCGAGCTTGTCTAGAACGGTGCTGAGAGCGTCACCGCCACCCTTAAGCCAATCCGAAGGGGACAGCGGATCAAACGAATCCCGCTTGTCATCATTGACGACTTTGCTGATCTGATCCTCGGACAGCCCATAGTCTCGCAGCTTGTTAAGGACAGCCTCAGGAGTCTTCTCTTCGTTCTTGCCCTTGCCGCCTCGACTACTGCTACTCCTACGCCGCCCGCCGATGTCATCGTTCGACAGGGAGCTGGGCAGGCGCCCGAGGGCAGACCGACGCAGCGGAATGCCTCGGTTCGGGTTGATCTGGCGTCGGGTGAGAACCGTCAGCCAAGGAGGCAGGCGAGACGGCGACGGCATTTACAGGTACCGACCAGGCGACCAGTCGGGTAGAGCCCTCTGCCACCGCGTCTTGAGCTGGCTCAGCAGACTCGGACGAGGGGAGCGGTTGCGCTCACGTAGCCGCTCACGCCGCTCACTCGTAGCGTTCCTACGCCGCTGCCGCTGCACCGCCGTCTGCCCAGGCTTGTTCTTCTCAACAACCCAGTAGCCGCCGCTGTCAGGGTCCTCGTAACGGTCCCCAACCTCAACCAGCGCATCACTACGCAGAAGATCATGGTACGTCTTACGGAAATCACTCATGCTCATCTGAGCCTCAGCATCACGAGACGAACCCCGAGCAAACCGAGCGGGGTCCACCTGCACCTGGGGGCCAGCCTGCTGCTGCGGCTGACCGCCGCCGCCGTCAAAGCCGGCGCCCTCATATGCGGGGAACTGCTCACCCGAACCAGGCCGACGGTTCTCCGCCCAATCAGCCCAGTTCGTGTTGCGGGAGGCGCTAGGCGCCGCACCCGCGAGCCAGTTCTCACCCTCACGCTGTAGATACGAACGCATCAGCTCGCGCCGCTCGTCCTCGTCCTCAGTCGCCCACCGCTTATCATCAAACATGATGTCATCGGCAATGCGCTCAAAGTCAGGAAGGGCGCCCTCGACCGCCTTCTCCCAATCGTCCTCCTGATCCTCACCAGCCAACCACGCATTAGCCCCATAAGGATTATCAGGCCCAGCCCCCGCCACAGCATCAACAAGCAACTGCCGAATATACGGGTTGCTTTGAAGCGCAGCGTCATAGCTAAACTCGTCAGGCTTGGGAAAGATAAAGTTACGGGTAAGTCGACGTTCAGTGGGGGAGGGCGGCGCCATCGCCGCACGACTCGTCTTCTGAGCATCAAGAATATCCCACTGGGTAGCCTGCGGGCTGATGTCAATAGGGTCTAGGACACCGTACTGCCCGTAGTCCATACCCCCGCCACCTTGCTCCGCCATGATGGCGTCAAGATCCTCAAGGGTCAGACCCATATCCTCAAGATCAGCAACCGTCAGGTCACCCCAGTAGTCATCGGAAGGCATTAGGCCAGCTCCGCCAGCTTGAGGGCCTGTTCAGAAAGCATTTGGTTGTATTGCTGCTGATACGAATTGGACCGCTGCGCCTGCGCACCCTGAAGGATCGCACTGAGCATCGCAGAGTTGTCCTGACGAGACAGCCCCATCACCTGCGCAAGCCGAGTGTTGTACTGATCACCCGCCGCCCGAGCCCCGAGGATGTCCCGAACGTCGCCGCTGATCTGCCCCTGTAGCCCCGCCATGCCGTAGCCGCCCTGGCCCTGTAGGTCACGAGACAGCAGCGCACCCTGGTCGAGGACGCCGCGGGAAGCGTTCTGGGCGACGGACGCCAGCTGACGCGAGTAGTCGCCAGTCAGCCGCTGGTTCTGATCGTAAATCGGGTTCATCCGATTTCGAGCGTCCGTGTATCCCTGGTTAAGGCCACGGGTTGTGTCACGGTTCAAACCCTGCAACGTCCCAATAGACCGCGAGTATTGGTCCTGGATCGCCTTGCGCATAGCGGCACGTCGACGTTCCTCTTCCGCCCGCTGCGCCGCATACGGGTCATACCCGCCCCCGCCACCACCGCCTCCTCCGCCACCGAACAGGTCGGGGCGAAGATCCTTGATAGGTGTATTGTCCCGAGGCGGAGGAACATACGACATCGTGTCGCCCGACCCATGCCCAGCACCAGCAAGCAGCTCCGCGTCGCTACGACCACTGAACCGAGTGTTCGACGGCGGATTTCCCTTCTGCAAACGCCTGATCGGCTTCTTGTAACCAGCATTCAGTTCGTTAGGGCTACGAGGCATTACAGCGCCCCTCTCAAAGCAGCGGCAATCTGCGCCTGGGTGGCGTACTGCCGAGAATAGTTATTGGTCATCTGCTGCGCGTACTCGTCCTCAAACCCGCGGTCCTGGAAGACCATGCCCTGCTGGGCGAGCTGATGATTCAGCAGCATGTCAGACATGCCCGAAATCCTGTCAGTCGCATAGTTCTGTAGCGCACCCTGATAGATCCCTGAACGACCTACGCCACGCTGCAAATAGCTAGTCGGCAACTGCGTCCGACGCTGATCCCACATGCGGTTGTAGTTCCGCGTATTGCGGCCAACCTGCATGTTTGACAACTGCTGCTGATAAACATTCCCAGCCTTCGAACGCGCAAGGTTCTGACCATACGTGTTGCGCTGGTTCTGAAAGTCAAACAACTGTTGCGGAGAAAGACCTTGCATAGCCATGAGCTTGTAACCTCTACCTAAACGCCAGGTTGTCCAGTCACCCACCCATGGGGAGGAACAACAACCACAACTCCATCTCGTCAACTGACAGGTTCGCCGCCACGTTGTGGCTGACATTGATAGCGAGAGTGTCGCTCCTGGACACGATCCCCATGAACGGCGACGTCACATAGTTGTTGCTCGTCGCCGTATCGTTGAAGTCACGCCAACGGGTAGTCACACCGTTCTTGTGCCACGCAAGCACACGACGCCCCGCACCAGCACCAGTGAAAGTGCCAGTCGCAGCCCCAACAACGAAATACTGTTGAGCCTGCTGCGGCACCCGAATAGTTGCCGACGCCGCATCATGCAGCGAGTAGTCGTCATACACCTCGGTCGCCCAAGCAACGTTGGCATTGCCAGCAGCGAACGCCGCCACCGACCCCTGTAGACCAACGATCGGGAAATCGAACCACTTCTGCACAGACTGAAACGTCCGACGCAAAGCGTCAGCGTTCGGTAGCCCGATCAAGTTGGGCAGAGCGTCATGCCAGCCGATACGGGCATTCCTCAGCACTACAGGACCCCGAGGTCAATCAGCGTCAACGTCCGCCGCGCCGTAGCGCTCGCCAGGAACTGGATCGGGGCACCCGCCGATTGCAACGTCACGTTGACCGCAAGGTCATCCGTGGCCGCCGTCACCGAAGGAGTCCAGTACACAGTGGCGTCAACGTGACTCGTGAGAACGCCTGTGATCCGAGGGGCAATGTACTCGAAACGGTCCAACGCCGCACCATTCAGCAACAGGTTGACAGACCAGGCCGCATCAAGATCAACCGACGTGAACGAATACTGGGTGTGCAAGTGAACGCCATACGTGCGACCAGCAATCACCGACACGTTGTCAAGGTTCATGTCGGTAGTAGTCGACGCTGCCCACGACGCCGAGTTAGACGTCAACGACTCCTGCCTAACAATGCCCAGCTTGTCAACATACTGCTTATTGGCGTACTGGGTAGACGACGACGGATCCGTTGACGGACCGCTTAGGTGGGCCGTAGCAGCAACAGAACCGTCACTATGGATAACATCGCCGTTCAGGAAGGACACCAGGTCGGCGAAGTTGGTATTGACCTCGCTTGACAGGATGAGCGTGCTGGGCGAAAAGCTGTAAGTGACGCTAGCGGTAGCCATGATCTAGTTCCGAATTCGCTTAGGTACCCACTTCATAGTGAGTCCATGGATATGCCAGTTGACACCCGACGTCACATTGCTAAACCGCAACGCCTTCGCCACCCCGCCGCTCAGAGGTGAACCCCGTAGCACTATGGCGGCCTCGCCGTACTCGCCTGCCCACATGACGTCATCCCAGTCATCCACATCCCAAATGCCCTCATCGACATCCAATGTCGTAAACATGGAAAACGTGCGCTTAACAGTCGTCGGGTCATAATCAGAGAACACGTCGACCTTGAACTCCTGCTCAGCGTTACGGCTAACGACCACCACAGGCCGCTTCCAACGCTTCTTCAAAGCAGCGTTCTTACTGGCATCAAACCACCTGGTGGTATACGAGCCTCGAATCATCGATTCGGCACCAGCAGTGTCCTCATCCAAGTAGTAGTTGTCGACGTCCAGTTCCATCACGAACAGGCCATCACCAGCCAAGAGGTTGGTGTCAGAGTTGTTTGTCGCCAGATGCTCGTGGTAGGCGACTAGAGCCAAATCGTGGAATGTCCAAGCACCCTGCTTGCCAACGTTGGGCGCGTAGATGAGGCCAACTGTGGTGTTGGCGTAAGGCTCCTCAAGCCACGGCACCGAGTACCACACCCTGTCATCATGGACCTGACAGACCACATCGTCCGAGCCGTTCTTATCGATAAAGTTCTCATCGATGTACGGATACAGGGAACGGAAGATCCACTTCACCTGCGTTGACGTCAACTCGTAGGCGCCCCGCTTAGCATCCCAAAAATAGACAACCTCTTCCGTCGCAGACACCGACTGAGTAGAAGGCGTCCCGATCTCATGCGTCAGGTTGGTGACGCTGAAACCCTCGGGCGGGAACCCGTGCAGAGCGTAGATGGCACGGTCCTTAAAGATGATCAACCGATCACCCATGGGCACCAAAGCGTTGATGCCACCCGAACCGTCGTCAGGGTCGATGTCGATCCAGTCGTTAGTACGCCAGTCCCGAGGCTTGCCAGGATGCGACCAACGGATACGGCTGGGATGGACTGCTGCGTCGAGGCTGTCGTTAATGTTCGCGACGAATAGGACACCGTTGTGTACAGCGGCACATGTGCCCATGACCATTCGGTTGTCGGCAGGGGCACCGAGGTTGTCGTTATACCCAGCAGCAACGATCGCGGCAGAAGCACCCGCACCCGTCCAACGGGTGATGTTGCGAGACTCGTGGACGATGTACAGATCGCCGTTCATCTCTACAAAACTCGTCGTGCCATCGGCCACAGCAGCTTGGACCGCCTGCCACGCGGCGCCATCCCAGCGCCGCACCTGACCTCTACCGGCGGCCAGGAGGTGCTGCACCCCCGAGCTGTCCGTGTAGGTGTAGAGCGAGTCGACATCAGCTGTCAGGCCCGTCGTAGTGTCGATCCACCTACGCGAACCACGCCGTAGCTGAAACCCACCAGCCCTACCAATGTCGACGTTAACGCAAGCAAACGTCTCGTTCGGTTCTAGATCGTACGGGTCAACGGCGATGTTGAGCCCGCCAGTGAAATCCCGTTGGTGTTCAAGCTCAATGCGGGGAGGCACTAGCCCTCCCAGTCATAACGCATTCGACCGAACGGCGAACGCTGAGACATCCTCTGACTGTTCAGCACCAAAGGCTGAGGATGCGGAGTCTCAGCGATACGCCGCTTGAACTCAGTCAACTCGTCGGCAAATTGCCTTTCGTACACTGAAGCAAGCTCAGGGTCCTCCTGCTGCGCATAGCACTTAGCCAGCGCCCAGGTAGCCACAGTGTTGTGCATCTCGTCGGGAAGGTCGGGAGTCGCACCCGCACCGTTCGCAACCCAGTCAATCGGGGTCCGATAGCCATAGACTGTCAGTGTGTACGCAGCATCAGGCGTAGGCACCAGGTACAGGACATCAGCCCACCAGGCGTACTGCGTGGGCTTAGACGTCGTTGTGGTGTTCGACGGATTCAGGACCGTGTAGAGGTCCGTGCCGACCCATTCCAGCAACCTGTCATCCGATTGCACTGCACTGATCTGATCGAGATCAACGCCGATCGTCGCAAACGGATACGACCGCTGACCCTGAACAGTCGTGAACGTCCAGACGTTCTCGTAAAACGGCCACCGCGATGACGCCTTCTCCACCCTCTTGCTGCCCTCACGAATGAACACATCGATGAGAGCGTCAGGCATGTCCTCGACATCAAGGTCAAGGTGGCTGCGGACGAACGTCCTTATCTGGTCAAGAGTTAGCGCCATCGTCAGCGCTCACCCTCGGCGAATGATAGATGCAATGAGCGCTGCCCTTCTTCGGATATGCGCGACACTGCTTCTCGGTCTTCATGCTGATGCTCTGACAGAACCGCTCGTCCAGCACCTCCGCCTCATCCCAGGCGCCACCAACGGCGACCGCACCCGTAGGAGCAAGAGTGCTCGACGGTGCGGCCCCGTTGATGTAGGCATCAACCTGGATGCCTCCCCAAGCGTGAGCGGGGTAGTGGGCGGACACTCACGCCCCCAGGAGAAACACAGGGGAACCGATGCGGCCACTCAGGTTCGTGGTGTTAGCGACCTCGGCGCCGTTGGTGTCAAACGCCTGGATCAGCGGCGCGTTCTTCGTGCCCCGCAGAACAATGCTCAGACCGCCCGTGTTGCCGAAACCAAGCATGAACACGCCCTCAACCAGAAGGCTGGTCACCTCGGTCAGGCCCGTGGTCTTGAGATCAAGGGTGTCGCCACCCGTCGCATAACTAGAGCTGAAAACCAACGTGCCAGCCACGACACGCTTGTTATCAATCACGTTGACGGGCGAACGGCCCAGCATGTGGAGGTCGCCAGCGGCGGCCTTGGTGAAAGCTACTGCACCCATTCAGAAGATTCCTTTCAACAAAAGCGGGCGAGGAAACCGAGCGTCCCCCCGCCCGCAGCTCCCGAACGGGGATTAGCTGGCGTCCAGCATGTTGTAGGTGTGCATCACTCCCAAGATCGCGTTGATCTTGGCAGCGAGGCTCGCAAGCTGGTTAGCCAACGTCGCCTCGGTATAGGCGGCAGGGACATCGGCCAGAGTGGACGAAGCCGTACCACCCGTGTTGTCGGTGAGCAGCGCAACGGCCGCAGGATCACCGAGGACAATGCTCTCAAGCCAATGGGTAGGGCTCTTACTAACGTCAGACATCGGTGCTCCTAAGCCGTCTTAGCGGTCAGGACGCCCTGACGCTTACGGTTGCTGACACACAGGTTGCCGTAGGTCAGGATCTGCGCATAGCGAGCGTCCTGATTTTCGGGGCGGACAAAGGGAGTCGGCTTCCACCAGACATCCTTATGACCCGTGAGCCGAAGGTACTTGGTATTCAGAAAATACATAATACCCGTACCCACATAAGTGTCATACGTGATCGGCGTACCCTTAAACAGCAAGTTCTGGAAACCAGCATCAGCAGTCTTCGAATCGCTGAAACGAAGCTGAGGCTGCAACAGTGACTCGTACTTCTCAAACAGGGTCTGAGTGGTGATAATCGCATTCGGGCGATCATTACCAACCGACACCGTGTTATAAGCAGTAGTCATCTTGGCAAGACCCAGCACCTCGGCCGTAGTCTCACGATAGGACTGCCACCAAGTCTGCGCAGCAGGATCGATATCGCCAACGGTCGTGGTATTTTGGTTAACCAGATTACCGAGGCCGTTCCAGTCCTTACCGCCGTTCCCCGTGCCATCGCCGAAGAACATTTGGTCCATCTTCTCATAGGTAGTCTCTTCGGCCTGCATGATCTTTGCCTCAAGCAGGTCGATGACTTCCTCTTCGCCGTTGTTCTTAGCCTCTTCGATACCAGAGATCGAAATGCTAACGGCGTATTGCTTCCAGTCATAGCCGGCCGCACCAATGCCATCCTGAGGCGTGGTCGGAATAGCGTCATAACCAGCGTACGAGCCGGCCGTGCTATTAACGGCATAGATGAGGGGAAGCTGAATTCGGGCGCCACCACTAATGGTGCGAACCTGGCCCGCTTCCTTGAGGAAAAACACCAGCGGTCGTGCGCTGAAAATGTTATCCTCAAGCTTGGGCAGGTAGTTCGCAAGCGTGGTAGCGAGAATGGTATCAAGAGGCAGAGCCATCTCGCGTAACTCCTAGCTGCAAATTATGGGACTTACTGTCCCGCCTGTTTGAGTGCAGCCTGATAGGACTCACGAATATCCAGCATCTTGCCCTTCGTCGCAGGCGTAACCGCACCCCGCTGGGTGCCCCCTTGCGACTGCGGAAGCTGACGCTTGCTATCCACGACCTTGACCTCTTCGGCAAGACGGCGCTGTTCAGCCCGCACGTTGTCGAAGTTCATGATCCTGTAGGCGTCGGTAACTCTCAGACCGTTCCGAATAGCGAAGTTGCGCACTTCGTTGCGGTCAATGTCCCCGTAAGCTTCCTCAAGCTGACTGAACTCGTTCTCAATTTCCTGTCGGACTGCCTGCGCACGCATCCCTTGCAGCTCTTGCTCAAGTCTTACGACCCGCTGCTCCTGGGGGTCCATGTCATCCCACTTAGGGTCATCGTTCGGGGCCGTCTGATAGACCTCGTTGAGAGCCTTCAAAGTACTGACAGGGTCGTTGTCCAGGGCCTCAGCCAAAGCCTCAGCGTTCTGCAAACGCTTACGCAGTTCGGCTAGTTCCTGCGTCTTTCGGGTGTAGTCCTTCTGACGCATAGCCATACTCGGCAGCTCTTTGGCAGGGACAAGTTCTTCCTTGCCGTCTACCGTGATCTTCACCACATGGTTATCGAACTGACTCAAGTCGAGCTGTTCGGCCGTCGGGTTAGTATCTGTAGCTGCCTCAACAGGCTCAGTCGGATTGCCACCCTCGTCGGGGGTTCCGCTAGGAGCCTCGGTATCGATTACTTCCATAGTCTCCGAGTCCAAGTAGATGGTTGCTCTCTACTAGGAGAGGCAAACTGTCCACCAGGACTTCAGAGCGAAAGCTCCCGCATCTGCGGGTTGCCGTAACGGACAGCCTCTGAGTCGTTGAGGTGAGCCACAAGCAAACCGCTAACACCAGGCCCGCTCGGCACCGACTCAGGATCAAAAGGTGTCAGCGCCTCTTGACCCGTCAGCTCCCCAGCCACATAGGACACGCCGGCGGACCAAGCAGGTTCAGCGTCGCCCAGCCGCCAAATCTTCGCCTGCAACATGTTGTTACCAAGCAAGCGCGACGCCATGATGAACGGGAACGTGCTGAGCGGCCCGTAGGGATTGGTGCTGCTGTGCTTCTGCACATACCCCCCACCCCCTGCCCCGTCTGCCCCGTTATCGGTATACGTGATGACTGACCCGTTGACACCCGTAACAGCGACATTCGTTGCACCAAGATCCCCAGTCGGCAGAACTATATCGATGTGCGAGTTGACATCGAGGCCGTGCTCTGACGGGACGTGAGCAGTGACAACGTTGCCAGCCCGATTCGAGTACGTCACAGGATGACGTTTGACAGGGGAGAGCGTCAGTGCAGCGTTCTTGCTGTGGAGCTTGAGATCGTCAGCGTTGAACCTGGCATTCCACAAGCCAACGTTGATCAACGACGGAAGACCAACAAACGCATCGTGCCACGCCACGAACGCCCGCATACGGTCAGAGCCGTGCCGCTGCGCACGATGAACATGACCCTGCTGGGTCATGTTGTCGGAGTCCGCCCACGTACCATGCCCGAAAATGACGGAACGAATCTCCGACTGCACATAGTTCTTGTCCGAGCGCAGCATCCACTCTCGATGGGAGCCAGTACCGCTAGCGCTCGCCGTGGACTTCATGACTCGGATACCCGAGCCAGCATCAACCTCGGTGGAGTTAGTAACAGTGACGGGGTCCGAGTCAGTCGTCGCAACCCACCGCATGTCATACGGCGTCCACGCATCAGTGCCCACCGCATCGGTTGGCACCCACCCGCAAGTGATATCCCCGTAATCGGCGTAATGGCGCGCCAGCGCCTCTTGAGTGTTAATGCTCATCCCGACATCCCCAGGCCCACCTGCCCAGCAAGCTGATTGAGCAGCTCAGGCGGAATCATCGCCTGCTGCTCAAGCTCCTGGTTGGCGGTATTGCCAGTCTCTTGATCGATATAGCCGTCACCCATGGGCGGCCCCTGCCCGCCACCAACCCCAGGCGGAGCGCCAGGCGGAGGGGCACCACCCATGCCCATCATCATCGGATCGGGCTGCATCAAGAACTTGTTCGCATCCCTAATCCCAAACCCGAACTGCAACAGGTAACGGACCATCGACTGAGGGTTAACCACACCCATCTGAATAAACGGCGCCAGCGCCTGACTGACCGCAACAGCAGTCTGCCGGCGCACCGTCTCATTCAGCGGCTGGGTAGAACCAGCCTCGACCTCAAAGTCAAATTCACCCTGGATCTCGTCGCGGCTCCACGGCACCCACAACATCGCGCCGTCAGCGCCAACCACACGGAACACCTGATCCCCAGTGGTGAACTGCTGGGTCACCTGAACCACACGGCGAGCCACAAGCGACAACGTCGTCTCAACGACAGCCAGCTTGTCCGCCGCTCTAGCGCTAATCGAGTCCGAGATGATCGCCGCCTCGGTAGCGGTACGGCGAGTCTCGGAGATTTGACCCCGCTGATACTCGCTAACGCCCGTGACCGTGGCGATGTCCTGCTCGACGATCTCCGAATGATTGTAAATCTCAGGTGGGAACTGGACCTGTGGCAGAGGCACAACAGTCTCTTGCAGAGGTGAACCCTCATCCGACACAGGAACGAATGTGTTATCGATGTCCGACGCCAGGGCCTGCCGCCCCGTCTTGTCAAACGCCGATTCCTTGTACAGGTACTTACGAGCAAACTTCTTACGAGCCTGCATCATCTGCGAACGAGTCTTATTCAACTCCTGCTGCAACGACTCGATGCTCTCAAGGTCACCCATCGGATAGAAGTATTCGGGGATGTCATAATTCCGAATCATCACGAATGGATGCCCGTAGGCGAACTGCATCGGCTCAGCGTCAACCAGGTACTGATCGGCGCCCTCGGCCCATACACACATCGTCTGCGCACCCAGGTCATAGAATTCCCAAATAGTGCAATAGGACATGTCGGGGTTGTTCAGGTTCTCCTTGCGGCGCCACATCTTGTCGTCACGTTGCGTGTACGACTGCATGTCAGCCTTGACAGATTCCCGAACACTCTTCTTGTAGTCCTTGTCCGCCTTCACCTCATTGAGCGGCCGAACGATCCGCTGAGCAATCCAACGAGCGTCCTGCAACCGAGTAGCAGCAGGATCAACGAACATGTCAAACGGCGACACCCGCTCAACAAACGGCTGATCAACCACCACCGCCATCTGCGACGTAGTCAGACCCGCACGAATCTCTTCATCGGTAGGCAGATCGCCAGCCATCTCGGGATAGGCAGCCGCGTACTCGTCGGCCTCCTCGATCCGCCGACCGTACTCCGCCTCAAGATCGTCACCCGTCAGAGGGACAGCAGCTTCCTTGAAGGCGTACCCGACCTTGATCCACCCATGACCGAGGACCAACCAGTCCTTGACCGCCTCACGGAACTCGGGCTGAAACCCAAAGTGCTTCCACTGCCAATTGATCAGCTGCTCCACGATGACAGCAACGTCTTCGTCCTCAGGCTGATTCGGTGACACAGTGATCTTCGGATAGTTCACCGACACCGAAGGAAAGATCACATTAATAGTACCGAAAGAAATGTTGACCGTAATGCGGTCCTCAGGTGTCAGCTCAACAACCTGCTTACCGCGGTACATGTCAATGAGCCGCCACCACAACTCATCGTAGCCTTGCTCATCCCGAAAACGGATAGCGTTATCAACTAGACCGCGGTACCGCTCAAGCGCCTTAGCCTTTGACTCTCTAGGCATCCCTACCTACATCCAACGGTACTTATCGTCAGCGAGCTCGAAGGGTCTACCCGTAGCCTTAGCGTCAGAAATCGCTTCCTTCTCCATCTCCCTAACAGTCGGACGGTTATTCCAGTCCTGAGGGATGGAAAGGTTCATTCCATGCTGCTTCCAATAGCGTGACTTACACGCAAAGCAGGGGTGAGGATCGTCAACACACTCAGTGTGCAGCCACTCCGTAGACATAGGGGATCACCCCGTGGTCTTCGGACGGCTAGCCCCCGCAGATGCGTTGCCCCCACTGATGCTCTCAGCACCACCAGGGCGAGCGATAGAACCTCGACCAGCAGCTGTCTTAGGCGCCTTCTGAGCGAACCCAGGACGAGCGATCTTACCGTTAGCAGAACTAACAGGAGCTGCGGCAGCGCTCTTGACCGCCCGCTTCCCAGGCCGCGCAAAGCCGCTGGCCGAGGACTTGAGGCCGAGGCTGGGCTTCGCACCCGACCCCGACGAATTGTACGAACCCTTGTTCATCGACTTCATCGGTTCTCCGTTGCGTAGAGACGTCTCTACTAGAGGGTCCGCAATGTCCACCTACGGGGTCGGTATGCTCGCCGGCCATGACCAACTGCAAGACCATCCTGTCCGACGCTCTCGTCAAGGCTGAGAAAGACCTCGACGAGCAGCTGGCCTACCTGGACCGCATCGCCAACGCCGCCAGGGGCCTGCCCGAACCAGGGATCATGCACCCGCACGATGGCCTGGACGACATCGTCAGGCAGCTGCGGGTACAGGCCCAAGAGAACGTTGAAGTCCTGGTGGCCGATCCCGAAACCAGGGGCATCGCGGTCCAGACGTTGCGGCAGATGGGCTACAAGATCACGCCACCGTGAGTACAGTCGCACGATGCGACGAGCACTGACCTACGGACTCCGCTCACTCGGCGCTCTGCTGATTGGCGCCGCCGTGTTCCTGGCCTGGAACGACCTGACCCATTGGGCGTTGGCCGTCGGCATCGAGCTAGCGGGCGGTTTCCTGCTGTTAACGGGAACCGACGACATCTAGAGGTTGCGTCGCTGGTGGTAGCCGATCGGCTGAATGTCAGGCGCATCCGCCGCATTCGCCTGACGCAACCACCAATCAAATGTTCCACGATCGTCCTTGATCTGGAACTCGTCAACCTCACTTGAGTTGACGTAGTCCAACATCTGCACAGCAATAGCCAGGCTCACCACGCGGTCGTCGTGTGGTGAGCCGTGCAGATAGCCCTTCTCATCACGGATGTATGTCCGCAGTTCCCCGAAGGTGTTGCGGTCATACACGATGATTGCATCGTCTCTGAGCGCCTGATCCAAACCGTCAATCATCAAAGGCTTGGTCTGCTTGTTCGTGTACCAACCCCACTTGAGCGTCGCCTTCTTCGACGTCGAGTCAAGCGAACGGCGACGGTACAGCCTCGGATACTTCAAATCCCTCAAAGCGTCGATGGTCGACAACCCGTGGTTGTTGGCCTCGCACCCGATCAGAGCGTTGTTGTAGAAGCGACCGAGCAGCGCCAGTTGATGGCCGAACTCCCGAGGCGGGATATGGCCGTGCCACTTGGCGACCAGCTCGCCAGTGTTAGCGTCAAGCACGCTGGCGTCGCTGTAGTCCCCGTGGTCCAGGCCCTCAGCGACGTCAGCGCCCATGCAGTACCTGTGCTGCGCGTCGGGGAGTACCCATATTTGCACGGGCGACTTACCGCCCTCGTTCGCTTCGAAGCGGATCATCTATACTGCCCTGTCATGAGTATTCACTGGACGGTCCGATGCAATGAGTGTGGCGAAGATGGTCCTGACATCCGCATCTATAGCCACCCGCATGACATCTGCTTCAACGGCGATAACCAAGCGTGGATCGATTTTCTGCTAGAGCACGAATGGCACGGACGTGATGCGATCGTGCTGCGGCACGAGGGCTATCGCTAGATGCGGTCCAGCACCTTGAGCAGAATGACAACAGCGATAAGGACAATGATGACCCACCAGAACCCGCCAGGGATCATGGTGTCGTCGGTATGTGCGAGAAGCGTTTCCATGCCCTTAGGTCGGAACGTCCACCAGGTGTCCCAGCTTCGGCTGCTTGACCTCAGCCGACCTACGCTGAATCGTGCTTAGGTCAAAGTAGGGCCTACCCGACCGCACGAACGCCTCATCGCTATTCGTCGGGTACTCCTGCCACAGCTGCCAATCCGACATAGACGAGCGCTTAGCCTCATACCAGTCGGCGTCACGATCCTCGTTAGCTGACCACGGAAAGAACATCGTGGCAAAGTTGTTGTTGCCCGTCTCAGCATCCACCCACAGCTGATGGAAGAAGTTACCCGAACCGTTAGCGGTACTCAGACCGATGATGCGTCCCCCGATGTCCGCAACAGGCTCGATAGACGCCCACGCCTCTTCGGCATTGGGTAAGAACGCCCATTCATCCACCACCACCAGCCACGCCGTGGAACCTCGGGCAGGATCACTGGCGGAAGGCATAGATACAATGCTCGACCCGTTGTCGAAAAGCATTCTTTGCTGGTGGTCAGCTCTAATCTTCGGCCCTTTATCGAGCAACCACTGGGGGAGATGCTTGTACCCATACTTCACCTTCGTCATCAACTGCGTAGCTTCACGCTCACCACGAGAGAGAAAGATGATCTCCCTGGCTTCACCGAAGAACGCCGAATGGAACGCGTGGGCAGCAACCAGCGTTGACCACCCAATCTGCCTAGCCTTAAGCGTCAGGGAATAACGGTGCGTGTTGAAGTGGTTAAGCGCGTAGCGCTGAGCATCCCTGAGGGTAAAGAGCTGCCTGCCCGTTGAGGGCGTGGCGATCGACCACTCCCGCTCAAGGAACGCCACCTCATCGCGGGCGTACCACCGCCACAGTGCTTCGGCCCGCAGCTCCTCCAGGCGTGCACGGTCCCCTGAGACGGTGCTACGTTCTGTAGCCGACGCAGACGCCCTGGTCGCAGACGGGGCCTGGGGGTCCGTCATGGGGGCGGGGGCACCGCCGCCGTCGGCCGAGCCGGCTGTAACCCCCCGCCCCCCACTAGTACCCGAGAGCGGTGCTACGCTCTCGTCTCGGAGGCCCTCCCGCAGCCTGCTTGACGGGGGCGGGGGGGCTTCCACCAAATCGCCGCCCTGAGGGGCGCCACCCGAAGACGGGGGAACGCACTGGTCAGCAGGACGACCAGCCCCCTGCCCGCTGAGGGTGGCGTCCTCGGGGGCGCTCACGTGCGACCGAACCCTGCGGCAAGGATGCCCTCGACCTCGGCCACCAGCTCCGCATCAGTCAGATGCGCAACCGACGCGTCCCGCCTAACCTCACGCGGCGGCATGTACTTCTCCGTGTGAAGCAGATACTGCTTAGCCGCAGCAACGTCGCCGGTGCCGACTGCTGAGTGATAAAGGACATCGATGACTTTGTGTAGGCGGTCGGGGGAGATGTGCTTTTCGACGCTGCGCCGTTCCCATGCTTCTTTGAAGCGTCGGTCTTGTCGCCATTTGCGGACGGTGTCTCGCGCTACTCCGTGGAGGCGGCACCATTCGGCCTCGGTGTCTGGCATCTTGTCGTCGGTGATGAGCCAGTCGAGGTAGTCGGATTGGGCGTCGGGCATGACGAGTTGCCCTGAGTCGTCTTTGCGCCAACGGGTTTCGGGGCCTGTGTTGCGTAGTTGCATCTACCAACTGAGCTACACTGTCCACCCCATGAGCCTGAATCAAATGTTCTGCGACGGGTGGCGGAGCGTGCTGCGCCTAGCGGCCGCCATCGTCATTGCTTGCGTTGCCAACTTTCTGGCGGGCGCACCGCTCTGGTACGGCTTGGCCTTTGCTGGCCTGCTGGGTTACGTCTTTTCTGACATTGATGCCAGAGCTGTTGACCGCAAAGAAAAGTTGCAGCGACTACTCGGGGACGGGCCGAAGGTATGATCGCTTGCGATGAACTCATCGCCCCCATGATCAGCATGGGCGCAACCATCGTCGTCCTAACGATGTCCTGTGCGACGTTGGTGGTATACGCGTTCAACGCCCACCACGATCGTAACGAAACTGTAACAAAGGGGGACGACCAGGAAGAATAGGACATCAGGGCAGGTCGGTAGTGGGTGGACGGTTACCGTTTACATGTAGGGGGACGCGAGTGAGGGAACGGACAACGGACGTTCCCGAACGAGCAGGGGGAAGCTGGTACCCCACCTGTGGGGGTGGGGTACACGCAGCCGGCGGGCGGGTCGCCCAGGCGACCCCGTGCGGCTGTTAGCTTGCCCTGATGCTCAGAACAACAGCAGTGATTGGCGGGCTCGTCCTATCCCTGTTGGCTTGCGGCAACGACCGCGAGTTGAACGTGACGGCTCCTGCTGGGACCACCAGCACAACCTTGTCGCCCGACGACGCCGAGCTGGCCGCGCTGCAAGCGACCTACGAGGCTTGCGAGCTGGTCCCGCCGATCTACGAGGCGATCTACCACAACCAGCCGCAGTCGGCCGCCGCCTACGCCTTCGACCTGTCCCTCATGTCCGAGGGGACTGCTCTCGGTGACGCAGCCCACCAGCTGGCCCAGAAGCTCGAGAACGGCGAGCCGTTCGAAGACACCCTGCTCACGGTCACGGCGGAGTGCCCCGTCGATCTCTGGCCGCAGGAACTTCCGCCCGTTCCCGAGGGGGTGCTTGACTCGCCCGACCACGCTCAGTAGTGTCTCCCTTGCTCGACGTGAGCAGCGACCTTCGTGGCTTCGGTCACTCAAAGCGGCGGTCAATGTTCACGTCGGGCAGCTCCACCCACATGGGGCACGCGACGGGGACGGGATCCCCCACCCGCTTTGGTCAATCCTGTCCTGGCGGGTGGGGGACACCCACCGTCGCAAACACCAACATAGGTCCAGCAAACCCTCGGTCGTCATGAGCAGTCGATAGAGAGAACTGGGCCGTATAGCGCAAGCGTGTCGAACCCCCGCCCTATGGACCACATGTGGCCCTCCCCCCTGGGCGGGGGTTCGGCGCGTCTCAGAACAAACTATGAGCCGCTCGGATCAACGACGCCACCTGACCACGCACCCCAACATCACGTCTGGCGTGCCGTGAAACCCCCCTCAGATGCCTCACAACGCCACTGAGGAACTCGGTCAGCTCCTCGGTGCCTCCCGTCCACGGGAGCGCCACACGGACACACACATGCACCAGCTCGTAGTGACGTGTCTCCGCCTCGGCGTACACCGTCAACGGGAACAGACACGACGCCCAGCAACGAACACACGTCAGCCGGCGCAGCATCTGCACTAGGTCGTCCTCGACACGGAAGTCGTGCCCTTCCACAGGACGTTCCACTAGTCCTTCTCCATCGTTGGGGATACAAACCGCCCGCACCGCCCGAAGCGGGGCAAGCTACCCGCCTACCCCCAGTAGGTCACGCCCCGTCACCAACCTGCAACGAACCGTGCTGATAGCCTCGCGACCCTCATGACCGAGCCCTACACACCCAAACCCCTAGACGAACCACTAGGCGCCCACCGCCCCGCAGACGGCACCGCCTACTACAACCGCCAAGGCCAACGCATCGACCTCTGGACGTACGCCAACCTACACCGCGACGAGAACTACCACTTTGTAGCTAACGACTACATCGGCGACATCCGAGTATCAACCATCTGGTTCGGCATCGATATGGAAGCCACCAGCGCAGTCTTCAACCGTGAAGGCCCACCCATAGCCCTGTTTGAAAGCTGCGTCTTCGGTGGCCCCCTCAACGGTGAAACCCAGCAGTACGGCACCGAAGCCGAAGCCATCGAAGGACACAGAGCACTAGTCGAAGTCACTACCCACATGATGAACAACTGATGGCAGACCTACCCCAAATGGGCCGATGGTGGGAAACCCACCCCGCCTACAACGACCTCGTAGACGTCCTAAAAAAACACACCTGGCAAGCCCCCCACCTCGCATTCCTCATCATCACCAACCTACACGCCAAAGGACAAGACGTAGCCATCGTCCCCCGACCCGCCCCCTGCGACCACTGCTCCCACTGGCCCGAACAAGACTGCCACTGGTGCCAACGCCCAGCACAGATCAAATGACTAACAGAGTCTGGTAACCCCAATGCGAGTCACCCTCCAAAACCGCCAAATACACAACCCCACCGCCAAAGTCCTCCTACTCATCCTCTTCATCACAATCATCATAGCCACCACCCCCATCTGGCTCCCCCTACACGCCATCCTCCGCCTAGCAGGCCGCAAAGGATTCCTCCACAACAAACCCGACGGCCTCCACATCATCATCAGAAGCGAAGGCTTCCAACCCAAAACCCCATGACCGACCCCTACGAAGACATCCTCGAAGAACGCCACCCCTGCCGAGCCTTCCGCAGCAACGGCTTCCACAATGTCCTAATGGACGCCGCAGAACTAGGGGCCAGAGTCGCCTACTGGCTCGACTCAGAAAACAACGTCCCCGAAGTACACTTCTTAAACTTCGACAGTCCACGGGCGTTCTAACCATAACCTGTGGATAACCCAATCCAATAACACACATCGGCTAACTAAGAATTATATATACGCACGCGCGCCGCCCCCACCCCCCTACATCCCCCCCGACCCCCATCCCCCTACCCCCCTGGGGTATCCACATCACTCGCACTCTCTCCACCTGCGATGATGGGGCATAAGCCCTGCTCACAGCGCTGCGACACAGCAGCTGCGTAGTAGGCAGGTGCTGCGGTAGGTGGCATACCCCCTACCCCACAAACCCGACCGACTTGGTCGGGAATTCGTCGCGAGCGGCCGAGCGACCACGCTGTCAC
>Ga0079217_10000002_pt1 | contig 41685 bp, 42 predicted proteins | sample NCAS200_FD_76343 | JGI IMG/M metagenome (GOLD analysis project Ga0079217, IMG submission 76343) | Agricultural soil microbial communities from Utah to study Nitrogen management - NC AS200 | ecosystem: Environmental > Terrestrial > Soil > Agricultural land | place: USA: Utah | collected 2014-06-11 | reverse complement strand
GCAGGAAGCAGGAAGCAGGAAGCAGGAAAGGAATAAGGGCCCGAGGCTTTACGCCGTCGGGCCCTTCTAGATTTCATCGCTTCGTTCATTCCCTGCTTCCTGCTTCCTGCTTCCTGCCTCCTGAATGTCCCTACTTCCGGATCGTCATTTTGCGAGTGATCGGCGAACCATTTACCTCGAGGCGATACGCGTAAACGCCCGATGCTGCCTCACGATTGGAGTTGGCAACCTTGCCGTCCCAATACGCCGTGTATTCACCGCAGCTCAGGAATACATTCGCCAACGGCTGACCGGCCGCGACCCCACCTTGCAACACGGGGACCGCGACTTCCTGCGCGAGCAGGTTGAAGATCTTCAGGCTTACGCGATACTGGCGACTGGGGTCGGTGCAGTTGGGATAGCCACCGACCGAAAACGCGATGCGCGTCTCCGGATTAAAAGGGTTCGGATAGTTCTGCCTGAGTTCCGAACCCGTGCGGTTATCCCTGCTGGACTGCTGCCCCTGTGCGGCGCCCGTGGACGCCGGTAACGCGGAAAGAGCAAGCACAAACACCCCGCCTGCCCACCACTGCTTCATAGACTTTCTCCAAAGCTGACAAAAGAAGGGACGCCGGACGATCTCCTGTATCTGGGTTTCACGACGCGAACTGAGCGAACATAGGAACGCGCTACGGTACTGTCAAGCAAGCAGTTACGCCGTTGAGCTCACCCGTACACGACCCGTCGCCCGGCGTTCCGTGATCCGCATCCGGTCACAGTACTCGAGGAACGGAATGAGGTATTTGCGCGACAGACCGAGGACGTCCCGAAGCTCTGATGGACTGTATTCGCGTCCCTCCGTCATCCCGCCCCGAAGCTTGGTGACCAGACGCTCGACTTCCTGCACTGCATAAAATCGGCCGGGTTCAACGGGAGTGACGCAGTGCTCGCGCTCCAGTAGCCTGAGAAAGGGAATCGGATCCCTCCCGAGCTCCCCGGCCAACTCGTGAATGTCCGGAGGCTCGGCGCCCGCCGCCTGGAGGCGAGCCAGGATCCTCAACTTGAACGCCCCGTCTTCGGCGCTGATGACGGGTTGCCACCCGGGCGTCGTCAAATGTGCCCCGCGCCGCTCGATCCGTCCGGCGGCGGCCAGGTCGTCGACGGCTCGCTGCACGAGCTCGGTCGCGATGGGCAGCAGCGACGGGAGCAGCGCGGCCGAGAGGCCTTCGCCTAACGGGCCCACGCGAAGCCCCTCCTGCACCATGCGCTCGACTGCTTCTCGTGCCGCTGCGACCGCGGCCGGGTGATGGACGCGCCCCGCGATACTCACCGCCAGGTCGTCTCTCGCGAGCAAGGCGCGCATGGCCACCGGCGACAGCCCAAGGCGGGCCGGCAGCACCGCCGCGTCAGCCCCCCCATCGACAGCGGCTTCCAGGAGGATCCTGCCTAACGCCACTTCCGGGTCCGCCAGCCGTTCCCACGGCGATGCCCGGCGACGCGGCGGAAGCGGATCCACCACGACGCCGCCGCCAATGGTGGCACCTGGAGACGCCTGGCGCAGCACGAAGCGGTCGCCGGCACGCGCCAGCACCGGTTCCTGCAACACGAGGCGCACGGCGCGATGCTCGCCGGGCTGCAGGGGGCCTCCCTTCGCAACGACACGAGCGCCAACGTCAGCGGTACCCAGGTGGAACCGGACCCACTCGCGCGGGCCCAGCGGACGACTGGCAGCGGGAATGAGCGAGACCTCCGCCCGGAGCAGCGTCGTCACCGGCCATTTCGGATCGCCGGACAGCCACGCGCCGCGCTCGACGTCGGCCACCTCGACGCCAGTGATCGCAAGCGCCGCCCGGGTCCCCGATCCGGCGCGCGCGACGTCGGCGCTGTGAGCCTGGACTCCGCGGACGCGTACGGACTTTCCACCGGGCTGCAGGAGGAGCGAGTCGCCCGTCGCCACGCTCCCTTCCCAGACGGTGCCGGTGACAACCGTCCCCGTCCCCCGCACGGAAAAGGCGCGATCGATCGGGAGTCGGAACGTGTCACGCTCGTCGCGATCAGGCAGCGACCGGATGACATCACCTAACGCGGCGCGCAGCTCGGCAAGTCCAGCCCCCGTCGCGGCAGAGGTGCGGATGATTGGCGCGCCATCGAGCGCCGTTCCCTGCAGAAAGCCATCGACGTCGACGGTGACGAGGCTCAACCACTCCTCATCCACCAGGTCGCACTTGGTGAGGGCGACCACGCCGGCGCGGGTTCCAAGCAGCGTGAGGATCGACACGTGTTCGCGGGTCTGCGGCATCACGCCTTCATCCGCCGCGATGACCAGCACCGCAACATCGATTCCCGTGGCGCCCGCGACCATGGTGCGCACAAACGCTTCATGGCCGGGCACGTCGACAATTCCTACCGTTCCAATGCCGTCGAGCGACAACGGCGCGAAGCCCAGCTCGATCGTTATGCCGCGTCGCTTTTCCTCGGGCAAGCGGTCGGTGTCCACACCGGTGAGGGCCCGCACCAGCGTCGTCTTCCCATGATCGATGTGGCCCGCGGTCCCGATGATCATGCCGGCCGGCGGAGCCGGGCCTCCCAGCCGTCGAGGGCCCGGAGGGCACGGCCGTCTCCCATGTGGTGATGCAGGAACTCTCGTAAGAGCCGCAGGTGCGCGCGCTTCTCCAGATCGCCAAGCCCCGGCCCTTCTTTGCGAGCCAGCCAGGCTGAAACCGCGTTGCGCGCTTCAGCCGGAAGCTCGCGTCCCACGGAAACGGTGCGCCGGCACCGCTCACAGACCACGCCACCACCGTGGTGACTGAACGGCGCGGCCTTGTCCACCGCCATCTCGGTCCCACACGAGCAGCAGCGGTCGAGCGTCGGTCCGAAGCCTAACGCGGCAACATACCGCCAGGCGGCAGCCAGCCCGTATTCGGTGGACTGCCCCGGAGGCGACGCCGCAATCTCATCCAGCGAGCGGCCGAGTACTTCGAGCGCGTCGTCATGCGGGTCGGCATGGGCAAACCGCATCGCCAACTCGGCCAGGGCTGAGGCGCCCGCAAACCGATCGAGGTCGGCAGCGAGCGCCATCCGGCTCCGGGTCAGGTCGAATCCCGAGAGATTCGAAAGCTCCCGTCCCGGCTTCATCGTGAACTGCGCAACCCCGCTGGCAAACAGGTCCAGCGATGACCCGAACCGGCTGCGCGGCCGCCGGGTGCCACGGGCAAGCACGGACTGGACGCCATGTTCGCGCGTCGCCAACCGCACAATCCTCGACGACTCGAGATAATCCTGGACGTGCAGGACGATGGCGTCCGTGACAACGAGGGTCATGGTCTCCTGATGGGTTCTACCTGCGAAGGGTTGCTGCCCGCACCCCGATCGTCAACGACCTTCCGGCGGCGGGATAGTTGGCAATCTCCTCGTAGCTCGCTCCCAGGAGGTTTTCGATCCGGGCCCGCAACTCGAATCGTGCTCCAAGGTCAATCGCCCTGGTGAATCCGAGGTCGATGCGAGTCCAGGATGGAAGCACCACGGGTGTCGCGGGAAAGGTCGAAAAGTCGCGATCATCACGATCACCCGTGTACGTCACGGCGATGTCCGCGGTCGCACGAGCAGGCAGGTCGATACCCACTGTCGCCGACGCCTGCGTCGACGGACGGCGCAGGAGGCGATTACCCTCGACAAACGTCGCCGATTCACCGGTCTGCAGCCCCGCATCATCGACGCGGGTGCGCAGCATGGTCAGGTTTGCGCCGACCGTGAGCCTGGCGGCCGGGCGCGTCGTGGCCTCCAGTTCCAGCCCACGTGCTGACGCCGCCGCGACGTTGAAGTAGTTCGGCAGTTCCGGTGAGACGAACGCGTACTGGATCATGTCGCGAAAGTACTGGTCGAACCAGGTGGCGCCTAACGCGATACGGCCCTGGCCGGTCGCGTGGCGAATGCCCACTTCCCAGCTCCGGGAACGCTCCGGCTCCAGGTCGGCATTTCCGGGCGAAAATGCCGTGTTGAACGACTCGAAAAATGTCGGGGCCTTGAACGCGGTCCCGATCGTGGTCCGGAGCGTACCACCGGCCCAGGCACGGACGGCGACGCCGGCACGGGCGGTCCGGAATGACCCGAACGTGCTGTTTTCGTCGTAACGGGCTCCCGCCGTCAGGGCCACGCGCCCCTGTTCCGACAACCACTGGGCGAAGACCGCCTCATTCCGGCGATCGGCCACAAACCGGCTCCGCTCGAAGCTGAAGTTCGAGCTGTCATTTCCCCGCTGCGCCTCCCGCACGGCCTCGGCGCCTAACGTGAGAATGGATGACGACGAGACGAGCACGTTCACGCGCCCTTCGACGCCACGGCGCCGCACGCTGGTCAGCGCGTCGTAGTAGTAAAACCCGGTCGTATCGCCCGGCGAGTCGGGGCGATTGTCATCTTCGCCCCGGCTGTTCATCGCGGTAAACGCGACTTCTCCGTTCACGCGGGAAGACAGGGTGTGCGCCACGGTCGCCGCCGCGATAAGGCGACGGTTGTCGCGGAACGCGTTCGAGTCGGAGACGCCCCCTGCGCCATCGGTGGGAAAATGAAACTCGTCATTCACACCGCGGACGGAGAAGTCCATCCGCGTAGCCGATGTCGGGATGGCGTGAATGGAGGCGCTCGCAACGTCTCGTGAATACTGGCTGTTGAACGGAAGCAGACCGTCGCTCTGCTCGGTCGCGCCGCCAAGCGTGAGGTTGAACCCGGCGGTCCCCGTTGACGCGTTGCCGCGAACAAGCCTGTGGCCATACCGGCCCATCGCGACCTCACCCTCGGCCGCGCTGTGCGCCGCGCGCCTCGTGAACAGCTGCACCACGCCGGTCACGGCATCGGTGCCATAGAGAACGCTCGCTGGTCCGCGCACCACTTCGATCCGTTCGACGTCATCGACTGAAAGCCAGGCGAAGTCGATGGCGCCGCCGGGATCATTCACCGGCACCCCGTCGATCAAAACGCGGACATAGTCATTTTCACCGCCACGGAGAAACAGCGACGACTGCGCGCCCGGTCCCCCGCTCCGCGCCATCACGACGCCCGGCACCAGTCGCAGCAACTCGGCCACATCCCGTACGCCGGTGCGCGCGATAAAAGCCCGGTCGAAGACGGTGGCAGCACTGACGCCCGAACCCGAAGTGGTCGCGACCTTCGTCGCGGTAATGACGACACGCGGAAGCGAGTCCTGTTGGGCTGACGCGGCGACGGGACTGCAGAGCAGGAGCAACGCGAGACGGTTCGTTTTCATGGCGAGAGCGGCAAATGGTTCACGGTTTTCTGCGGCGAAGGGGAACGAGGGTTGGCGCCCCGACCGCTGGATCGCGTGACACCACCAGCGGCCACTCATAGACCTGTTCGAGAATGGAGGCGCGCATCACCTCGTCAGGCGTTCCGAGGGCCACAACCGAACCGCGATGCAAAAGCGCCACGCGGTCCGCGAAGCGGGAAACCAGGTTGAGCTGATGGCTGACGGCGAGGATCGTACGCCCCTTCCGGGCGAGGTCGGCGAGCAGTTCGAACGCGGCCATTTCGTGCCCGACGTCGAGGAACGTCGTTGGTTCGTCGAGCACGATAGCGGGGGATTCCTGTGCAATGGCCCGGGCGAGCCGGACGCGCTGCCACTCTCCTCCCGAAAGTTCGTCGGTGTGTCGCTCCAGCAGGCCGGCCACATCCGCCATCGAGACCGCTGACGAAATCACGGACAATACCTGACGATCACCGGACGCTCCCCAGGGCTCGGCATGCGGAGTTCGCCCTAACGCGATGTACTCACGCGTGGCCATCGGGAAAGCCGGTTCCTCACGCTGCACCACGACCGCCACCCGCCGGGCCAGCTCACGCTGGGTCAGCGACTGGACGTCATCGCCGCCGACCAGGATCTGTCCGGAGCGGAGTGGCACGCGCCGCAACAGCGCGCGCACCAGCGTGCTCTTGCCACTGCCATTTGGTCCGACGATCGCGGTGACCGATCCAGGGGCCGCCGTCAGGGACACGCCGTTCAGCGCGTCTTCGGTCGCGCGAGGATAACGCACGCGGGCGTCGCGCCATTCGATCACCGCATTCTCCGCAGCAGCGACAGGAAGAACGGCACGCCCAGCACGGCCGTCACGGCGCCTAACGGTAATTCCGCAGGGGCACGGACGGTGCGGGCGGCCAGGTCTGCCGAGACGACCAGCGCACTCCCGGCGAGGGCGGACACCGCCAGCACGACACGGTGCCGGGCGCCGGCCACCGCCCGGGCAACATGGGGCACCAGCAGTCCGACGAATCCGACCAGCCCTGCCGCCGCTACGGTTGCCGCGGCCAGCACGGAGGCAGCGAGGTACAGGCGCCGGCTGGCGACCTCCGGTTCGACGCCAAGGGACGCCGCCGCGTCATGTCCCAGCGCCAGGGCATCGAGGTCGCGTCCCCAGTGCAGGATCAGGGGACCCGCCACCGCCAGCACGATGCCCAGGCGCGCGACGTCCGGCCATTGCGCAGCGCCTAACGACCCCATCATCCACCAGAGGGCGCCCTTCGACGCCTCGGCCGGGGCCGTGGCCAGCAGTACCATAATCGCGGCATTCGCAAAGGCACCGACAACCACGCCGGCCATGAGGAGGATCCGGGGATCGGCGTGCATCGTGCTCGCGCGCGCGATTCCCATCACCAGCGCGACCGCAACGAGGGCCCCGGTGAAGGCGGCCAGTGACAGCAACGTGGGGTCGTTGAGGCCGACCGCCACGGCGGACACCGCGCCGACCGCGGCCCCGCCGGAGACGCCCAGCAGGTATGGCTCGGCCAGCGAGTTCCGCAGTGCCCCCTGCAGCACTCCACCACTCATGCCTAACGCGGCTCCCACCAGCACGGCCAGCACGACCCGCGGCGCCCGCACGTCCAGGACAATGGCGCGCGTCATGGGTTCGGCCGTCCCGGCCAGAACACCCCACAGCTGCGATGGGGCAATCGACACCGCGCCCAGGCCGAGCGCGGCGAGCGATGCCAGGAGCAGCACGACGACCAGCGCCACCACGCGAGGGTTCACGGCACCACGCCCGGGTGCAGCAGGCGCGCGATGGAGACCGCAGCTTCTCCGAGTCGCACCCCCGGCCGGCCCACCACCACGGTGTCCATGACAAGGACTCGTCCGTTGCGAACCGCGGGAAGGCCAAGCCACCGTGGCTTTGCCCGCAGGTTGCCGGCAGTCTCGGGGCGTCCCAGGATGTATTGAGGATCCCGCTTGAGGACCTCCTCGAACGACACCTGCGGCGATGGTCCTTCGAGATCGCCAAACACGTTGCGCCCACCGGCAATCTCGACCAGCTCACTCAGGAAACTGCCGGATCCGATCGTCATCAACGGCGTTTCCCACGCCAGCATGAAAACTGTTGGACGAGCGCGACCGCTGGTCGCGCTTCGCACACGCTCGAGCGTTCGCCGAACCGAGTCCACCACCACCTGTGCACGCTGCCGTTCTCCCACCGCGTCGCCGAGCAACAGCGCGGCGCGCTCGAACTCGGCGATGCTGTCGATGCGCAGCGAAATGACGTCGACGCCGGCGGCGCGCAGTGCCCTGGCGGCATCGCGGTTGTCGCCGCTGGCATAGAGCACGACGAGGTCGGGGCGCGCGCGCAGGACCGTCTCGATCGACGGGCGGATGCCGTCGCCGAGGTCGGGGACATTCACCACCTCGGGCGGCCAGCCGTCCCAGTGCGTGCGTCCCACGACGCGATCACCGGCACCTAACGCGAACAGGATTTCCGTTGTTGCGGGAACGAGGGACACGATGCGCGTCCGGCGCGCAGGTGGTGGCAGTGGGTCACCGGCATCGTCGACGGTGACACGTTGCTCGCCGGTCGCTGGTCGCCGGTCGCCGGCCGGACTGCACGCCAGGATGATGGCCATGACTGATAGCCATCCCACACGCTGCGCATCCCTTGATCGCAACAGAAACACGGACATTCACCCAGTGATGGAGAACGCCCGTGTGCGGGACGAGCCTGACGGCCCGAATCGCCACCGGACCTCCCCCGAGGTTACCGTCGGTGTGGCCCGTGCGAGGGTCGTCTCCTGGCTCCGGGATCGCCGGACTCGCCTTCCCGACCTTACGTCAGTGGCTTTCGAGTCCGGGAGAAAACTCCCGTTACAGTGGCGGGGCCGCACCGGCATTCCACCGGTTTCCGTGGCCCTTGCACGTCACATGAATTGTGGAGGAGAACCTAGGTGGTCGAGCCGCGATCTTCAACCGCCTGTGCTTCGACCAGGCGTTCGAACAGGCTGGCCCGACGCTGCCGGTAGTAGTCGCCCGCGGACCCCTCATGGCGCGCCGGTTCGGCATACACGTGGTCGAGCGCGGCGATTTCGCGCGCCAGCGACTCCGCAGGGGATCGCGCTATCACGGTTGGGCCGGGGGCCGGCGCCCGGCGCGCTATCACGATGCCTAACGCGACGGCCACGAGGGCGATCGCCAGTAGCGCGACGCGACGTGCGTTGCCCGCCCCACCCGCAGCTCCAACCGTGAACGCCGTACCCGCCGACACCGGCGAGGCGGTGAACCGCTGGAAGGTCCGCCCTTCGAGGGTCACCGGCTCTTCGGCGGCAAGTCCTGCACCATTGACCCGGGCCGCCGGGCCTTCGACCAGGACTTCGAGAGTGCCGGTGGCGTCGACGATCGGGATCGAGGTCGATCCGCGGTCAGGGATGGCGTACGTCAACACGACCTGCCGTGATCCAGGTTGGATCGGCACCACCAATTCAGCCGCGCCACCCGCAAAACGGAATGCTTCTGGTGGCAGGTCGCCACCACTCGAGCCGGGATCTCGTGCGTCGCGGGGTAACGCGAGCCGCCACGTCGCACCGCTGGCGCCGGCGACCAGAGTGCGGTTTGAATCATTCGCAATCTCGAGCACGTCGACGACGCGCCGCACTCCGGCTTCAGCTGGGGCGACGACGACATGCCGGGCGCGAACCGACAGCGGAAAAATCGCCGACGTCGTGTCGTAGACGGTGATGTCCGCATCGGGACTCGTGACGGCAGCGTCGCGCAGCGGCGTCGTGAAGTACGCTACCCCGGCATAACGCGACGACACGATGTACATCGAACGCGGTCCGTCGAGCTTGTAGCGGAACCGGTACGTTCCGTTCGTCGAGGTGTTCACCGAGTCCACGGGCCCCGAAGAATCGGCGGAAATCCGGTGCAGTACCACGATGTGGTTCGCAATCGGGAGCGGTGCCTCGCTGCTACCGCTGAGCACGCGACCTGTAACCGTGCGCATCTCCCCAGCGACGCCCGGCGTTCCGGTCGCGGGCGGCAATCCGCTCTGAGCGCGAAGGTCCCGGGGTTGCAGAAGCGTCCAGAGCAGCAGCGCAAATATTTGAACGACCAGCACGAGGAACGCGAGCACGCGCGTTGCGCCCTGGTCTCCCGCCGACCTCTGACCTCTGACCTCGGACCTCAAGTTCAAAGGTTGAACTTCCCGAAATCTTCCGGCCGCAGGTTCGACAGATACCGCTGCAGTTGCTCGACGGTCATGTCGTCCGTGCTCTGCGCGGGCGGCGTTTCGGGAACCACATCCTCACCCTCGTCAGGCTCCTCTTCACCCATCGCAACCAGCAGCGACTCGTCCGCGAAAATTGGCGCCGGAAACCTCAATGCGATCGCGATACTGTCAGACGGCCGTGCGTCCACCTGGATCACTTCGCCGCCGCGCACGATGTGCAGCTCCGCGTAATACGTGCCTTTGGCCACACGCGTGATCTGGACGCGACGCAACTCTCCGCCAAGGCCGGCGATCAGGGTCTTGCACAGGTCGTGCGTGAGCGGCCGCTCTTTCTTGACGTTGTTGATCTCCATCAGGATCGAGTCGGCTTCCGCGGCGCCGATCCAGATGGGCAGCAGCCGATCGCCGCCCTTTTCCTGGAGGATGACGACGTGGGCATTCGACACACCATCGATTGCCAGCCTTATCACGTGCACTTCGACCATCGCACTCACCGCCGTGGACGACTTTTGAACTATCGCACGGCGCGCCGGAGATCGCCAACCTTGTCGGCGCGCTCCCATGAGAATCGGGTCATGGCGCGCTTTCCATTCCCTATACGCTCAGGAGCGCGACCAAAGTGGCCGTACGATGACGTCGACGAGAAAATCGGCTTGCGGAGATCGAGCGAGCTGATGATTCCGGCCGGCGTCAGGTCGAACACGTCGCGGACGGCGTCCGTGATCGCCTCATCGGAGACCTGTCCCGTCCCGAATGTCTCCACCATGATGGAAACGGGCTCACGTACGCCAATGGCGTAGGCCAGCTGCACCTCGCAGCGCTTCGCCAGGCCCGCAGCCACGATGTTCTTCGCCACCCAACGTGCCGCATAACAGGCCGACCGGTCGACCTTTGTCGGATCCTTTCCGCTGAAGGCGCCGCCACCGTGACGGCCCATGCCGCCATACGTGTCGACGATGATCTTGCGTCCGGTGAGGCCCGCATCGCCCTGTGGACCGCCGGTCACGAAGCGGCCGGTCGGGTTGATGTGATACGTCGGCTTCTTCTTCCGCCACTCCGTCGGAATGATGGGCTCGATCACTTCGGCGATCACCTCGCGTTTCACTCGTGAGGCAGCAACCTTCTCGTCGTGCTGGGTCGACACCACGACCGTATCCACGGCGACCGGGCGGTCGCCTTCATATGCCACCGTGACCTGAGCTTTGCCGTCGGGGCGAAGCCAGGTCAGCTCACCGGAATGACGAAGATCGGCGAGCCGCTTCGTCAGGCGATGCGCCAGCAGGATCGGGGCCGGCATCAGGTCTTCCGTCTCGTCGGTGGCGTACCCGAACATCATGCCCTGGTCACCGGCGCCGCCGGTATCCACACCCATCGCGATATCGCCCGACTGCTTGTCGATCGTGCTCATCACCGCGCAGGTGTGACTGTCGAAGCCGTACGTCGCGTCGGTGTACCCGATGCGGTGGATCGTGGAGCGCACGACCGAAGGCAAGTCGACCCAGGTAGACGTCGTGATCTCGCCCGCAATGACCGCCAGGCCAGTCGTCACCAGCGTTTCACACGCGACGCGAGCCGTTGGATCTTCGCCAATGATGGCGTCCAGGACCGCGTCGGATATGGCGTCAGCGACTTTGTCGGGATGACCTTCTGTTACGGATTCCGAGGTAAAAAGATGAACGGCAGGCACGATGAGTTGGCAGAGAGTTGGTGTTGTGACTATCCGGCGAAACGTAAGTGTTCGTGGGGCAATGACGGTACTGACGGCGTAGGAGAATCCCGGATTCTAGGCTCCGCCTTCTCCTGCCAGTCCGCCGTTTCCCATTGCCGCAACGAGGCGGAAACGCAATTCGCGTTCCGCGTCCGGTGCGGTCCGTGCCGCAAGCGCGGCACTCGCGGCTTCCGTCGCCAACGCGGTGCTGATGCCCCGAACGAGCCGCTTGGTCGCGGATACGGCGCGCGGATTCACGCTCAATTCACGGACCCCCAGTCCGATCAGCGCAAATGCCATCAACGGCTGTGAGGCCATCTCGCCGCAGACTGCAACATCGATCCCCTGGGCATCGGCGACGTCCACGATCCGCTTGATCAGGCGCAACACCGCCGGGTGCAATGCCGTGAATCGATTCGCGAGGTTCACGTTCCCCCGGTCGACTGCCAGCGTGTATTGCACCAGGTCATTGGTGCCGATGCTGAAGAACGCCACGTCACCGGCAAACGTATCGGCGGCCACCGCCGCGCCGGGCGTTTCCATCATCACGCCGAGTGGCACCTGCTTCCGGAACGGCACTCCGGCGGCTGAAAGCTCCGCCGCTGCCTCGTCGAGGAGGTGTCGCGCGGCGCGCACTTCCTCCACGCTGACGATAAGTGGGAGCATGATGCGCAGGTCGCCGTGCAACGCGGCACGCAGTAACGCCCGCAGCTGCACCTTGAACAGGTCCGGCGAATCGAGACACATCCTGATGGCGCGCCATCCCAGGAACGGATTCGCCTCGGTGGGATAGCCACCGACCGGCAACTTGTCGCCACCGATGTCAAACGTGCGCACAATGACCGGATGCCCCGCGAACGCTTCCACGACGCGGCGGTAAGCCCGGTACTGTTCCTCCTCGTCCGGCATGTTGGCACGGCCCACGACGAGAAACTCGGTCCGCATGAGGCCAACACCGTCCGCGCCGCTGCGGGCCGCGAACTCGGCGTCCTCGGGAAGGTCGACGTTGGCACGGAGCGTCAGGTGTACGCCGTCGGTCGTGACGGCATCGACGTCGGCAAACCGTGCCAGCTCGGCGTCACTTCGTGCCTGCGCGTCGGCGCGTGAGCGAAACGCCTCGAGCTCGTTCGGACTGGGGTCGATGACGAGCAGCCCGCTCGAGGCATCCAACACTGCGGCCTCACCGCCACGCAGCCGGCTGGTGGCATCGCGCAGCCCGACGACGGCCGGGATGCCTAACGATCTGGCCAGGATGGCGACGTGCGACGTGCGTGTGCCCGAATCGGTCGCGATGCCGGCGATCGCCTCGCGGTCGAGCTGGACGGTGATGCTCGGCGTGAGGTCGTGCGTGACCAGGATCGCGTTCGTCCCCTTCGGCACTTCCACCGGATCGTGATCCGGCAGGTTCATCAGCATCGACAGGACGCGGATGTGCAGGTCCACCAGGTCGTGCACGCGCTCGCGAAGCATGGGTGCCGCACTGCGCGCGAACTTCTGGCGCCACTCCAGCATCACGACATCGAAGGCCTTTTCCGCGTCGAGGTTCTGCCGGATGTACGACTCGACCTCGTTGAGCAGCGCGGCGTCGGCCAGCATGCCGATCTGGACCTCGAAGATCTCGGCTTCATCCGGACCGGCGTGCTGCTCGGCGCGCTCCTTTACCTGGTGCAGGCGTTTCCTGGCGCGCTCAACGGACTCGTGGAAACGCGCGATTTCGGCGTCGATCTGGTCATCGTCGATGATCCGGTGCGGGACTTCGGGGACTTCCCACCGCAGCAGCCGCACCGGGCCGACCACGATCCCTGGCGACGCCGAAATCCCGTGGAAGACGCGGTTCATGCGTCCTTCTCCCCGAATTTCGAGGCGACCAGTGCGGCCAGTGCGTCAACCGCCTGCTGCGCGTCATCACCCTTGGCGCATAACCAGAGCGTGGTGCCGTACTCCGCGGCGAGCATCATGACCCCCATGATACTCTTGCCGTTCACTTCCATGTCGTCGCGGCGGATCGTCACCTCGCTCTTGAAGCGCGATGCGGCCTTCACGATTTCCGCAGCCGGCCGCGCGTGGAGACCGTTCCGGTTCTCGATCCGCACTTCACGCTCGCTGGTCATCGGAGCACCGAGTAGAGGACGAATGCCGTGAGGACGCCGACCGAAACCTTCCAGCCTTCGGCGCGACCCTGAAGAACCGTGAGGATGACTGCACCGGCAATCGCCCCGGCCAGCGTTCCAAAAAGCACCAGATCACTGGATCCGATGATGCGGTCGATGGCGAGGGGAAGCGCCAGGCCGGCAAGTACCGCCGCCACCTTGCCAAGTTGCGGCGACGACTGCTGCAACAGTGGGTGACCTAACGATTGCGCCACGGCCAGCCCCTTGCGCCAGCCCGCCGCCAGTCCCCACACGCGCAAGCTGAGGTGACCGGCGTTGTAGAGCAGGAGGAAGGTCAGCACCGTCACCAGCGGCGAAGCGTCCAGCCCGAACGCCACGAGGGCCGTGAAGGAGCAGAGCGGAAGGAAGGTCGCCCAGACCAGGCGATCGCCGAGCGCGCCTAACGGGCCACAGAGCGCGGTCCGGAACCGCTCGATGCGCTCGGGCGCCTCCCCATCGAGCTCGGCCCGGGCCAGGGCCCCCACCGCCACGCTCGTCAGGTACGGGTGCGCATTGAAGTACTGGCTCTCCCGCGCGAGCGCCGCGCGATACTTGTCGCCGTGCAGTCCACCCGGCAGGCGACGGAGCGCCGGCTCGACGCAGAACCCGATGCCGTTCCCGACCAGTGTCTCGTAATTCCACGCGCTCTGCACGGCGAGCAGGCGGAAAAAGATCGAGATGCGCGTCGGCAACGGCAGCGGCGGGGTCGTCGGGCGCGCGGTCATGTCAGCACCACCAGGCCGACGCCACCCGCCAGGCCAATCAGGAATTCCCACCTGAAGCCGGGCACGGCATGAAACAACTTGTACGCCGCACCTAACGAGACCGCCCCCGCAGCGCCGACCACCATGGCGCGAGAGAACGGCGCGTCGGATCCCCAGCTCTGGAGCGCGGCCAATTGCAGCGGATGCAGCGCCGCCAGCCCGACCGCGGTGAGGATGATACCCCGGAAGAGATCCGCGACGAGACCCGCGACTTGCAATCCGATGACGGTCTGGCGCGAACCGCTGGCCACGGCGTCGTGGCGCCCGCGCGCCCACCACGCGTTGAGCTTGCGGACCTGCACCATGGACCACCCGCCAACCCACGCCACGGTCAGCGCGGCGAGGACCGAAGTTGCGAGCGGGCCCGCCTCGAACGTCATCGCCTTTGCGAAAAACGCACCGCCGATGACCGACGCGGATCCCCACTCCGGATAGCGGCTGGCGCCGAACGGGAGCGTATCGACGGCGAACAGCTCCAGCGTCGCGCCGATCAACAGCCCCGCCATTGCGTCGCCCATGAACGCGCCCGCGATCGTCGCGCCAACAATCGGACGCGACAACATGGCCTGCGGAAAGCTCACCGTGTCGAGCCCCAGCACGCCGCCAAGCAACGCCAGAATGACGATGTCGACGCCGTTCACGATCCATTCCCCGAGAGGAGCTCATCCAGCGTAACGGGACGCGCGGCAGGAACGTCCTGTGCCGTCACGTCGAGACCGCGAGCTTCCAGCGCGCGCAGCTGGGCTTCTTCGGCCGGCGACAGAAAGACATAGCGGAGGCGTTGCACACGGCCCGGCTTGTGATGGATGCCGCCAACGTTCACGCGGCGAATTTCCTCCGTCGCATCCACGAGCCGAGTCATCGTGCCGATATCACCAGTCAGGAGTAATCCCCGGCGTTCGTCGAATTGGTAGCGCTCGAGATTTGTCGCGGCCGACTCGACCGTGTCGAAATACACTTCCATGTCGGGTGGCACGCCCATGCGATACAGCTCCTGCTCCCAATCGCTCGCGGCGACTTCATCATCCACCAGGACGATGAACTGCAAGTCCAACGGCTGTCCCCACCCCACGACAACCTGGCCATGAATGAGCCGGTCATCGATCCTGTACAACTCAAGCGCCACGCAATCCTCCACTCACGACCAGCGCGGCCCTTCCCTTGTCGGCGGCGTGTTCGACCGCGTGCACATCACCCGACTCGGCGTGGAAGACGAAGTCGAGCATCGTCGCCAGGTTCACTCCGGTCACGACAGCAATGCCCGGCTGCTCGCGCTGAATTCGACGTGCGGCCATGGTACAACTCCCGGCCGGCAGGTCGGTGAAGATCACGGTTGCGCCGGATTGAGTGAGAACATCCTTCATCAGTGCCTCAACACCCTGCGCCGAAAGATCGCGATTGGTCACGCCGATGAAGACATCGGTGCGACCCGTGATCTGTTCGATGGCGGACAGCATGCCTTCCGCGAACGTGCCATGACCGGCAACCAGCGCCCTGATGCTACTCATCGTCCTGGACGAGGTACTGTTTGGCGTCGCGGGCATCGCGCATGCGACCAATCAACCGCTGATTGAACGCCTCGGCAGGATTCTCTCCGTAGTACCGCAACAGGTGATTCATCGCGATGACCTCCGAGATCACCGTGATGTTCTTTCCCGGATTCAGGTACACGGTGATCTTGGGCAACTCCACGCCGAGAATCGTGGTGACAATCGGCTCCAACCCTGTCCGCTCGACGGGCGCATGCTCCGACCACTCCTCGAGCTGCACGACCACTTCGATGCGTTTCTGCTGGCGGACGGCACGGATGCCGAAAATGGAGCGGACGTCGATCAGGCCAACGCCGCGGATTTCCATGAAGTGCCGCTGCAGCTCGTGTCCCCTGCCGATGAGCAGGTCGTTGCCCCGACGGAAGCAGATGACGAGGTCGTCGGCAACGAGACGATGCCCGCGCTCGACGAGATCAAGCACGCACTCTGACTTGCCGATGCCGCTCGCGCCGGTGAACAACAGTCCCACGCCAAAGACGTCAGCGAGCGAACCGTGCAGGGTGCTGCTGGGCGCGAACAACTCTTCCATCACCGGCTTCAGGCGCCGGTACACTTCGGCGGTCTTCATGGGAGAGCGCAACACGGCGACCCTCGCCGCCACGGCGAGTTCCACCAGCGGCGACACCGCGTCGAGTCCTTTCGTGATGATCACGCACGGGATCGGGAACGCGAAGAACTGCGTGAGGATACGCCTGCGCTCGGATTCGCTCAGGGTGCTGAGGTAGGTAATCTCGGTTTCGCCGAGTATCTGGACCCGCTCGGCGGTGAAGCGGCCGACGTACCCTGCCAATGCGAGGCCCGGGCTGGACACATCCGGGTTCTCGATTTCGCGGGCGTGACCATCGCTGCCGCCCAGCTGCTCGAGTTGCAGCGGCCCCTTGAGTCGCTCGATCAGCTTGCCGACGGTGACGGCCACCGCGCGCTCTCTCCTCGTTAGGTGCGCACCGGGCGCCGGGCCCGGCGGATGTTCATCCGTCCCACGCGCCGCAGCTGGGCCTCGAGGTGCGCGAGCGCGGCCGCCAGCGCCGGCCCGAAGTACCGCCCGGTGCCTTCCGCCACCAACCTCTGGCCGCGCGCCTGCAGCTCCAGTTCCACGCGGCGCATGCGGCCATCCTCCTCGAACCGGATCACGCCCGACACCGGCCGCGTTAGGCGCAACCCGAGCCGTTGCAGGGCGCGGCTCGCGTTCTGCCGGACCCGTTCCGGGACCGTGGCGTGATGGGACTGAAAGACGATTTCCACAGATGTTATCCTCCACCTTCGATTCTTGGCTCTTCCAGCCTTCGCTGGTGAAGCACTTCGTCCAGGTGCTGCGCCGTTTCCGACGCGGCACGCTCCCAGGTAAACGATGTCGCGAAAGCCCTTCCCTGCACGCCCAGCCGTTCGGCCAGGGCGCGATCGCCGGCCAGGCGGGTCATGGATGCCGCCAGCCCCTCGATGTCACCATGCCTTACGAGAAACCCGGTCTCACCATGCCTGACGGACTCCCTGATGCCTGGTGAGTCGGATGCGATGACCGCCGTCCCGCACGCAGCAGCCTCGAGGTTTGTGATCCCCCAGCCCTCCTTTGGTGACGTGAAGACCAGGGCCCAGGCGCGGCGCAGGAGCCGGAGCTTGTCGGCCTCGCTGATTCGCCCAAGAAACGTCACGCGATCACCGAGGTCAAGCGAGTTCGCCAGGCGTTCCAGTGCCGGTCGGTAATCGCCCGCACCCGCCACCTCGAGGCGGGCTCCGGGGATCGCCGCACGCGCAAAGCCACGCAAAACCAGGTCCACTGCCTTGTAACGCTTGAGGCGGCCCAGGTACGCAAAGACGGGTGTTGCTGATCGATCTCCCGGACTCGGTGTGTACGTCGTTGAGTCGATGCCGCAATAAATGACGCGGATCTGCTCTCGACTGATCCCTCGCCCTGCGAGGTCATCCGCGGTGCTCTCGCTGATCGCCTCGAAGGGAACACCACGATACACCCAGGGAATCGGCCGCTCAGCGAGCCAGACTGCAGCAGCGAGTGGCCGGGGAAGCTCATCGAACACCGTCGATCCAAAGAGGTGCGGCACCACTGCCACCACCGGAACCGCACCCCAGTGTGGAGTGTGCAGCGGCATCTTGTTGATGTCCTCGACGAGGACGTCGAATGGCCGATGCGCGAAGTGCTCCTTGTAGGCGCCGCGGGCAAGCATGCGAAACGTGTTACGCGTGCCGACGCGCGTTACCGCGATTCCGTCGAGCACCGCACGGGGAGCGCAGCCGGGCCACCCTCCGCACAGCAGGCTGACTTCGTGTCCCTGCGCGGCGAGTCGTCCGAAGATCTCGTGCAAGTGGATTTCGGCGCCCCCGGCCTGCGGATTCTCGCGATCCTGCCAGTTCACGACCAGGATCTGCAATCAGATCCTCCCGAGACGGCGTGCCAACGCGTCGAGCACGCCGTTCACAAACCGGGCGCTCGCGTCCGTCCCGAATCGCTCGGCGAGGTGGATCGCTTCCTTGATCACGGTAACGGGCGGGGTTTCCCCGATGCGCAGCTCGCTCGCGGCGAGGCGCAGGACGGACCGGTCGATCGCGCTCAGTCGTTCCAGGCGCCAGTTCGTCGTAACACTGGCCAGGTCGTTGTCGATTTCCTTCAACGATTCGGCGGCCTCCTCCAGCAGCGGCGCGGCGACCTTCCGCTCTTCAGGGCCAACAGCAAGATCGGCGAACAGCCGCTCGCCTACCTTGAGCAGTCCGGCGTCAGGAACCAGGTCCCACGCGTACAACGCCTGCAGCGCGCGAGCACGCGCACGCCGGCGGACGCGGATTTCATGCGCTGTCAGCGGCATCGAGTCGATCGAGCAGGTCCACCATCTCGAGGGCCGCCATCGCGGCGTCCCATCCCTTGTTGCCGTGATCGCCGCCGGCCCGGGCCAGCGCCTGCTCCGTCGTATCGCAGGTGAGCACGCCTAACGCTACCGGAACCTCGAATTCGGCAGCCGCCTGCTGCAGCGCCCGCGCACATTCGCCGGCGACGTAGTCGAAGTGCGGCGTCTCACCGCGGATGACGGCGCCCAGCGCCACGACGGCGTCGTAGCGATCCATGGACAACAGCCGCCTGACGGTGACTCCCAGTTCCCACGCGCCGGGGACCCAGATCACGTCGATATCCTCGAGCGCGACGCGGTGCCGGGTCAGCGCGTCCAGCGCGCCATCCACCAGTTTCTGCGTGACCTCTTCGTTGAACCGGCTGACGGCGACAGCCATCTTGCGCCCGGCCCCGTGCGGGGTGCCGCTGAAGTCCGCCATTCAGGTGGACAGCAGGTGTCCGAGCTTGTCTCGCTTGGCGTCGAGATACCCCGCGTTCTCATCGGTCGGCGGTGCGCTGAGGTGCACGCGGTCGACAATCTCCAGGTCGTAGCCACTCAATCCGACGAGCTTCTTGGGATTGTTGGTCAGCACCCGGATCCGCCTAACGCCGAGGTCGAGGAGGATCTGGGCGCCGATCCCATAGTTTCGGAGGTCGGGGGCGAAGCCCAGCTTTTCGTTGGCCTCGACGGTGTCGTGGCCGGCATCCTGCAGCTCGTACGCCTTCAGCTTGTTGAGCAGGCCGATCCCGCGCCCTTCCTGGTCCAGGTAGACGATCACGCCGCGCCCTTCCTCGGCGATGCGCTCCATCGCCTTGCGGAGCTGCCAGCCACAATCGCAGCGCTGCGAGTGGAAGACGTCGCCCGTCAGGCACTTCGAGTGCATCCGCACCAACACACTGTCGGCGCCGGCGAGATCGCCGTAACTGAGCGCGACATGTTCGTGATCGTCGACGTCGTTCCGGTAGGCGTGGATCCGCCAGTCCTCGGTCCCGATGTCCGTCGGCAGCCTGGCCTCGGCCACGCGGTGCACCAGTTTGTCCGTCTTCAGGCGATGCGCGACCAGGTCGGCAACGGTGATGAACGTGAGGCCGTGCTGCGCCGCATAACGATCGAGCGCATCGCGCCGCATCGCGTGGCCGTCATCGTCGAGGATCTCGCAGACGACGCCAGCGGGCGTAAGGCCGGCCAGCCGGCACAGGTCGACCGCAGCCTCGGTATGCCCGACGCGCTGCAGCACGCCGCCGCCCCGGGCGCGCAGGGGATGGATGTGACCCGGCGTCCGGATGTCAGCCGGCCCCTTCGTCGGGTCAGCGACAACGCGAATGGACGCGGCGCGATCCGAGGCACTGATGCCGGTGGTCACGCCGTATTGCGGTCCGGCATCGACGCTCACGGTAAACGCCGTGCGCATCGCGTCCGTGTTTTCGCGGGCCTGCAGCGAGAGACCCAGCTGCGCCACGCGAGCCGGTTCAAGGGCGACGCAGATCATCCCCTTCGCGCGGAGCATGAAGTTGACCATGTCCGTCGTCACCAGCTCGGCGGCGCAGATCAGGTCCCCCTCGTTTTCGCGCGATTCGTCGTCGGCGACGACCACGAACTTCCCGTCGCGGAGGTCCTGGATTGCCTGTCCTACGGTGCCAAAGGCCATGCTGAATCCTAGTGGACAGCAGGCCAGAGGCCAGAGACTCGAGGCCAGAGGAACCGTTGACCTCTGGCCTCTGGCCTGGCTTCAAGGGGCTTGATAAGGCGCGAGCAGGGCCTGCACGTACTTGCCGATGACGTCCGCTTCGAGATGGACCCGGTCCCCCGCGACAAGCGCACCTAACGTCGTGTGTCGCTCGGTCCACTCGATGATCGACACCTGAACTACCCCGGGTGCGGGCACGCGATTGACCGTCAGGCTGACGCCGTCGACGGTGAGGGAGCCATGGGGCACCAGCAGTCGCGCCACTTCCGGCGGCACGTCGATATCGAGCAGCAGGGCGCTCTCCTGTCGTGCGACCGAGCGGACCGTGCCAACGCCATCGACATGGCCCTGCACCATGTGTCCGCCGAATCGATCGCCGACCTTCATCGCCCGCTCGAGATTCACCCGCGTGCCGGTCGACCACGATCCGATCGTCGTGCGATCGAGCGTCGTCACAACTGCCGCGACCACGAAGGAGTCCGCCCTGGACGACCGAACCGTCAGGCAGGCGCCGTTGATCGCAATGCTCTCTCCGTCCTGTAAGTCAGGCCACGGAGAGCGCACACGAAACTCGCGCCCCGCATCCGCATCCGAGACTGATTCGATCGTCCCGATTGCTTCGACCAGGCCGGTGAACATCAGTGTCCCTTGGGCGCGAGCACCATCATGTGGTCGTCGCCAACCCACTCGGAGCGCAACAGCCGGAACCGGAAGTCTTTTGTGGCCCCAATGGACATCCCGGCAAATGCCGGGAGCGATCCCTGTCCGAGCAGGATGGGTGCCTGAAAGAGGATCACGCGGTCGACGAGGTCTTCCTCGAGTATGGCGGAAGTCAGCGACGCGCCCCCCTCGACCAGCAGCGATTGAATCCCGCGCTGCCGCAAAGCCTGCAATGATTCACGCAGTGATGCCGACGTAAGCACCTCCACACCGAGCTCTCTCAGTGCATGATCGTAGCTCGGATCTGAGGCTGCCGCGAAGACGATGACCGGCGCCTCATGTGTTCCCTGCGCGAGCCGGGACGTCAAGGGCAACCGCCCGTGCCGCGAAAAAACGACGCGCGTGGGACGCACGCGCGGCGGAACCGCGTCGCGCACCGTGAGCAACGGATCATCGGCGAGTACCGTCCCCATTCCCACTGCGATCGCGTCGTTGCCGGCGCGGACGTGATGCACGCGCTGCCGGGCCGGCGGGCCAGTCAGCCAGCTCGTGGTGCCCGAGGCATTGGCGATCGCTGCGTCGAGCGAGATCGCCAGTTTCAGCGTGACCCACGGCCGGTCGAGCCGGAAGGAATTCAGGAATGCCGCATTGAGCTCCGATGCGGCGTCCACCAGCACGCCCACATCCACGCGAATGCCGGCGGCGCGAAGTCGCTCGACGCCGCCTCCTGCTTCGGGGTTCGGGTCACGCACCGCCACGACGACGCGCGCGATGCCGGCGGCGATGATCGCGTCGACGCAGGGCGGCGTCTTCCCGTAGTGGGTGCACGGCTCGAGCGTGACGAAGAGATCGGCTCCGCGCGCGTTCTCCCCCGCACCGTTCAGGGCCTCCACCTCGGCGTGGGCGCCGCCAAATTCGCGGTGCGCGCCTTCCCCGACGATCCGGCCATCGCGCACGACCACAGCGCCGACGAGAGGATTGGGTGACACTTTCCCCCAGCCGGCGTGGGCAAGTTCCAGGGCGCGCGCCATCCACGCGTCGTCCCCGGCCCGTGAGACTCCATCGGCCGCACGGAGCGGACTGCCAGGCGCTGCCCGGCTCGTCATGCCTAACGATCTTCCAGCCGGACCGCGCCCGATCCAGGCACGACTTCTCCGGCCACCCAGCCCCTTACGCCGGCCTGCGCCGCCGACTCCAGCAAGGCCCCGGTGTCTGATGGAGCCACGAGCGCCATCAGGCCGACGCCCATGTTGAATGCGCGGAACTGCTCGTCGATCGAGACCCCGCCGGCGTCGCCCAGCTGGCGGAAGACGTTAGGCACGTTCCAGCTCCCCGTGCGCACCACGGCGTCGAGTGAGTCCGGCAGGGCGCGGTTGAGGTTCCCCGGGATCCCGCCGCCCGTGATGTGGGCGAGGGCATGGACGCGCCGCAGGTGCGGCCGGATGATCGCCAGGTACGAGCGATGCACGCGCAGCAACACGTCGGCCACGGTGGCGCCGTCCTCACCTGGAAATGCCTCGTGGACGCCGAGCGCCATCCGCTCGCTGACGATCCGCCGGGCGAGGGAGTAGCCGTTGGTATGGAGACCGGTCGATTCGAACGCGACGATCGTGTCGCCGGCGCGAACACGATCCGGGCCAAGCGCGGCGGATTCCTCGACCGTGCCCACGATGAAGCCGGCGAGATCGTAATCCGGTGCGGTGTAGAGACCGGGCATTTCCGCCGTCTCGCCACCGATCAACGCACAGGCGTTTTCACGGCACCCCGCGGCGACCCCGCTCACGATCGCTTCGGCAACCGCTGGATCGAGTACGCCAAACGCGACGTAATCGAGGAAGAAGAGCGGCACCGCGCCCTGCGCCAGGATGTCGTTCACGCAGTGATTCACCAGGCAATGGCCGATCGTGTGGTGTCGACCGGATTCGATCGCCACATTGATTTTCGTTCCCACGCCGTCGGCGCTCGCGACCAGCAGCGGGTTGTCGCCCGTTGGCGCGCGGAACAACCCGCCAAACGACCCGAAGGCACCCACCGCCCCGGCGGTACGCGTGGATTCCACCAGCCGCCGATAGCGCTCCTTGGCGTCTTCGGCGGCATCGATGTCGACGCCGGCGGAGCGATAGTCCATCGCGTCGTTCACTCGGGGAGTTCCTCCTCGAACGCCACAAGCTTGCGGAAGCCTTCCAGGCGACGCGCGATATCGACGCGATGAATTTCCAGCAACCGATCGATGGAGAACCGTTCCACGGCAAATGAGCCTAACGTCGATCCGTACACGACGCCGCGCCGCATCGCCGCCTCGTCCGTCCGGCCGGTCCGGGCCAGGTATCCGACGAAACCGCCGGCGAACGAGTCACCCGCCCCCGTGGGATCGAAGACCTCTTCGAGCGGATATGCCGGCGCGAAGAAGACCGAGTTTCCGGTGAACATGTACGCTCCATGTTCGCCCTTCTTGATGACCACCGTCTTCGGCCCGCGCGCGAGGATCCACCGCGCAGCACGCACAATGTTGAACTCGTTGGTGAGCTGCCGGGCTTCGGCGTCGTTCACCAGGAGGATGTCGACGCGCTCGAGCAGCTGAAGCAGTTCATTGCGGCGACTCTCGATCCAGAAGTTCATCGTGTCGCACGCGACCAGCTTCGGCTTCTCGACCTGGTCCAGCACATCGAGCTGCAGTCGGGGATCGATGTTGCCGAGGAAGACGTATGGTGATTTCCGGAACTGATCCGGGATCGTCGGTCGGAACTGCGAGAACACGCCGAGGCGCGTTTCCAGGGTCTCGGCTGAATTGAGGTCGTGGCGATACCGCCCACGCCAGCGGAAGGATTCGCCGTCCGCCTGGACCAGGCCCGCCATGTCGACGCCTCGCGCGCGAAGCGGCTCGAGCTTCTCCATCGGGTAATCGTTGCCGACGACCCCGACGAGGTTGACTTTCGTCAGGTGTGATGCCGACGCGGAAAAGAACGTGCCGGATCCGCCGATGGCGTCCTCGATCTTGCCAAAGGGCGTTTCGACAGAATCGAGTGCAACTGATCCGACGACGAGGACTGAGTTCATGCGCGATTTGACAGTGGACGTGGGACGTGGGATGTGGGAGAAACCTGATAAACCTGCCTGATAGACGCGGCGCTCATCGGACGTTGGGTTCTCCCACGTCCCACGTCCCACGTCCGCTGTTCACATTCGCTCCGGCGCCGAAATCCCGAGAATCGTCAGGCCGTTGCGCAAGACGATTTGTGCCGCGCGAGCAAGAGCGAGTCTCGCCTCTCGAACGCCTTCCGGTGCTTCGAGCACGCGCACCTTGTGGTACCAGTTATGCGCGAGCCGCGCCGTTTCGTGCAGCGAGGCGGCCACGCGTTGCGGCTCACGTGCTTCGTGGGCGGACGCGATCAGCTTGGGGAAATCAAGGATCGCCGCGACCAACGTCCGTTCCGATTCCTCTCCAAGAGCAGCGAAGTCTGTCCCCTCCCCGGATATCGCCGCTGCATCGATGCCGCCCACGCGAAAGAAGCCGCTCATCCGGGCGTGCGCCATCTGGATGTAATAGACGGGATTCTCTTCTGACTGGGTGCGCGCCAGGTCGACGTCGAAGGTGAGCGGCGTGTCCGCCTTGCGCATCAGGAAGAAGTAGCGCACCGCATCCCGACCGACTTCATCGACCAGGTCACGCACCGTGACGTAGCTGCCGGCGCGCTTCGAGATCTTCACCTCTTCGCCGCCACGCATCACGGTGACCATCTGGTGGAGCTGGTACTCCGGATACCCCGGCGGAATACCCTGGCCCAGTGCCTGCAAGCCGGCACGGACGCGGACCACGGTGCTGTGATGATCGGCTCCCTGCACGTTGATCGCATGACGGAAGCCACGCCGCCATTTCGTGATGTGGTAGGCGACGTCGGGCACGAAATACGTATAGGAGCCGTCCGATTTCCGCATAACGCGGTCCTTGTCGTCTCCGTAGTCGGTCGTGCGCAGCCAGATCGCACCACCCTCCTCGAACGTGTGGCCCGCATCGGCCAGCATCCGCACCGTCTCGTCGACGTTGCCGTCCGTGTATAATGACGACTCGAGGAAATAGACGTCGAAGCGCACGCCCAGTGCCTTCAGGTCGCGATCCTGTTCCTCGCGTAATTCCCTGATCGCAAACGTGCGGACGCGCTCGAGGTCGTCGCCACGCGGATCGTCAGGATGGGCATCCGCGTAGGCGGCGGCGATCTCGCGGATGTATTCGCCGTGATAGCCGCCCTCGGGGATCTCGAGCTTGCCTGAAAGACGCTCGATCAATCGCGCCCTGACAGACAGCGCGAGGTTCTGGATCTGTCCCCCGCCGTCGTTGTAGTAGAACTCGCGTGTCACGGCCCAGCCGTTCCATTCGAGCAGCGAGGCGATGGCGTCACCTAACGCGGCCTGGCGCCCGTGTCCCACGTGGAGCGGCCCGGTCGGGTTGGCCGACACGAATTCCACGTTGAAGGCCTCACCCTGCCCCTCGTTATGCCGGCCGAAGCGCTCGCCGGCCGCGATGACGCTCGCCAGCCCTCCAGCCGCGGCTCCTGTATCGAGCCGGAAGTTGATGAACCCCGCCCCGGCGACAGTCGCCTCCCGAACGCCGGCGCGCTGCACATCCATGCCGGCGATGAGTTCGCGCGCAATCTCCTGCGGCTTGCGGCGCAGCTGCCGCGCCAGCGTCATGGCGAGGTTGGTTGTCCAGTCGCCGAACGCGGGATCGCGGGGGCGTTCCACGACCGGCTCGATGGGGCCTGCAGCCCCGAGTCCGCGAGCCGCCTCGATCAGCGCATCGCGAATGATCGCGTCAGGAGTCACTCGACCCCGAGCCTTTTGACGACGACTTGTCGCCCGACGACTTCTCTGATGACTTCTCGCCTGACGACTTGTCGCTCGACGACTTGTCGCTCGACGACTTCGAGCCGCTTTCGCCGCCTGACGAGCCGCCTTCGCCCTTCGCTGACTCCGCCGCTTTGCGCTGATCCTTCTTTCCGTCCTTGCCGTAGTCCGTGATGTAGAAGCCCGAGCCCTTGAAGAGGAGCCCGGAACCACCGGACATTTTGCGCTCAGACACCTCGCCGCATTCAGGACACTTCATGCTGCTTTCGGCGGAACTGATCGTGCGAAAGAAGTGCTCGAATTCGTGGCCTCTGGGGCAGCGATATTCGTACGTGGGCATTGATTAACCAGGGAAACAGGAAACAGGAAACAGGAAGCAGGACAGGGGACTGCAAGTCGTTACAAGTTACTGACTTGTCTGGAGCAACTAAAGCGGTTTGCGAGGGAGCTCAAGTACCGTCTCAGCTTCACGCCGGGACAAACGCGCCCCACTCCTCGCGCAGCACGTCTGCGATCTCTCCAACGGTCGCTCGTCCCCGCACCGCCTCGATAATAACAGGCATCAGCGACGGCCGTCGGTCCGCGTTTGTGTCATCGCGGTAGGCTCGCGCGGTTTCACGAACTTCGTTGAGGACACTGTGAAGCGAATCGGCGTTCCGTTGTTCACGACGAGCGTGCAGCCGCGCGATCTGGTCTGCTTCGAGGCGACCGTAGTCGGGCCTTGGCACCGACACTTCTTCTCCGGTATCGGCAAAGCGGTTGACGCCAACGATCGTGGTTTCCCCGGATTCTACGCGGAGCTGATGAGCGTAGGCACTGCGGGCAATCTCATCATGGAGGAAGCCACTCTCGATTGCACGCGACGCACCGCCCAACTCGTCGATGCGCGCCATCAACTGGACGGCGCCCCGCTCCAGCTCATCGGTCAACCACTCGACGAAGTAGCTCCCAGCCAGCGGATCGACGGTGCTCGCAACTCCGGATTCGTAGGCGGCAATCTGCTGCGTGCGCAGCGCGAGTGTCGCCGCTTCGCGCGTCGGAAGGGAGAGCGCCTCGTCGTACCCGTTCGTGTGGAGTGACTGCGTCCCTCCCAGTGCGGCGGCGAGGGCCTGGATCGTGACACGCACGACGTTGTTGAGTGGCGATTGCGCCGTGAGGGTGACCCCGCCGGTCTGGGTGTGAAAGCGCAGCCGGCAGCTCGCGTCCGATGCGCCGAAGCGCTCGCGCATCAGGCGTGCGTACATGCGCCGAGCGGCGCGGAACTTTGCCGCCTCCTCGAACAAGTCGGTGTGCGCCGCAAAGAAGAACGAGAGGCGGGGCGCAAATTCGTCGACGGCGAGTCCGCCCTCGATTGCTCCCTTCACGTATTCAATCGTGTTGGAGAGCGTGAACGCGAGCTCCTGCACGGCGGTCGCTCCTGCCTCGCGGATATGGTATCCCGAGATCGAGATCGGATTCCACTGGGGAACCTCTGCCGCGCAGAAGCGGAACGTGTCGGTGATCAACCGCAGGCTCGGGCCGGGAGGATAGATGTAGGTCCCTCGCGCCAGGTACTCCTTGAGGATGTCGTTCTGGATCGTGCCAGACAGTTTCGCACGGCCGAAGCCACGCTCCTCGGCGACCACGATGTACATCGCCAGGAGGGTCGCGGCCGTCGCGTTGATGGTCATCGAGGTTGACACACTATCGAGCGGAATGCCCTCGAGGAGCGTGTGCATGTCATCGACGGTGTCGATGGCCACGCCGACGCGTCCCACTTCACCGACCGCACGTGGTGAATCGGAGTCGATTCCCATCTGCGTCGGGAGATCGAAGGCCACCGAGAGGCCCGTCTGCCCCGCCTCGAGCAGCTGGCGAAACCGGGTGTTTGTCTCGGCGGCCGTGCCGAATCCGGCGTATTGCCGCATGGTCCACAGGCGCCCGCGGTACATGTTCGCCTGGACACCGCGCGTGAACGGAAAGCTCCCAGGATCGCCTAACGCTGAGTCGTAGGTGCCCGCTACGTCATCGGGCCGATATACTGGGGCGATGGGAATGCCGGACGGCGTGCGTTTTTCGCTCGAACTCATGCGGCGAAAGGTACGGGCGAAAACCGGATGTGGGATGTGGGAGTGGGAGGAACCTGAGGTCTGACCCCGCGGAAAAAGTCGCGGCGGACGGATCGGTGGCCGAATCACTTTTCATGATCCATGAATCGTGGATAACGATTCACGATTCACGACTGCGGATTTTTCCGCCTCTCTACGCGCTGGCCGTCTCCCGCATCTTTCAGCAGTTCGCGCGCGGTCTGGACGTCATCCTTGCTGCCGATGTACAGGGGCGTGCGCTGGTGCAATTCGTCGGGCATGATGTTCAGGATATCGGCTCGGCCGTCTGTAGCCGCACCGCCGGCGGCTTCCACCACGAACGCCAGCGGATTCGCCTCATACAGCAGGCGCAGCTTGCCACGGGGGCTCTGCGTGTTGGCCGGATACGCGAACAAGCCGCCGCCCCCCGTCAGGTTGCGGTGAAAGTCGGCGACGAGCGAACCGACGTAGCGCTCGTTCATCGGCTTCTGCGAACCATCCAGGCCGCGGTATCGTCGCATCAACGCGGTCACCTTGCTGTCCCACGACTGCTCGTAACCGTTGTTCACCGACAGGTACCGCCCGCGGGTCGGGATCTGGATGTTCGGATGCGAAAGCAGGAACTCCCCGATCGACGGATCCAGCGTGAAGCCGTGGACGCCTTGCCCCGTCGTGTACACCATCATCGTGCTCGACCCGTACAGCACGTAGCCGGCGGCGACCTGGCGGCGACCGGGCTGCAGCATGTCCTCCAGATTCCCGTGCGAGCCGCGCGTGATCTTCCTCAACACCGAGAAGATCGTGCCGACAGGAACATTGACGTCGATGTTCGACGATCCGTCGAGCGGATCGAACAGGAGGACATACTTCCCGCACTTGAACTCGTCGGGAATCGGGATGATGTCCGGCTCTTCTTCCGACGCCATGGCCGCCAGCCGGCCGGTGTGATCCATCGCCTTCACGATGATCTCGTTGGCAAAGACGTCGAGCTTCTGCTGGATCTCCCCCTGGACGTTCTGCGAATCCAGTGCGCCCAGGATGTCCACGAGCCCGGCGCGACGGACCTTGCTGGAAATCATCTTCGCCGCCAGGCAGACATCGTACAGGATACCGGACAGCTCGCCCGTCGCTTCGGGGTAGAGCTTTTCCTGCTCGATGATGTAGCGCTCGATTGTGACAACTGAGGTCGCGGTGTGCTTGACCACGGGCGGCCCTGGCTCGGGTGAGAAGCGGCGTTTAGAAACTGATCCGTGTTGCAAAACCCATGCAAGGGCGAATCACCCTCCCGATCGTCCCCGCGGTCGCAAACGGCGTAGCGTCCAGCGCGTTTCGTCGGTCGCAACATGGAGTTGGGCGCTTCCATCGACGGCCACGATCACCGACCCGGCATCGTCCGTGCGCAGCACCTGCGTTCCGCGCGCGCGCAGCGCCGACATGACCTCGGGGCTCGGATGCCCATAGCGATTCCCGGCTCCGACACTCACCAGGGCGATACGCGGGCGCACGGCATCGAGCAATGGCGCGGTCGTGCTGGTCTTGCTTCCGTGATGGCCGACCTTCAGCACGTCGGCCTGGAGGTTTGCGCCAAATCGCTCGACCAATCGCGCCTCCACGTCGCGTTCGGCGTCACCGGTCAGGAGGATCCGGACGCCGCGAAATTCCGCCATCACCACAACGGACGCGGCGTTCGCGTCAGGCGCGTTCGCAATCTCCACCGAATCGGGTGACAGCACCGTGAGCCTCACGCCGTCGATCTCGATCGGCATGCCGGCGCGCGCAACACGCCATGTGACCCCCTTCAACCGCGCCGCCGATAACACGTCGTCGTACACACTACTGGGCTGGGGATAGCCACCGTCCCAGACGAAGCCGACGGGAACCTTCTTCAGGATCGAGGCCGCGCCCCCGATATGGTCAGCGTGGGGATGCGAAAGGATAAACGCCGCGACCGTCCCGCCTTTTCGTCTCAAATACGGCGCGACGATGCGTTCTCCAACATCGGAATCGCGCCATTGATCACCTGCGTCCACCAGGATCCATCGCCATCGTGGCGTGCGCAGCGCGATCGCATCGCCCTGCCCGACGTCGATCATGTGAATCTCGAGGCGATCGCCGGCCGGCCGCACCACGGGCCACCAGAGCGCTGCCCCGATCGCCCAGCTACAGACGAGCGCCGGCCGGCCCCAGTGCCGTGAGACACATGCCGTGAGCAGCGCGCCTGACGAGGCCGCGATCAGGATCGCCGTGACCGCGGTCGGCTGTACATCGAGCGCCGATGCGGGTATTGCTGCTCCATACGCGCCGACTTTTTCGATCGCCAGGAGCAGGACCCGCGCGCCGTCGGCGAGGAGAGAAGCCGCTGCGTGTATCGGCGCCAGCACGAGCGTCAGAAACAGGACAGGCTGCGCCAGCCCGAAGAGCGGCGCCGCCAGGAGGTTCGTGACAGGGGCGGCGAGACTCACACGACCAAAATGCCAGGCAACGATGGGCGCGGTCACGAGGCTGGCAATGATGGTCGCGATGGTTTCCCTCGTCAGGCGCCTTCCCCATTCCGGCACCCGGTCCATTGGCAGCCGGCGCGAGAGCCTGCCGCTCGCGATCAGGCCCGCCATGCCCGCCACGCTCAGGTGATAGCCGATTTCGTTCACCACTCTCGGCTCGATCAACGGCAACGCGGCGCCCAGCGCCAGCAGCGCCCATGGAGACGTCGGGCGTTGAAATCTTCGCGAGGCAACGACTGCGGCATACATCGCCGCCGATCGCACCGCGGGTGATGGCGCGCCCACGAACAGCACAAAGACACTGATTGTTATCGTGGCAACGATTTCGGCGCGGCGTGTGGACGCGCCGATCATCATCAGGATGATGACGACACCTTCAGCCAGCACGGCGACGTGTAGCCCCGACACCGACAGCATGTGGATGATGCCGGCGTCGGCAAATTGACGGCGTACGTCGCGCGAAATATCACGCTCGTCGGCGATGAGCAGCGCCCGTGCCAGCGGGGCCTGCGCTCCATACAGGCGGTCGATGATGTCTCCGGCGCGGGTCCTCGAGCGCGCGAGCATGCCGGGACCGTCGATAACACGCAGGCTGGTTTCGCTGAACACGACCTGCCGCCCTTCTCGCCGGGCCGTCCCCCGCACGTGTACGCGCGCTCCGGCTGCCGCAATCCCACTCGTGACGCGCAAACGCACCGGCACCCGGCACCCGTCGCCTAACGCTGTTCCGCGCGCGGTCTGGCGGGGTTTCGCGTCCTCACGCAGCCGCGTGGTGGCGAAGCCCTGGCGTTCAATCGCAACCGCGCACGCCTCGTCGGCGGTCGCCGTACTCCACCCTGTGACTGCGCCGGCAATCGTCAGGCAGGCCAGTGCGCCAATTTCGATCGATCGTTTCCACGCCGCACCGGCCGCGACCAATCCCGACCCCGCGAGGCAGAAAAACATTTCGCCGCCCGACCCCAACAGGAGCCCGGCGGCGACCGCGATGTACGCCTGCATGACCAGTGGCACCACGCGCCCTCATCGTCAGCGCACGGCACCTCCCTGCGCCGTCACGAAGGCTTCGGGACCATGCCGTGGATTGCGTTGGACACGGCGCATGGCCTCGAGCACCAGCACCGCCACCTCGGCCTGGGCCTGGTCCCGGGTCAACGCCACTCGCGTGACCGCCGAACCGACACCGCTCCCCGAGATGTATCGGGGCCGAGCATGGTTCAGGGCGTGCGTGATCACATCATCCTGGCATTTCGAGCAGTGACAATATCCCGCCTCCAGGTCCCGGAGTCGGACGAACACTTCCTGAACGGATTCTTCGAGAAGGTTTTGCATTGCCCGCGACGCTGGCCCGGCGGGTGTTAGCCGGGCTCACTTTTAAGACGCCCCGGCAGTCAGGAGGTAAGTGGCATCTGCGGTCAAGCAACCGCGCGTGTGACGCTGCTCACATTCCTTCACAGCAGGGGTCAGACCGGGGTCAGACCAGGGTCAGATTCCAATCTGACCCCGGTCTGACCCCGGTCTGACCCCTGCCCTCAGCCAGCCACCGGTAGCCGCTGGCGCTCGTTGACGACGGCACCGGTAAAGGTCGACCCGGTCGTCCCCGTCAATTCCACGGTGAGGTAGTGGCCGATCAGGGACTCGGCGCCGGGGATCAGCACGGTCTTGAAGTCGCGCGACCGCGCCTGGAGTAGCTCACCGCGACGTGCGGTCCGCTCCACGAGCACTTCTCGCCGCTGGCCAAGCAAGCCAAGATTGCGCCGCCGGGCGTTTGTGCGGACCACGGTGATCAGTCGGGCGAGCCGCTCGGTCGCCACCTCGTCAGGCACCGTCTCCGATTCCGGAAAGCGCGTCGCAGGTGTCCCTTCACGTGGCGAGAACTTGAACGTGAAGGCGTCGTCGAAGCCAACCGCTTCCACCGCGGACAGGGTTTCGGCGAAGTCTTCCTCCGTCTCGCCCGGAAATCCGACGATGACGTCCGTCGTCAGGGAGAGGCCTGGAATGGCGGCACGCAGCCGGTCCACGCATTCCAGGTAACCTTCGCGTGAATAGCGACGAAGCATGCGCCGCAGCACCCGGCTCGATCCGGACTGCATGGGCAGGTGCACATGCTCGCAGACCGTCTCGACCTCTCTCATCGCGGCGATCACCGCGTCGGAGAAGTCATTCGGGTGTGGACTCGTGAATCGCACGCGCCGGATCCCGTCGACATTGCCGACGGCGCGGAGCAGCGCCGCAAAGTCGTACTCGCCGTCGTTGTAGGAATTCACGGTCTGGCCGAGCAGGACGACTTCCGTCAGTCCCTCGGCTGCGACGATTTCCACTTCGCGCACGACATCGACCAGCTTGCGGCTGCGCTCCGATCCTCGCGTCGTCGGCACGATGCAATAGGTGCAGCGATAGTCACACCCGCGCTGTACCGGCACCCAGGCCTTCACACGATCAAAGCGTCGTGCCTTGAAATCCTCGTAATGCTCCTCGAGATCGAAGGTCGTCTCGATCGCACGTTCACCAGAGCGGGCTCGCTCCAGTAGGGCGGGAAGCGCTCGATATCCATCCGGCCCGATCACGAGGCTCACGTGACGGGCGCGCTCGAGCAGCGCAGGTCCCATGCGCTGCGCCATGCACCCAGTGACACCCACCACCGCAGTCGGCTTCATCACGCCTTTCAACTCGCCCAGCCGCCCCAGCACGCGCTGTTCGGCGTGATCGCGGATCGCGCACGTGTTCAGCAGGATGACGTCCGCATCTTCCGGCGCGGCGGCTTCCGAATATCCGTCCGCGGCCAACCGTCCGAGTATCAGCTCGGAATCACTCACGTTCATCTGGCAGCCGTACGTTTCCACGTACACGCTGCCCTTCGTCGTCGGAGTGGCGGTCATCAGGCTGGAATGGCGACCAGTCGGTCGTCGCGTTCGGAAAGCAGGGCGGCAACCCTCGACCCCCGCGGGAGGCGCGGCCCCTCGAGGTCGACCTGAAGATAATCCTCTGTCAGGCCCTGGAGCCGATCCCCGCGGATGACGATAACATCGGCCGACCCTCCCCGTCGCCGCTCGCGGTGTGCCTGTGACAGCTGTTCACTGATCGCGCGCAACTCGCCTGCCCGGCGCCGAACGACGTTGCCGTCGACCTGGCCAGCGAGCCTGGTGGCAGAAGTGCCCGGCCGCGCCGAATACGGGAAGATGTGGAGGTACGTGAACGGAAGCGCCCTCACGAGCTCCATCGTCACCCGATGGTCTTCCTCCTCTTCGCCCGGGAATCCCGCAATCACGTCCGCACCTAACGCGAACACGTCGTGATCCATGACGAGGCGCTCCACCGCCCTGGCATACGTGGACGACGTGTACCAGTGCCGCCCCATCCGTTTCAGCACGCGATCCGATCCCGACTGCAGCGGCGCATGCAGGTGGGGCGCCAACCGCGCCGGCTCGCCGAACAGCTCGCGCAGCTGGTCGTCCACTTCGGTGGCTTCGACCGACGACAGGCGGAAGCGCACCTTCGGCACGTCGCGCACCAGGCGACGGACCAGCGCGCCTAACGTCGATTCGATGTCCCTGCCCCACGTCCCGATGTGGATGCCGGTGAGCACGATCTCCGGGTGATGCGCGGCCAGGGTCAGCGACTCCGCGACCAGATCGTCCGCCGGGCGCGACCGGTTGGCGCCCCGTGCCATCGTGGTCGCGCAGAAGGTGCAATGTTCGTCGCACCCTTCCTGGATGCGCAGCAGCGCCCGCGTCCCGTGCTGCATCCCCACGAGCGCACCGGGGGCCGGTGGGAGCCCGATGGCCCTCGCGACCTCCGACGCATCCCCGCCACCTACGACACCGGCGACCGTCGGCAGCTCGGCCAGGCGGCCCCGATCGAGGGCTGCGGCACAGCCCATGACCACGGTCCGCAGTCCAGGGTTCACTCGCGCCGCACCTCGAATGCTCTTCCGCAATTCCACTTCGGCTTCCGACGTCACCGCGCAGCTGTTGAACACCGCGGTGTCCGCCTCCGATGGATCCTCGACAATGACGCCACCGGATCGCTCCACCAGTGCCCGCACCTGTTCGCTGTCGTACTGATTGGCGCGGCAGCCGAACGTGCGAAGGTAGACCTTCACTGATCCTGTTCCAGCGCCTGACGAGTAAGCACCGTGGCCGCTGGCAACTGGACCACGAACAACGCCCCGTGATCGGAGGGGACCAGAGTACAGGTTCCGCGCATCGCTGCCAGTGCCGCGCGGCAGTATGCGAGTCCCAACCCGTGTGTGCGCCGGGAGCCTGACGAGTCGAGCGTGACGAAGGGATCAAAAATCCGCTCGGCTTCGTCTGCCGGAACGCCGGGTCCGTCGTCGGCGACCGTGAAGCGCACGAAGTCGCCCGACTGCTCCGCCTGCAAAATCACCGACACGTTCTGGCCCGCATGGACGGACGCGTTCATGAGGAGGTTGTCGAACACACGGCGCAGGATCGTGGCGTCGGCCAGTACATCGGGCACGTCCGGAGACACGACACTCGTCACGTGAACGCGGTTCTGCCAGTCGGCCCGCACGCCGTCGAGAAACTCCCTCGGGTCCACGGGAACGCTCTGAACGACGAACGCATTCGACTGGGTTCGGCCAAGCTCCAGCAGTTCGTCGATCATCCGACCGAGTTCCGTGCTCTGTGACTGGATGGCGCTCACCGTCGCGCGTTGCTGCTCGTTCAATGCCCCCATGTCACCGTCGTGGAGCATCTCCAACGACGCCAGGATCCCCGTCAACGGCGCTTTGAGGTTGTGGACGAGCATCTGCTCGAACGCGAGGCGCTCGCCGTCCGACATCGTCAGGGCCTGACGGTGAACCCCAGGCTGACAATCCACGCCTTCTCTGACACGCCCGTCACCGGTCCGCGCGTCGCGCGCTGGATCGCCATGTCCAGGATTACCCGGGGCCCGGCAATCGGAATACCGGCGCCGCCCGAATAAAATGTTTCCGGCACCACTTCGCCATTTATGGAGAATGGGAGGTCACGCCGGCGATAGCCGAGATAAATGAGCGTGGGCACAGCGCGAAATTTCGGGCCGGCAGACTCGATCCCAGCGCCGATCTCCCAGGAATCATTGGCGACCAGCGATGTCTGCGAGAGCTTGCCGAGACTCGACCATTGCGTGCGCTCGACCGAGATCGCGAAACTCGTCCCCGGAAATCCGTCGTACCGCACACCCGCCCCGAAGCGGTTTGGCAGACTACCGCTCGCGACGACCGTGTCGGCGATACGCACGTCGAGATTGCCGCCCGAGCGCATGGACGCGGCGAGAGCCAGTTGCCGGGTCGGCCTCCAGGTGGCGCCGAGTGAAAAGGCATTCCCGAGGTAGCCGATCGTGAGATCGCGGATCAGCGTTCCATAGCGCAGGCTGTCATCGAACGTGCGCGTGAGGTTCATCCGATTCTCGCCGGTGTACCCATGCAACCCGACGCCTACCGAGAAGTTCGTGCGGACCGAGTAGGAGACACCAAGGCGGATGTCATTGATGGCGCCGGTCGACTCCACCCGCTCCTCGTAGCCAACCGAATCAGGCCCGAGAATCTGGCCGCCGCGGATACGAGTGGCCCATGTGCGGTCGAGCAGCGTCGAGGCCGTCACGGTCCCCATGGCGCGGGGCCCGAGCTGCATGCCCGCCATCCATATCGGGAAGCGCGCGGTCATCGTGTTATCCGACACGGGGCCGGCGGTCACGCGCCGGAACTCGGGCTCGTACTGGAAATACAGCCCGCCCCGTCCCCAGCCTAACGTGGACGAGGGATTGCGCGTTGACGAAAAGTCGAACTCCCCGAACCCGCCGCCAGCCGCAGCGGCGCGCGTGCTCAGGCCACCGGTCGGATATCCAAAGCCCTGTGTGCTGATCGTGCCCTGCGCACTTCCCGCAACGGGAAGCGCCGGCAGCAGCGCGACGGCCACCAAGAGACGGCGCATCATGGAATACCGAAGCTCCGAACGGGGGAATAGCTGATGCGCAACCGTGGCCGCAGGTGTGCCGCGGCACGACTCGAGAAGAATGACACGAAACGCGGGTCCACTGATTCCGGCCCCGCGCGCAGCACCAGCGCCTTCTGCGACGACTTCGACACCGGCAGGCCCCAGGCCCGCAATGCGTTCACGATCTCGATCTGCTTCACCCCGCTGTCCCGCGGCGCCAGCAGCACCGAGTCGAAGCCGGCATTAGGCGCATTGGTCAGGAACGCGGACCGGCCCAGGTCAGTGATCCCCGTCCCGGCCGTGACAATGAGCGGATAGAGCGTGAGTTTCGCCGTATCATCGACGCTGAACACCGGCCGTTGCGTCAGTTCAAGGGTCGCACGCAACACATTCGACGAATCGAGGATCCTGGAGGGAATATCGAACCGGATGATGGTCCGCCGTCCCGGCACTCCGCCAACGGAGAGGAACGTGCCATCCGGCACCGGTGGATGCTGGAACACGTGCACGTAGTCCGTGAGGTCCGCGGCGAGTGTTGGCTGCGAACGTGGGACGACGGATCGCGGGAAGACGGTGAGCGCCCTGAACGCCGTGTCGGCGCTCGGAAAGAATCGCACCAGCCCCGGCTCTCCGCCCTCGTAGGCAATGATGCGAATGTGCACCGGACCCGTACTGGTGGCCCGGAACCCGAGCCGCAGTCGTTTCTGGTTCACGATCTTGTCGAGGAGCTTCAGGCTGTCGAGCGGAATCCGGATAGAATCGGTGATCTGCGCGGTGTCGAAGGTGATCGATCCCATCAGGCGATCGGGGCGGAACAACAACTTTTCGATCGCCGTCGAGGTGTCCTGCGCCGCAAACGCCGAATCGCCCGTCGTCGTGTCGACGTCGAAGACCTCGAAGGTCACGGGTTCCGTGAACCGCGACGCGGGTTTGTTGATCCGCAACTTCACGTACGGGCTGTCAATCACCTGGATGACCGTATCGCCCGTGCTGGCGCCCGGGTTGTAATAGATCGGCAACGAGTCGAACCGGATCACGGGCCGCGTGTCGACCGTATCACCACGGCGCGCAAGCAGCAGCTCCTGCTCGGTGCCGTGCGTCGGGAACCCGGAGATCGTGGTGTCGACCACCACCGGATCCACGACGGTGTCGAACACCGTCACGTTCTGTTCCGGACAGAGCGCCGGACACGCCGCTCCGCCCTGAAAGTCCTCCGTGCACGCGCCAATGACTGCCGCCGCTATGAACGCCAGCACCACGAGGTGCGGCCGCCTGACGAGTGGAGAACGCGCGGGCGACGTCAACGCGACCATCCGGAACGACGCATCATGTATTCGAGAGTGATGCTGGAGTAAACGGTTGCGGCAGGAGCTCGCTCAGAATCCATTCCGCGCGCCTCCCTGCCGTGGTAATGGCGAGCACCGCGAGCCGCGGGGCAAATTCGGCCAGCGCCTGACGACACATACCGCACGGCGGCGTGGGTTCCGAGGCGTCGGTCGCGACCACCAGCAGGTCGAAGTCGCGATGTCCGGTTGCCACCGCAGCCGCAAGAGCGCCGCGTTCCGCGCAGGTGCCGGCGGGAAAAGCGGCGTTCTCCACGTTGCATCCCGCGACCACGGTGCCATCGGTCGCGCGCAGCGCCGCACCGACGCGGAAATGCGAATACGGTGCGTACGCGTGTTGCAACGCGGCCAAGGCAGCCGCGCTGGCATCTCCCGCATCACGCGTAGGGTTCAAGCCATGATCTCCTGAAGAAACGAGGTCCCGCGACCGCGAAACCCGATGCCGAACCACTCGGCGATCGTTGCACCAAGGTCTGAAAACGTCGGGCGTTCGCCGAGGCTCACTGCCCTGATTCCCCGACCTCCGGCGCCCGCGGTCACCAGCAGGGGCACGCGCTCGCGCGCGTGATCCGTCGATGGAGTCGTTGGATCGTTGCCGTGGTCGGCCGTAATGGCCAGGAAATCACCGTCGCGGAGCCCGGCGAGGAGACCCGGCAGTGCCGCATCGAACTGCCGAAGCGCCCCGTAGAACCCCGCGACGTCATTCCTGTGCCCGTATAACTGGTCAAAATCTACAAGGTTGGCGAAGAGGAACCCACTGTGAGACACATTGGGGTTGCCTCTCCCCTCGATCCATTCCTGGATCCGTGCGATGCCCTCGGCGTTATCCCGGGTGTGATGTGACGAGATGCTGCGTCCGGCGAAAAGGTCGTCCACTTTCCCCACCCCGCTACGATCGATTCCGCTTGCGGCCAGCGCGTCGAGCAGCGTTTCACCCAGCGGGTCGAGCGAAAAGTCCCGACGGTTGGGAGTCCGGTGATAGGCACCGGCTTCTCCGACGAACGGGCGCGCAATCACCCGCGACACGTTATGCGGAGGTGTGAGCAGCACCCGCGCCTTCCGGCACGCGTCGTACAACTCAGTGAGAGGGATTATCTCCTCGTGCGCCGCGATCTGAAAAACCGAATCAGCGGACGTGTACACGATCCACGCGCCAGTGCGCTCGTGTTCATGCGCGAACTGGTCGATCATCGCGGTACCGCTGCCGGCAACGTTTCCGATGACCGGCCGCCCTGTCACGCTACTGAATGCCTCGACAACATCTGGCGGAAACCCATTGGGGTACGTGGGGAACGGTCGGTCAAGGTGCAGTCCGGCGATCTCCCAGTGGCCTGTTGTTGAATCCTTCCCCGGCGACGCGGGATGCATCACGCCCCAGGCTCCTGTTGCACGGACGTCGTCACGAAGCCCCGGAACGCGCAGCGCCTTCCCCAGGCCAAGCGCCTCGAGCGCGGGCAGCGCGACGCCTCCAACCGCCGTGGCGACATTCGCGAGCGTGTTGCTGCCGCTGTCCCCGTACTCAGCGGCATCTCGAGCGGCTCCCGCACCAACGCCGTCGAGCACGATCACGATTGCCCTTTTCGTCACGCGTCACCGTCCACGTAAACGCGAGTCGCACGAAGACTGAGACCAACCAGGACCTCGTAAGGCGACAGGTCTCCCGTCGCGGCCACGTCCCCGATTGAAAGTTCCGCGTCCCCCTGCCGTCCAATGAACGTGGCGACGTCGCCCACTGAACAATCGACGCCGGTGACATCCAGCATCGTCATATCCATCGTCACGACGCCGGCGATCGGAACACGTGTCCCGTTGACGAGAGCAAAGCCTCGATTGCTCAGGTTGCGGCGAACCCCATCGGCGTAACCGGCAGCTGCCGTGGCGATGCGCCGCCACCCCGTGGCCTTCCAGGTCGCGTCGTAGCTCACCGTTTCGCCGTCGGGGACTTCCCGGATCTCCACGATCCTGGAATGAAGAGATGCGACCGGCTCCAGCGTGACACGCGACCCTGCTCCACCACCGACGCCATACAGCGCGACCCCTGGCCTCGCCAGGTCCCACGGCGACGGAGACTGTCGCTCGATCGCGGGGCTGTTTTCGGCGTGCAGCAGTTGAGGACGCGCCGGAAGTTCGGCCAATGCATCGCGGAATCGCTGCTGCTGCAGTTGCAGCGATCCGTCGTTCAACTCGGCCGAATGAAAGTGCGTGAACATGCCCTCGGGCGGTGTGGCGGTGAGGAGGGATTTCAGTTCACTCACCCGGTCCCATGGTATCCCAGAGCGATTCATCCCGGTGTCGACACCGAGATGCCACGGTTCTCCGCCTGATGCGTGCCACGCGCTGATGCGCATCGCGTCGCCGAGCGTCGGCGTCAGGTCGTTGATCCGGCACTCGTCGAAATCTTCGGTCAGCAACGGCGTGAAGACGAGGATCCGCCGCGTCACGCCTAACGATCGGAGTTGCGTGCCTTCGGCCACCGAGGCGACGCCGTACCCCCACGGCTCCTCCTGCTCCAGCGCCCAGATGACCGCCTCCACCCCGAGGCCGTACGCGTCTGCCTTGACCATGGGGAGCAGCGGCACGCGCGCACGCTGCGCGAGGAGTGACGCGTTTCTTTGCAGCGCGCCGAGGTCGACCTCAACCCAGGCCCGCCTCTGGTCGTGCCGCATTGACGTTCCGATTCAGGGGCGGGTAGTATACGCGAACCCGGTGAGACTATGCAACCCAAGGCTACGCTTGAAGATACGCTCGCGATGATGCGCGATCTCCGCGCCCGCTGCGAGTGGGATGCGGCCCAGACCCACGAGTCGCTGCGCCCCTACCTGGTCGAAGAGACCGCCGAGCTCGATGAGGCGATCCGATTGGGAGAAGACCCGCAGATTCGTGAGGAACTCGGTGACGTGCTCCTGCAGGTCCTCTTTCACTCCGTGATCGCTGAAGAGCGGCAGGCCTTCACCATCGGCGATGTCGCCGCTGGGCTCATCGCAAAAATGCGCGCCCGGCATCCACACCTGTACGAGGGTGGGGAGAAAGTGCCATGGGAACAGATGAAGGCACGGAAACGCGTATCGCTCGAGCACGGGCTGCCGCCAGGCTTGCCTTCACTGCACCGCGCGCACCGGCTGCAGGATCGCGCGGCCGGCGTTGGCTTTGACTGGCCGGACGTGGAAGGCCCAGCCGCAAAGGTGACTGAAGAGCTAACGGAAGTGCGTGCGCATCTGCCAGCTGGCGGCGCGCCGGATCCGACTCGTCAGGCAGCGCTGGAAGCGGAACTTGGTGACCTGCTCTTCGCTGTCGTGAACCTGTGTCGCAAGTGCGACGTGCACGCCGCGCTCGCGCTGGACAAGGCGAACGAGAAATTCGTTCGTCGTTGGACTGCTATTGAGCGACTGGCGTCCGAGCGTGACATCGATGTGCCAAGCGCCGGGCTCAAGACCCTGGATGCCCTGTGGGACGAAGTTAAGGAAGGCGAGCCGAAATAACCGGAGAGACTGGACCGCAAAGGCCGCAAAGGCCGCGAAGAACTACCTATAGAACTTTACCTTCGCGTTCCTTGGCGTCCTTTGCGGTTTGAGGGCTTGTGGTTCCCATTTCGAATTCGCCCTCGCCGAGAAACAACGGCGTCGCTATTCCATCGCCGTCCTCGTAGAACTTCACGTGGCCCGGCGCGGACATCTTCGCGATCCAGATGATCTGCCCCGTGTGACCGGCGAAGTGTTCCACCACGTGGTACACCGCTTCCATTACGGTCGTCTCGCGGCCCTGGATCACGCGACGCTCGAGCAATTCGCTGGGGAGCAGCGCGCGAAGGACATCGTCCGTCTCGCGCAGGGTGGTGTCGAGACCGTCGAGCATTCCTGCAGCATCCGCACCGCCCCGCGCGGCGAACTCCATGTTTCGCTTGCGCACGTCCGCCTGGCCGCCGACGCCGCTGATCATCCACTGACGGACGTTGCCGGACAGGTGCAGCAGCAGGTTGCCGACCGAGTTCGCGTTCTCGTTAGGTCTCCACCACAACCGGTCGGCCGGCATGGCCTCAACCGCCGCCCTGATCTTCGTTGGGTATTCGCGACAGAGGTAATAGCGCGAACGTTCGAGGAATGATGCAGCAATAGACATGTTGTTTTCTCACCTGCCCGTTTACCCGTGTACCCGTCTACCCGTCTACCCGTCT
>Ga0079217_10000001_pt1 | contig 55883 bp, 96 predicted proteins | sample NCAS200_FD_76343 | JGI IMG/M metagenome (GOLD analysis project Ga0079217, IMG submission 76343) | Agricultural soil microbial communities from Utah to study Nitrogen management - NC AS200 | ecosystem: Environmental > Terrestrial > Soil > Agricultural land | place: USA: Utah | collected 2014-06-11 | reverse complement strand
TGGGGAAGTGCGTGTATGTAGGCCCTGTAGATAAGCCCCTTCTGTAGCGCCGGTCACAAACATGAGACAGGAAGCTTGGCGGGGGGCTAGTGTTCTCCATGTCAGACCAACTCCACACAGACCGCCTCACAGGTAAGCCCATACGCAACGGGGGCTTAGAGGTCACCAGGCTGAACCCTGCCAGGTGAGAGCGGACGCCGTAGAGAAGGACTTGACAAGCATGGTACGGTTACACCGCAAGCTCAACTAAATACCCTCTGCTACACCCTCTCTGGGCATGACCGGAGCGAGAGCCTCTCAGAGAAGCTGTTCGTGAGGAATATGTGCCCCCGCAAGGCTCTGGCAGAGAGTGAATGGATCAGGCGCGTTGGAAGGTGCCGCCCGTTCAAGCTAACCGGGTAAGGATGCAGTGACCGGAAGGCCTCTGGTACGTGGAAAGCTGACCAATGAGCTGGACGTTCACTGATAGGCAACCTACAACTACATACGCTCGGCTAGCCCAAAGTTAGTCCGAACGGAGTAGGCACAGCCAAGACAGAGTGTGCTAAGCTTGTGAAGCAAGACAGGGAACGGGATGGCCGCCCGACTGGGTAACACCAGAGGAAGCCTCACCACTTGAACATCGGGTGCGCCCACCAACTACATCCTAAGGCCGGAACGGGCCAGAACCGTTCACTGTGACACCAATCCTCTACCATGCCGGTACACGCCGGTTGGGGTGCGGAGACGTAGTACAGGTGAGCTTGAGTAATCGGCCCTGTACGTGACTTGTCCGTCTGGTAACTAACCCGTGAGGGACCTGCCTAGTCACAGGGTGGAGCGTGGATGTGAAGCGCAACCAAAGATGTACTAAGGTTTGGTTTGGTCAAGGCTTGACTTATGAGGCTTGGCCATTCCTGGCCCTAGTGCAAAGGATTGACATGATCAAGGTTGAGACCGTCATCCGGGATGAGGATAGCCGAGTTCAGGGTGGAGTGAACTTCTACTGGGAGCAGGGGGCCGATCAGGTTCTCTACCAGTCCTGGGAGCACAAAGGTTCTGGGCCGATCTGGAATCAGGTTGCAGTAGACCCCATGGTTGGGGATGACTTCCTGGACTACCTCCGGGACTGCTGGGATGAGTACACCATCCTGGACGTTGTGGAGGACTACCGCTGAGTTTCTTGTGTGAGAGTCAAGCCTTAAGGCTTGACTCTCGCATTCTTTACTCAGAACCGAAAGAAGGCTTGAAATGCGCTACTATGCAGTCAAGGCTATCCCGGACTCCCAGAACAACAGCTGGGGTGTGTTCGACACGGTCCTCGGTAAGTTGCTGGAGAACGGAAAAGAAATGTCTCTGAGGGTGTCCTCAGAGGCTGAGGCCCTGGACGTCATCGACGACATGGTTCAGAGAGTTGGTGCCTGATGTACGAAGACACGGTGCTGACTGAGCAAGCATGGAACACCCCCTGGGATGCGGGGGACGATACTGAATGGGCGCTCAGTCACCCGTTCAAGTTGGATCAGATCGGTTATGTCGTCTGAGTGATTTGTGTGAGAGTCAAGCCAAAGGGCTTGACTCTCGCATTCCTTACTCAGGAGGTTTGAAATGAATTACACGGTTGTTGACAGCCTCATCGTTTCCCCGGTTGGCGCTAAGCAATGGCTGATCAGGGTAAAAGAGGAGTTCTACATCGTGTCTGCTGTCGTGGTGCCTTATTCGGGTCCCGAAACGTACGTGTTCCCTGCCGATCGCCACGGTAAGATCACCGAAGTCGGTGAGATCGTGGGTCTCCGGGGCACCCTGAATCACCAGGAAGCAATCGATGAGTTGCTTTTGGTCCTTGCCGAAAGTGATGAGGAAGAAGAGGAAGCACCTGGCAAGATCAGTGAGTACGATGCCCTCGCCCAGTTCGGCGAGTACCTCAACGAGATCTGGGACAACGTATGGGTGTGTGGGCTTGAGTTCGCGCCTGCCAGGGCTCTCAAAGAGCTTGACCCTACTGCCTACAGGGAGATGTTCAACAACTGGCTGGACTCTGAAGGCTTGGAGCTTGAGTGATCATTGAGTGTACGGGGAAACCCGTGCATTCACTTGGATACTCAAATCCTGTGAGAGGTAAAGACATGATCCGTATTCAGGGTGTTGACTACACCTACGATGACATCAAGGCCATGAGTGAGTACCTGCGAACCAACGAGGACTTCTACAGGGCATGCACGTTCCCGTCCACCGATGTGGTGTACTGGGTTGAAAAGCTGTTTCCTGGGGGTACTGAGAGCTTCCTGGCAATGGGTAAGGTAGACACGTCTGCTCCCTTTGTTGGGTGGGTCTGCTACACGTCCCAGAACGTGTACAGCGGGTCTGAGTGCTTGACCTTTCACACCTCGCTCAAAGAGGCTGTAGAAGAGTACAAGGACTACTGTAAGGGTGCGGGTACCAACGACTGCACTATGAGGCTGTACTACACCCATGAAGCTCATGAAGGTCGCATGGTGAAGGCCGCCCTTGAGTTTGAAGGCATTGGGTGCCCGTTTGACTACCCCGACCGCATGATTGAGCGTGGTCCTCGGGGTGGCGTTAAGGTTGTGAACACCTGACCCACACCATAACTAAATAAAGCCCCTATCGTCCATGGGTAGGACACCATCCTTTCAAGGTGGGAAAGCGAGTTCGAGTCTCGCTAGGGGTACTAGTTCGTCCAGTTTACCAAAGGATAAGGCATGGAAGATTTCGAGCAGGATTACCCCGACGCTCGGGACTTTGAGCTTGCGCACAAGGTTCAGAGGTCACATCACAGGCAGAACCGCAAGGCACGACGTGAGGCACAGAAGGAGCCAAAGGTATGAGCACTATTGAGGTCATCGACCCCTACAAGGGTAAGAAGTACTCAGACGTCAACCCCAAGGGTGCACCACGACCCGCTCACCCCCTGATGAGGGTGGCTGGCACTGGTCGAGCATCCTGGGATGCTCAGCTGGAAAGGTGGGTTGTCTGATGCGCTTGACTGTGCTGCTGGTGGGGGAAGCCCCGGAAGACGTAGAGACCATCTACACAGGGGACTCACCCACTGAGATGGGTGAGGCATTGACATTGTATGTCGACACAAACACCTCAACAACCTACGCTCGCAAGGTAAAGCGTTGGTGGTCTTCAATGGGTCTGCCTAGTGTGGAGGCAGGATTGGAGCCTGAGTTGCGTGTTGCGAACGGTTCTGGTGTGGATGTGTGGAAGGTGTGGCAGTCTGATTGACCTAGTATCAGAGCCAAGGCTTTCGCCTTGGCTTTGCGGGGCCATAGCACAATTGGATTAGTGCACGCGTCTCCTAAACGCGGATGGTGGGAGTTCGAGTCTCCCTGGCCCCACTCAGACAGGACAACAAGGATATAGGAGAGATCATGAGAAATGCCGTTGCTTTGATCGTGTCTGTGATGTGCATGGGCGTGGCACTGCTGATCACGCTTTCTGGAAACCAGACTGCGGGTAAGGCGTATGGCATGGATGCCCCAGAGTCGAGCGTGACCATGGTGGTGGTGGAGACCCCTCCTACGACCTCTGGGAGCCTCCCTGAGACGTCTGTCAGCCTTCCGAGTACGACCACGCCGGTTGAGGTTGTGACGCCTATCTACGACTCTCCTGTGTCTGTGCCTGCTCCGACCACTACCACCCCTCAAGATGGTGATGAGGGATGGAACTGCACCATTCAGGGCAACCGAGTGTGTGGTATTCCGGACGAGGCAGGAACTATCCACCTTGTGTGCCACAACATCAACGGCATGCCTGTTCGAATCATCTCAAACCCCTACAACTGCGTCTAATACCCCCATCTACCACCCAAGCATTGGAGTAAAGACATGAGCGCAATGAGCGAGATTGACATCATCCGTAAGGACAACGGCCTGTCCCTCCCGCAATGGAACGCGATTCAGGAAATCGCAGACCGGGGATTCTCTGTGGCTAAGGCCAACACCCTAGCTTCTCTGGAGAAGAGGGGATTCATCGTGAAGGTCAGTGAGACGAACCACAAACTTACCGATCAGGGTACCGCACTGTTTGGTGTGGTGTCCTATAAGACCGATTCCGATCCTGAGCTGGTTTCTGTACCACTTGGTGAGACTCTGAAGTGGAACAACACTGACGTGTGGCATGGTCTGACGGCGGAAGAGATCAGGGAGGACATGGACACGGCCCTGCCCATCGGCCGTAAGGCACGTCGTGAGCGTGCTCGGATCATGCGAAAGGCTCTGGCTACCGTCTGATGCCTCTCAAAGTCTTGGGCGCCTGTATCGGGGTGTCCTTGGTTATCTGGTGTCTCCTAGTTGGCCTTATGTGGGCCATATTCTGAAAGGAATGAATTGAGAAACAGGCTTTTGGTTCTGGCACTCGCGGTTGTCTGCGTCTTCACCCTCGGGGCCTGTGATGTGACCGAGTCTGGGCCGTGTAATCAGATTGGGTCACAGCACACCAACAAGGACGGTCAGATCTATACGTGTGCCAAGAATATGGACACCGGTAAGGGTTACTGGTACAAGGGAAAGACGTGACGGATGAAGAAGATCTCTGCAATTGTGGGTGGCCTCATTGCGATTACGATCCTAAGTGGATGCAATCACAACCTGAAGTCACCCAAAATCAGGAAGCTTGAGGCTGTAGAGTACGATTGCAGGAAGCACGACAGGGACAAGGTGTGTTCCGTGCCCTGGAAGGACAAGATCGTGCTGTACTGCTACAAAGGCAAGATTCCTCGTGTGGTTCGAGACAGGGATCAGTGCAAGTGAGTGACGAGTACGAGAAGTGGAAGAAAGAGAATCCTCCAAGGCCCGATAACGAATGGGAAAGGTTTGCTGACCGGGTCAAAGACTACAAAAAGGTAGAAGATAAGAACAAGAAAGGCTGATAACTGAATAGCACGCATAGACAGGTTGGATTCGTCCGAAAAGTAACCACCTGACTGAGGGTAGGACTGGCTACGGCCCTAAGCCCTGTCTATGCGTTGCCCCATGGGAGTGTGGGCTAACGGCAAAGCCGCACGATTCAAGATCGTGTGAATGAGAGTTCGAATCTCTCCACTCCTACGGTCCGCCTTCTTAGAAGGTTCCAATATGTGGAGCAGGCTTACGCGTAGCGGGTCTGTGGATCTACTTGGCAAGGATGCTGGGCATAGTGCTGGCTGTAAACCGGTGCGTGGAAGGTTCGAGTCCTTCTCTTGCCATTCTAAAACACCCAAACACTGTAAGGAGAAAAGACATGGGACAGAAGATCACGATTGTGGATGACATTGATGGTACGACCGACGCGGTTGGCGACCTCACGTTTTTTGTTGATGGTCAGGAGTACTCGGTTGACCTGAACGAAGAGCACATGGAGTACTACAAGGGCTTGATTGCTCAGCACCGCGCTGAGCTGCTCGAACTGGCCGATTACGGCCGTCCTCTGCGACGTCAGGCGCCTGTATCGGCTCCGCGTGGGCGGACCAAGGACCAGCTTGACGAAATCCGTACGTGGGCGCGTGCCAATGGTCACCAGGTCAAGGACATGGGCCGCATTCCTGAGAAGGTCATTGACGCCTACGAGACTCGTTCCCGCATGCCTGAGACTCAGGAGGCCAAGACCAATGCAGGTGAGTGAACCACAGAGGCTGACCATGCCTGAGAACTTTGTCCGAGGTTTCGCCCATTGGGTTGCCAACAAGGGTGTAGATCCGCACGAGTTCACCAAGAGTTATGTTGACCGTACTGAACAGCTTGGGTATGCACCTGATCTGAGAGTGGCAGCCCAAGAGTTTGTTAATGAGAGGATTGGTGGATGAAGGTAAGCATTAAGTGTCTGCCCTGTCCGGATTGCACGAAGGTAGGAAGGGTTGAGGTAGAAGAGACAGACTTCTACAGGTGGCAGGGTGACTACAACACGCCGGGTGTGTTGATTCAAGAAGCGTTTCCGTACCTGTCTGCCGACCAGCGTGAGATGCTCATGACTGGATATTGTTCTGAGTGTTGGGCAAAGCTTTGGGAAGATGTTGACGACTTTGGAGGGGAAAGCGGTGCTGTGGTGCTTGCATAAGTGGAGTGAAGGTTGGAAGGATGTCCCAGGGAACTGGAAGGGCAACTACCCTCCCGAAGAGCAGTACAAGCAGTGCTCAAAGTGCCACCTACTTAGGATCAGAAAGACTAGGTGGTTTGATGACCGATGAATACAGGAGTCCATCTCAGCTGAACGAGTACGCCTCGGATAGCCACGGGTGCCCTTACAAGTACTACCTCTCACGACGTGCACGTGTGTGGAAGCGACCAGCCCCTTGGTTGGCACACGGAACGGCCTTTCACAGCGTCGTAGAGGCGTTTGAACTGTCTGACCGGGCCATGACCCTAGAGGAAGCCCAAGACAGCTTTAGGAGGCTCTACAGCCAGCAAATTAACGAGGAACTGAAGGACAACCCCAACCCTAAAGTCTGGGAGTGGTCAGGACCATACAACGCAGTTAGGGACATCCCCCGGAGGCTCAATGTTGGACTTGAACAGATCGAGGGGTTCTTTCGATACGTTTCTGCTAACCCAGATGATGTTCCATGGATAGACCCTGATGGAACCAAGTGGATTGAAAAAGAATTTGAAGTCCGATTTGGTTCAGTCCTTGTTAAGGGATTCATCGATATCGTGGTCGACAGTAAGCCCCGAGACTACAAGACTGGTAGCACACCAGGTGGGGACGAACAATTGGCTACTTATGCCGGAGTCCTAAACCTGGAATGGGATATCCCGTTCACCACGGCAGACTACTGGATGGCAAAGCAGGGTAAGCCAACCAGGCCGTACGACATCTCAGACTGGTCTATCGAAAGGCTTGCTGATGTTTATGGCGAGCTTGATGAGGCAATTAAGGCAGAGAGGTTTGACCCTAAGCCTAGTCCTGATAAGTGCCGTATGTGTCCTGTCCGTGATTCGTGTGAATTCAAGGAGGCGTAGTGAGGAAGGCATACCGAATTACCGGATCTTCTTTCACCAAGCCGGATAACCTCCCAGAAGGCTTTGTGGTTAAGGAGAGGCTTGTTGGTGAAGTGCTGGGCACCAAGGACTTGGTCTTTCACGAGGTCAAGGACGGCTCTGTTGTGATGTACCGGCAGGGTATTGCAGGGTCTAACGTGAAGATTCCTTTCGAGGACGTCGTCAAGGTTGCGTCATTCCTGGTGAATGTCGTAGCCGATAAGCGTGTTCGAGACATTCAAAGCACGGCTTCAAAGTGTCCAGGAACTCCACACAGGAATCATACGTCTAGTCACTGTGCTTGCCCGCTGGACTACGCATGACTCGCGACGTGAACGTGAGTGTCCTGGAAAGGTCTATTGGGATCTGGCAGCAGATGATGTTTGCGTATAAAGCGAACATGGTGCAGATCCGGAGTGACCACAAATTCACCTGGTTTCTGAGGTGGAGCTACTGGAAGAACGAGCGATACTACGCAAAAAGCTTTGTTGCCCTAATTCAACGAAGGATTGAACTACAAACCGCAATCAAGCAGAAGGAGAGTGCTGCGAAGTGACTTACTTGGATGGTGTTAACGCAGAGGCCTTGGACAAGTTCCTTACGGCTCTGGAGAGTGGGAAGTACACTCAGGGCGCCAACCGGCTCCACACTATGGCAGATGGCTCTATGTGCTGCCTGGGTGTTGCTACGAACGTGCTTGGCCCTGAGTGTGGTGTTGAGCTACTGGACATCGACCCTGTAACCATGAGGGAAAAAATTAGCCGGAATTACATCGTGTCGTCTACTGGAAAGCAGTATTACTTGCTCATGCCCCCAGAGGTTACTCAGTACCTTGGGATTCCTGAGAGGTTTTTGGAGTTGGGCAACCTGGCGGGTGACACTATTCTGGTTCCTCGGGAAGAGGAAGATGATGAGCACGAATTTGACTTCTACACTCGTGGCAAGGTGGACATGGTTGCTGTGTCCAGCCTGAACGACGCGGGTTACAGCTTTACCGAGATCGCTCGTCGCGTTCGTAAGGCCCTTACCAAGGAGGAGAACTGAGATATGAGCAAGTACATTGATGGTATCCACGAGCGACGGTTTGACGCGTTCCTCTCCGATTTGCGGAGTGGTGAGTACCAGCAGGGTCCGGACAGGCTTGAGAGCAATGGCAAGTTCTGTTGCTTGGGTGTTGCGTGCATCCGTGCAGCGGCTGAGGGTGTTGTTTCACGTCGTCAGAACGAGTGGGGCGCTGTGAGCTACGATGACACTTCGGTTGACCTTCCTGCGTCGGTGGCTGACTACTTGGGTATCCCCTTGAGTCACCAAAGTGACCCAGCAGGCACCTCTTCCAACATTGCGTTTTACAAGCAGGGCTACGACCCGCATAGCATTACTGGCGGACTGGTACAGACTGCGATTGGCTGGAACGACGATCTTGGGAAGAGCTTTGCTGAGATCGCGGATGCGTTCGAGAAGGAATTCACCAAGGAGGTCTGATGCGCTCTTTGATTGTGGGCTCTCATGCCCTGAAAGCCTTGGGAGTCTGCAATCGGGAGCCCAAGGACCTGGATGTGTTTGCAGGACAGGATTTTCCTGGGCTCTGGTCAGAGCAAAAGATTGACATGATCTGGCACGAGAGCTTTTCAGAGTTTGTCCCTCAGACCCTAACTCCCGAATACGCTACGCTAGACCAGATGTACACCATCAAGCTGTCTCACTCGCACTGGGAGCTGCCTAACGGCTCGTGGAACAAGCACATATACGACCTGATTCAGTTGCAGAACGCGGGTGGGCAGCTTGACATGGGCCTGTACAAGATTCTGTACAAGGTATGGGAAGGTATGCATGGAAAGAAAGTGATGAACCTTGACCAGGATAAGTCAGAATTCTTTGCCGACGCCGTTCGACGCACATATGATCATGACAGCCTTCATGAGTCGGTGGCCTTTGGTGAGCGTCCTATCTACGAGGAATGCCTTCGTGATGGAGCCTCGGTTGATATCGACTCACGAAAGATGTGGGCGCTTCCTCACGATCGCATCGTCAAGCTCTTCACTGAGGAGGTCTGTGTTACCGCACTTGAACGAAAAGTCATTCCCAGCAACTACACGTGTTCTCCAGGAGCAGCTTACCTATGGGCTTTGAGGCGTACCATTACCTCACTGACCAAGGGAAAGTCTTCGCGGTTCATTCTGCAAAACATTCAGGAGTTCATCAAGCCTGATCTGGACTACGTCAAGCGTCACCTCGACAACAAACATAAGTTGGTGAAACTGTGAGCTACGATGGCACTGACAAATGTCAGATTAGCTTTTGGATGGACAAGCCTGCGGGGTACATGGCCCTGTCTACTGATGATCAGACAGCGTGGCTGACCCGTGAGCAATTTGAGTTGCTGGTAGTCGATATGCGTAAGGAGTTTGACAAGTGAACACTACTCAGCTAGCCATTGTGTTGGTTTTTTGGGTGATGGTCCTGTTTTGTGTAGAGGCGTACATCGCGGGAACCAACCTGCGTACCATTGTTGAGACTTGTAAGGAGACTAAGTGAGATTTTTGAAGTCATGGGCCGAGACTTGGTGGTGCTGGAAGCACAAGGTTTATGATAGGTGTCCAGCTGACAAGTACAAGTGGTAAGGGAGTAGACATGCCTGGTTGGTTGTGGTTCTTGTCAGGATTTGCCCTTGGTGGCTTTGCTGTCGGGTTTCTATTCATCATTGCTGTAACTGAAGGATGGAAGGAGCTGTTCAACCGATGAGTGAAGTGTGCACTGCATGTGGTTCTTCCCTTGAAGAGCTGGATGCGTTCAAGGTGGGTGAGATGCTGACCCGAAGTGTGAACATGTATCGCTGGTCGTCAAAGTCTGTTGGGGACAAGGAGACGGTATCTGGACTGGGTGACGTCGAGGTAGTTCATAACTCCTATGACATGAACACTGGGGATGGCGCGCAGCTTTTTGTGTGGAAGACTCGGTTGGGCTTTCTCAAGGTTACTGGCTCTTACGACTCGTACTCGGATCTTGACTGGAACTACGACTACGAGTTCGTGACGCCACAGACCAAGGAGGTCACAGTTTATGTCTGAGCAGAATGTGGTTGAGGACCTCATCCTGGCTGATGGTTGGGAGTGGTATGCATACAACAACCACGGTCAGCATGGCAAAATTAAGGTAGTGGAACGTGAGCTTGACGAATCCTCGTATGACAATGACGGATACTATGACAGCGGATACCCGCAGGGCCACGAAGGTCATGTGTTCATTGTGTTCGAGGTGAACGGAAAGTTTTGGAAGAAGGATGGAACCAACGACTCCTATGGCCACCGTGTCTGGGATGGAAAGTTCCGGGAAGTAAAAAAGGGCGAGGTCATGGTCACTAAGTACGAATGGAAGGAAAACTGAGATGCCATACACGCGTAAGCCCGTTTCAAAGAGCCGTCAGGTTCAGAAGACCCGACCAATTCCAGGTACTCGATCTGTTGAGGTCTACAGGGACACTGAGATCTACACCGAGTACGTGGAGACCTGGTCGCCAGACAGCGGCTCTTCGGGTGGGTACTCGTCCGACTCGGGTAGTTCGTCGTCCTACAGCGATTCTGGAAGCTCTTACAGTGGCGGTGGTGAATGATGGGTCTGGCAGATCTCAGTGTGTCTCAGGTTCAGGGTCTACTGGAAGAGCATTTTGAGTACGTTGAGAGCAACTGGAACAATGAAGATGTAGAAGGCCCTGGGTCTTGGCATGGCATCAAATGGGGTGATGGTGTTCCTTGTGAGATTCCAGGACTGGGAACTCTGGCCTATGTCGAGTCATATGGGGGTGAGGGCAAGGGAGACGAATACTGGGTTGTCTTCAGTATCACCAACCAGGATGTTACTAGGCACTTCCGAATGGATGGCTGGTATGCCTCGTACAGTGGAGCAGAGTTTGATGGTGACCTGAAGGAAGTATCTCCTAAGCAGAAGGTGATCACCGTATGGGAGTAATTAAGACCTACAAGAAGACTGCCACCATCGACGCAATTAAGTGGGAGTGTACTTGGTCCAGTACTGACCAAATTGGTGTCTGGGCTGCTGCGTGGGGCGTAGAAATTGAGCTGGTAAAGGATGGTGACAGCTGGAAGCTGCGCATTCCTACGCTGGAAGGTCCCATGTTTGCATCCCCTGGTGACTTCATTGCCAAGGGTATCAACAACGAGTTTTGGGCAATCAAGCCTGAAATCATGGAGAAGACATACCAGGAGGTGTGACAATGGGTTTACTGTTCATTCTTGGGATTGTGCTTGGCATCACTGTTGATCCTGGCTGGTTCTGGCTTTCCGGGATCGTGGCATTGATTGTGCTTGCTGCGGAAGTGACGGCTGACTGGTGAAGAAATACCAGGGCCACATGGTTCAGACGGTCGGGTTGGTATCAGCCTTGGCTCTGATCCTGGCGGGCTGTTCTGTTGCGCCTTCAGACGCCGATGAGATTGGGGTGTGTGTCAACCCTAAGACGGATGAGCGTATTGATGATGACAGGTGCACAGACGGCTCTGAGGGTTGGGAAAGCGATGACGGCTCGGTGTGGTTCTGGTACTCCACGTCTAGTGGTCATAATGCTCCACCCATTGGGCAGAAGGTCACCAAGTCACACGGGTACACCGGAACTCCTAAGTCCAATTACTACGCAAGAGGTGGAGTTCCTAAGACAGGATCATCCATCAGTAAGTCGACCATTTCCCGTGGTGGGTTTGGTTCAGGTACAGCCGGAAGAGGGAGTGCAGGCGGATGACGGGTCTCTTCTGGGTGCTCTTTGCCCTATTCATTCTGGGAGTTCCGTTCTGGTTGGCCAGTAAAGCCCAAGATGATGAGGACTAGAGGGGAGTCATGAGCAATGCCTATTGAGATTTTCTACTGCCCTGACTGCAAGCGTATGCTTCAGTATTGCGAATGTAAGAAGTAAGGAGAGTAATGGTAAGCATCTACGACATCATGGACGCAAAAGACTTAGTCGAGATGACAAAGGGAGGGTTCGTCCGCGTCCAGACGCACCCTGTCTACCCCTACAACATTGCGTGCTATACCAAGCAGGCCATGTTCGAAAGGGTGTGGAACGACGTTACTGTGAACTGTCGGGGTCTGATCTACCACCAGGAAACTGGAGAGATCATTGCCAGGCCATTCAAGAAGTTCTTCAACTATGGCGAGCCAAGCGCACCTAAGTTCGCACCTGATGACTGGGTGACTGTGTTTGATAAGGCAGACGGCTCTCTTGGGGTCGCCTACGACACGCCTGATGGCCCTGCGATTGCCACCAAGGGTAGTTTCACCTCAGAGCAGGCTCAGCACGCTACAGAGCTTCTCAGGACCAAGTACGGCAGGTATCAGACAGACGACTATTGCACCGACCTGTTCGAGATCATCTACCCCGAGAATCGGATCGTGCTGGACTACGGCGACACTGATGAGTTGAGGTATTTGGGCTCTGTAGTCCTGGAAACTGGTGAGGATTACTGGAATGGAATGTTGATTGGGTATTACGACATTCCCAAGAACCACTTCCTGATCAGTGGCGAGTTTGAAACTGTTGTTCAGCAGATCGACTTGCACAGGCCTAATGCAGAAGGTGTGGTGATCCTGAACGATGACACTGGTGAACGTTTGAAGTTGAAGCAGGAAGACTACATCGAACTTCACAAGGTGATGACCGGGCTAAATGAGCGTCAGATCTGGGAATGGTACAGGGACATGTACCTGGACTGGGTTTTGGAAGACCTTCCAGAAGAACTGCATGACTGGGCTACAAAGGTGTGGAATCAGATTGATGAGAACTTCACAACCCTGAGCAATCAGCTTTTTGAGGTGTTCTACTCCATCGAGCACTTGGAACGCAAGGAGTTCGCGTTGGCTCTGAAGGACCACCCTAGCTGGCTTATGGGTGCCGCGTTCGCAAGGTACGATGACAACACAGAACGGTCGGCAGAAATCATCTGGAAGCAGGTGAAGCCGTGAGTGGTGGCTTTGAGAAGTCAACTGCCAATTCGCATAAGTTTACATCACCAAAGAAGACCATGAAGCACCGAGTAGTTTTCCGATGCCCTGCTTGTTGGGGGCTTAACCGTCATGCAAAGAAGTGCACAAACAAAGGAGAGTGATGGGTAACATCGAGTTGCTTAAGAAAACCAAGGAACACATGCAGGCCAATCCTGAAAAGCACAATCAGGGTACCTGGATTAGCTTCCCGAGCTACAGCAGTTCCAACCTGTGTCACACCACGATGTGTACGGCAGGTCACGCGGCTGTGTTGGCAGGTGCAGAAGTTCCCAATTCTGGCGAACACGCGCAAATGGGCTGGACGCTTAACCAGGAAGGTAAGCTTGATTACTACGGAGATAATGTTGCTACCTGGGCTAGTGACAAGCTTGGGTTGAACGAGGAAGAGTACAACTACCTCTTCTTCTCCCTGGACAAGGAAGAGTTGTTTGCTCGCATCGATCAGGTCCTTAGCCTTTGGGAAGAGGGTAAGGAGTTTGACTACAATACCTGTGAAATTATTGGCTCTGAGGACGACTGAGTAATCAACCACAATAAGGAGAGCTGATGACCGAAAAGAACGTTCCACTTCTGCTGGCTACCCTGGCACTTATCAAGGTCTTCCCGGAGAAGCATGATCAGGGTTCCTGGGTTGACCCGTGCAACACTACCATGTGCTTTGCTGGGCATGCTGCCACGATTGCTGGGGCTACTTTTGACCGGGAGATCCATGCTGCTGAGGATTCCTGGATTGTTGACCCTGAAGGTAATCATGTTGATGAGGCAGACGCTTACGAAGGTGACTACTGGAATGGAGACCGTAAGGAGGGTTACAAGTTTATTGAGGTGTTCGCCAAGGATAAGCTCGGTTTGACCCAGCGTGAGGCTGATTACATGTTCCACCACAGCCGAACCCCTGAGCAGTTGGAAGAAGCGGTGTACAAGTTTGCAACTGGGTTTACCATCTCGGCTTCCTGGGCTGAGTTTGTCAAGGAGGAGTCCTAAGTGGACTGTCAATGTGTTGGGGCTTTTTGGAAGGGGAGGTTAGGCAATGCGTTATTTTCGGATTTTCGATGAGATCTCAGATGAGGGTGGGGATCTCTACAGGTGGAATGGCACTGTAGCTCAAATGCAGCTGCCTAACGGAGTGTACAGTGACCACACTGATGCTCCTAGCCCTGGCGAGACCCTAGAGCAGTTCTTTGACGACTTGTCGGGTAGTCGTGGCACGTGGGAGGAAGTTGATGGGCCTGCCTAAGGTAAGCATCACGGTTGGACTGCCTGGGTCGGGTAAGACGACCCAGGCATTGTTGATCCAGGCAAAAGATCCGCTTAATACGATCCTGGTGTCCAGGGATGACCTGCGTATGACCCTATTCCATGATGACGGCATACTCCAGCCTTGGCAGGAAACCCACATCACCAAGGTTCAGAAGGACATTGTCAAGGGGGCTGTCAAGGCTAACAAGCACGTCATCATCCACGACATGAACCTCAGGGAGAAGTACCGTAAGGAATGGGCTGATATTGCCCATGATTATGGGGCTGAATTCGAGGTCATCGACTGCACTCAGGTCAGCCTTGCCGAGTGCCTGCAACGGGCACAAAAGCGTAGGCTTGAGGGTGGGAGGGACGTTCCTCAGGATGTCATCCGACAACTGGCTGAGAAGTTCAAGAGCACTTTGAAGGCTGACACCTGGAAGCCCTACAAGCTGTACGCAGAAGGGGCCTTCAGTGCCCCTGTGTCATATGAAAAGGTTGAGTGGGTACCTGGAGTACCAGGAGCCATCATCGTGGACGTAGACGGCACTGTAGCCGACTGTACGAGTGTTCGTAGCCCGTATGATGAGACCAAGTACCACCTTGACAAGCCTAAGCGGGATGTCATCGACATGGTGAGGTATCACGCCTACAACCTGGACCACAGGGTCATCTTCGTTTCTGGTCGACACAAGGACGGGTACAAGGTGACTGAGGAGTGGTTGTTCGAGCATGTGAAGGTTCCGATTGAGGGTCTGTTCATGCGATACGAACGAGGCACTGAGGACTCTGTGATCAAGGCTAATCTTTTCAACCAGCACATCCGAGGTAAGTACAACATCGTGTGTGTTTACGATGATCGTAACCGAGTGGTGGACATGTGGAGGTCTTTGGGTCTCCTTTGCTGCCAGGTAGCTAAAGGAGATTTCTGATGAACTTCTTCGTAAGTGTTCTTTGGCTGTGTGGTGCTTTGATTTGGGCAAGCCTTGGCAATACATGGTTGAGTGCATTGTTTGCGTTGAATGCAGGTATCTGGCTGGCAGCAGCAATCCTGGAGGACTTCTAGTGGGTGATCGGTTCAAGAAGCAAGAGGTGAAGAAAGGCACCTTCAAAATTCGAGACACCGAGAACGACAAGTGGGTGCGTGACGGCAACGGCCGTGCTGTTCGGATGAACGATGAAGACCGTATTGACAACATTGAAGACATCATGGAAAAGCGAGTGAAGGGAGAGTGGCACGAGTGACCAGCCCTAAAGTCCCGGTTGATGGTGTAGGCCTAGCAATCGCACTGGGCAACCTTGGAGTGTTTGTGGGTGTAATGGAGTGCTGGCACCAGTTTCGAGAGCACTCAGGCTGGGCCGCAAGTGGGTGGTTTGCACTGCTAATCCTTGCACTGATTTCTTTTGCTACTACCAATAAGATCCTTGCTAACAGGTCAAAGTAATGACGTGCCCTGAATGTGGGCACAACATGTACGCAGAAAGCTACAACTGTCAAACATGCCAAACCCCAGACTTTATGCGGTGGAAATGTTACAAGTGCCAAGCGATCAGAACAGAGATTCGCACGTGCAAACACCTACGAGAGGAGTAATTTACAATCATGGGTAGGCACAGTATTGAAGAGGACAAGGCTGACCAGGATAGTGGAACCTTCTCGGGTGAGGTGTTTGACATTACGCCCGTCGAGGAGAAGCCAACCCGTACCTTTGAATCAGACAGTGGTGGCGTGCAACGGTTCGAGTATTTCTAAACCAACATTCCTAAATCAGAAGGAGAGTCATGATTTCGTACCCCAAAATCCGTATGGTCTTCATGCTCATCGGCATTGGGTTCACCTTGTACACCTGCTACGGCCTGATTGGTGAGGGCTTTGTTCTGCTGGGTGAGCTTGCGGCGTGGGTGGAGGCTACGTTCTGATGATTGATGGATACATGCCCAAGCAGGACGTCGCTGACATGCTCCTGGACCTGAGGAACTTCGTGGCAGGCCAGTTCGATGAGAACGAGGAAATTCACAGCCCTCAGAGGATCATTGAAGAGTTTGACGAGAAGTTGAAGGAGTTGAAGTGATGCATCTGTACTCAGATGTTCATGGAGAGTATTGGGTTGGTTCTGAAGAGGGAGTCATGTTTGTCTCCACCGAACTGCCTTTGCCAGGTCGTCTCTATGAGGCTGAGGTGTGGGATTTCGATGAGGCAAACAACAAGTATGACCTTGAGCTAGTCCAGGAAGCGGGTGGGTGAGTGTGGAATCTTAACCAGTCTTCTGGTATCAGGGGGCATGCGGGTGATCCCATCCCTACCCCTTGGAAAGCGTTTGATGAGCTAGGAATTGTTCCCCGTCGTGGTCAGCTCATCCTGGTCGCGGCGGGGCCTGGCATTGGTAAGTCTGCCAAGATTCTCACCCTCGTGCTTGAGGCCATGGTTCCTTCGCTGATGTTCAGTGCTGACTCGGATGCATTCACACAGTTGTCCAGAAGCATTGCTATTCTCTGTGACATGAGGGTAGAAGCGGCAGCTCAGATGATCCTGGAAGATAGGATCACTGATGAGGTACGGGAAGAACTTGGATCGGTACCTTTGCTGATCGACTATGACTCTTCCCCGACACCGCACGACATGGAAGAGATCATTGCAGCCTACTACGAGTTGTGTAATGAGTTCCCGGCTGTGATTGTGGTGGACAATATCACCAACGTAGTGACTGATGCATCAGACTCAGGTGATCCCTTCTCAGGGCTTGAGGCCTTGATGGATTACCTCCACTCAATGGCAAGGGTGACAGGCGCATGCGTTATCGGTCTCCACCACGTCACTGGCGAGTACAACAATGGAGACAAGCCTATTCCACTGAATGGTGTGAAGGGCCAGATCACTCGTGTTCCTGAGATGGTGCTGACTCTACACAAGAAGCCGTTGGAAGATGGTAGATGGATTATGCGTGTGTCTCCGGTGAAGAATCGAGGGGGAAAGGCTGACCCAACCGGTAACACATTCGCAGAGCTTGAGTTCATTGGCGACACGATGAAGGTGGTCGATGTTACCTACCACGAACCTGCCCAAGTCAATATTGAGTGGGAACCGCAGGATGATAGGCGATACCAGGAGGAGGTGTTTCAGTAATGGCATATGTCAGCATTACAGGTGATTACTTGCTGGGTAAGCGTAAGCAGGCAACCCTAGAGCAGGTACGAGAAGCAGTGAGACAGAACGTCAGGGATTCAAAGCTTGACCAGTTGTCGAAAGCAATGATGCAAGCCATGGTTGATAGGTGTTACACCATGGAAGCATTGCAGGCGTTATGTAAGTCATACGGAATCAATGGATACGAAGGAGAGTTGTTCATGGACAAGGCAGCAGAGATCAAGCTCATCAAGGAGCAGCAGGCAGCCCTTAACAAGAGGCTCGAAAAGCTTGAGCATGGCAAGTGGGGTAAGGAACCTGCCAATGGTGGGATGTTCAAGATTGAGAAGACCTTTTACGCGGGAGGTGCTAAGTACAAGTACCTTGCCATTCGTGAGGCTGGTGTGTGGCACTTGAGTGGTACTTCTGCTGATGCCAATAAGACTTATAGCTGGGAGGGACTGAAGACCTTTGCTGGGTCTAGGGCACGTGTGTGGAAGCTGACGGTTGCAGAGGAGTTGCTTGACTAGTGGCAACCAAGTCTTTTCTTCTAGGAGACATCCTTACAGTAAGCACTGGAGTATTGCTTACCAGTATGGATAGTGTCTACTACATCCTTAACCACATGACACAGGACAATCTGTTCACCCATCAACTGCTGATTGCCAACCCAATCATGCGTAGTGAACTGATTAGGCAGCTGCCCTTCTTGGAAGACATCGCAAAGCCAGTAGGCCTCAGCACTAGGGAAGGGTGCGATGGCTGGATTGCTAGCCAAGTTTGTCTGTATGGTGAGTGGCATGCAATCAAGTCGGCTGAGCACTTGTGGGTTGCGCATACCGCGCTTGGTGATCTCAACGATATTTGGGAGGGGAAGTACCGTGGATGACTACGATGACTGGTACCCAGAATGGGAGTACGACGACTACCCCGGGGACCTTGCCACCTTTGACTGTGACTAACAGTGGCAAAGCTTAAGCGAACGTGTAAAGACTGTCTGAGTACCACCCGACCAGCACCCAAGCCCGGTCCTAGGTGTGTTACTTGCGACAGGACACGCCGTAATGCCCTCTCATTGGCCCGTAGGCTGACGTACGTAGCCAAGCAGTACAACCTGACCCCCGAAGCCTACTTAGCCCTTCAGAATCGATTTGAGGGCTTGTGCTGGATCTGTAGGTACCGCAAGGGCAGGCAGGTCGACCATGATCACAAGTGTTGCTCAGGTAAGACGTCATGTGGCAAGTGTGTTCGTGGTCTACTGTGTGGCCCTTGCAATAAGTTCCTTGGGTTCATCAGAGACGACACGACAACGCTGCAAAATGGTATTGACTACCTGAATGAGTACCAGAGGAGGCGTAGTGGGTGACACCGTGCATGTCCGAAGTTGCAGGTATTGCGGAGAAAGCTTCGACTCCACAGATCGTGAAGCCTCAGAATCCGCAAGGGATTCACATGAGATGCGTTGCTACAAGAATCCGGCAGTCAATAACTAGTCCATAGACAAAGGAGAGACATAATGCAGCAGCGTGAGGTTTTTCCGGAAGAAGTGCTTGACCTCTTTCAGGATGCATTTGACCATGATTTCCCCTGGCCTGCTAACGGCCCCTCAGGCACTGACTACGCATCGTACTGGACGTTCCATGTTGCTAAGGGTGTTGCAATCCTGAAGTGCAGTCTGCGCGATGTGTTTGGCAACGAGGAGGATTTCGAATGGGAGTTGATCCGCAAGACTCCTTGATCTACAAGTTGTTCTGTGAATGGTTTGATGACTGGGAACCCCCAGACAATAACCACGAATGGAACAAGGTTCTGTGTCCATTCCATGGAGAACGGCGTCCCTCTGCGTCTATCTCCTACGACAACGATGCGTTTACATGTCGAGCCTGTGACTGGTCGGGAGACGCACTCAAGCTCATCATGAGGAAGGAGGACTGTGGATTTCAGGATTCAAAGCGAAGAGCTGAAGACATTCTTGGCCGGAGCTACGAAGCGGTATCACGAAAGTCTGAGCGGAAGTCCAGCCCAAGAGTATTTGGAAAGGCGCGGACTACTCAGCCCCGAAAGCAAGGAGGCGCTTTCACTTTTCCGGATTGGATACGTTGACAAGCCTCTGCCTGGACATGAGATGTATCAGGGCTGGATGTCTATCCCGTACCTCAGGAAGGGTCCAAGTAATGATGGGCCTATGAATGGGTGGTCAGTGGCCACCATGAAGTTTCGATGCATCAAGGATCATGATTGTGAACAGGTCCATCCAAAGATGGGCAAGTATATGTCCCACCCAGGGGCTGACACTCACTTGTTCAACACGCTAGACATTCAGAACAGTGCCAGAATGGGTGGTGAGATTGCCATCTGTGAGGGTGAGATTGATGCAATTGTGGCCCACTTGTGTGGTATCTATGCGGTGGCTGTACCAGGTGTGAAGAACTGGAAGGATAGGTACTACCGTCTGTTTAAGGGATTCAAGATTGTGTGGATCTGTGCAGACGGAGACTCCTGGGGTGAAGGGCTAGCCAAGAAATTGGCAGAAGGAATGGGCGACAAGATCAGGGTAATCAACATGCCTCCCGGTGAGGATGTCAATTCCATGGTGTTGAAGCATGGTAAGCAAGCTCTACTGAAGGGAATTGGTCGTGAGTGATTTCAGTATGTTCGTCCAACCTGGTCGATCTGTGACCATCAAGTCGGGTATCCATCTTGGTGAAGTGGGCAGGGTCGCAGTGTGGGATGCTGTGATGGAAAAGTGGGAAGTAGACCTTGGTGGTCTGTCGGTGTACAAGCATGGTTCAGAGCTTGAGCCTATGTTCACCATGGATCAGGTTGTCAATGTCAAGGTAGGAGAACAGCAGCCTGGTACTGATCTTGCTGAGAAGGTAAAGCCGTTTGGCATGTCTTCCGAGGATCTGGCCGAGTTTGTTGAAGTGTTTGTCAATGACTGCAAAGACCGAATCAAGGGTGCTGGCAACGAGCAGTACTCTGAAGATGGTTACCAGAAGTTCGAGATCATGGATCTTGATGACCTCTTTGAGTACATCGAGGAAGAGATTCGAGACATCCCGAACTACTGCGCCATGCTGTTCATTCGTTTGCGTAGGGTTCGCGAAGCCCTGAAGGCTATTGACATCATTGAAGAGACGGATGAGGTGGTTCCCAGTGAGTGAAGAAGTCATTCTTGTGGATGAAGTAGACGCTGATGTGATGTTTGTCTTGAGGCTCGATACGTGTATCGGTTTGCTGGACGTGGATGGCGCTCGTGATCTGCGGGACCGACTGAATGAGTTCCTTGGGGCTGACAAGGTAAACCCGAACGCAGTTACTATTGGCATTAAGTTTCCCCGGAATTCAGAACAGCCTGATCTTCCTCTTGGTACAAAGCTACTCGACGACGAAGGTGACACTCTTGAACGTGTTGAGGGTGGGTGGTCTTGGCATACAGTAGATGGTGTTCACCCTTGGAACGACGATGTTCACCCTTGGGAAATTGTAAGCCATGAGCACAGTTTCACGGTGATTGCATGAAGACAGTCACCATTGATATTGAGACCATGCCCCATCTTGGGTGGGTGTGGGACCTCTGGAATCAGAACATTGCCCCGAAGCAGGTCAAGGAGTTTGGCAGGGTCACCTGCTTTGCGGCTAAGACGTTGGGCAAGCCAGAGATTGTGTACCACTCAGACTTCCATGATGGTCACCGGAATATGATTGGGCATGCATGGGACGTTCTGGACCAGGCTGACTGCCTGGTTACGTACAACGGTAAGTCCTTTGACGTCCGGCACTTGAACCGTGAGTTCCTGGTTGCTGGACTTGGTCCGCCGTCCCCTTATCAGCACATCGACCTCTACCAGGTGGTGAAGAATAAGTTCAAGTTTGCTTCCAACAAGCTGGACTCTGTGGCAACCGCCTTGCAGATTGGTGGGAAGGTAAAGCACTCAGGGTTTGATCTGTGGATTGACTGCATGAATGGTGACATTGATGCATGGGCCAAGATGCGAGAGTACAACAAGCAAGATGTTGTGCTGACCGAAGAGCTTTACCAGTTTGTTCTACCCTGGATTAGTAATCACCCCAACATCAATGTATTCTCTGATGAAGTGGTTGAGGGCTGTACCAGGTGTGGCTCTATGGACTTCCAGAGGCGAGGCTTCTACACCAACACCTTTGCTAAGTACCAGCAGTATTCATGCAATGCATGTGGTGGATGGTTCAAGCACAAGCTTTCTGAGAAGCTTACTGAATACAGGAGTGTGTAACTTGACTATTGAAATCACGGACGAGTTCCGGGAGAAGGTGGATAAGGCAGCCCGTTCTGTTGCGGGCTCTAACAACCAGGTTGAATGGGAGGATGTCTCCCAGGACATGTGGGTGTGGATGCTTGAGAATCCCAAGCAGTATAACAACTACACCCAGCTTGAGGACCCCTTCAGGGAACTGAAGAAGATTGCTAAGCAGTCTATCTACAAGCAGAACAATGCCAACGAATACTTCACGGGTAACTACACGTATACTACTGGTGAGGTTAGAGGGCTGCTTGGTGAATACCTGTTTGATGTAACCCTCGAATCTGTGTCCGAACATGTAGACTTGACTGAGGGGCTACTTCTGCTCAGGGACTTGAACAAGAATCAGTTTAACAACATCATCAACAAGTGGGTGCGTGGTGTTGAGGGTAACCCAGGCCGGACTAACGAGGCTGTTACCCGCCTTGCGCAAATGATGAACCAAGTGAACAAGGCAGCACGGTATTCTTACGAGGGTCCTGGATCTCGTAAGATTGTCAGTAACTCCCAGGCAATTGCGCGGAAGGACAACAGTTGGGGGTAGAGTGGCGGGAACTCAGTGGGCACGAAGGGTACGAGATATCCAACACGGGGTTAGTCAGATCTTGGGTTTACCCAACTCGCTGGGGTACAAGAACGAGAAAGGTTCCTAAGTTGTTGAATCTGTCTTCCGGGCATGACGGATACCTCCGCGTAAAACTGGGAAGGGGTCTAGGAACCACCATCAGAGTCCACATTAAAGTGCTTGAGCAATTCGTTGGCCCTAGGCCTGATGGCATGGAAGCCTGTCATGCAAATGATATTAAGACGGATAACACATTGGCAAACCTCAGATGGGCGAGCCCGTCAAACAACAGAGAGGATGCCCGTAAAAACGGTAAGCTATGTGTCGGCTCTTCCCACCCCCTTTCTAAGCTGACAGAAGCTACGGTTCAAGAAGCGCGCTCAATGCAGAAAAATGGAAAGTCTTACCAGGAATTAGCGCGACACTTTGGAGTGTGTGCTCAAACTATGAAGGATGCGTGCAACGGTAAGACTTGGAGGCATGTGTGAGATGAGGGTGACCAATTGGAAATGACAGAGACCGGCCTTACGGTTTATCGTAGGACATATGCACGAACCAAGCCTGATGGGGCACAGGAATCCTGGGATGAGACGGTTGAACGAGTAGTAGATGGAAACCTGGCGTTGGTTCCTGAGAAATACCATCTCAAGGGTGAACGTCAGGCTTTGATTGATCTCATCACTGAGTTCAAAATCATCCCTGGAGGTCGGCACCTGTGGGCATCTGGTGTAAAGGGTAGGCAGTACCTCTTCAACTGCCATGTCTCAGGTTGGGGCGACAAGCTGTCTGACCACTTTGAGTTCACATTCATGCGGTTGATGGAGGGAGGTGGAGTGGGTGCGAACTACTCGAATGCTTATCTTGAAAGGTATCCTTGCCTGGTTGGTGGCCCTTACCGTGTACATGTTGTTTGTGATGTGGGTCATCCCGATTATCTTAAGCTAAGGAGTGCTGGTGTTCTCTCGGATGATTACACCTCAGAATGGGAAGGCGCCTTTGACATTGAGGATAGCCGAGAAGGCTGGGCTAGCGCTCTGGTTGATCTGGTGGACACTCACGGACGTGAAGCAAAGAATCAGAACCGTGTCTACGATGTGTCGAGGGTTCGTGAAGAGGGTGCGAGGCTGAAGACCTTTGGAGGTAGGGCTTCTGGCCCTCTTCCACTGGCCAAGATGTTGATTGAAGTCAATGACATTCTGAACGTATCAGACAAGGTTAATGGTCTAGCAGCCATGGCCATTGACCATGCCATTGCCAACTGTGTGGTGTCTGGTGGTGTAAGGCGATCAGCTCGAATGGCTATGATGCACTGGAATGATCCTCAGATCTTTGAGTTCCTCAAGTGCAAGGCTGACGGTAATCACTGGACTACCAATATCTCAGTGGTACTTGACGACGAGTTCTGGGATTGCTTGGACCATGACTCAGATGGGATGTCCTGTAAACGGTACGATGTACTCAGGGCACTTGCTGAAGGCATGCTACACAATGGTGAGCCTGGGTTCTGGAACTACTCGCTGTCTCAGGGAGGTGAGCCTAATGAAGTTGTGACAACCAACCCATGCGGGGAGATCACTCTTGAGCAATGGGAGAACTGTAACCTTGGGCATGTGAACCTTGCTGCGTTTGAGTACTTCCACAGTGCTGAGATCTTTGAGGCACATCGACTAATGACTAGGTTCCTTATTCGAGCTACTTATGGAGACGTCACTGACCCGAAACAGTCTGAGGTGCTGCTTAGGAATCGTCGTATTGGGGTTGGTCATCTTGGGGTTGCGTCTGCTCTGGCTATGCGAGGGATCAACTATAGTTCCCCGCAAATGCTCGAACACTGGCTCCACGAGTGGGCACAAGAAGTAGATTTTGCGGCTGTTCAGTACTGCCATGAACTTCGTATTCCCATTCCTGTGAAGACTAGGACAGTTGCACCTACAGGAACGATTGCCAAGATGCCTGGTGTAAGTGAGGGTATCCACCCAATCTTTGCCAAGTACTTTGACAGGCGCATCAGGTTCTCGACCCTTGACCCTGATCAGTGGGAAACCTGCATGGACTACTCCAATCGGGGCTACCATGTAGAGCCTTCTATGGTTGAAGAGAACACCATGATTGTCACCATCCCAACCAAGGATATCCTCATGGACCAAGTCCTAGACAAGGGCTTTGATCCTGAAAAGGTGGTGGAGTCAGCCGCTGATCTAACCCTACATCAGATGCTGGCATTCCAGGAGATGTATCAGAGGTGCTGGGCTGATAATGCTGTGTCATTCACGGCTAATATCAATCCTGATCACTACACTGTTGCAGATCTGATGGAAGCAATCAAGTATTGGGGGCCAAGTCTCAAGGGAATGACCGTGTTCCCTGAGAAGTCTTTCGAACAGGCTCCTTACACCCGCATTACCAAAGAATCGTATGAACTGGCATCCGCCAAGAGCACTGAGTCATCTGTTGACGAAGAGTGTTCCACTGGTGCTTGCCCGATTAGGTAGGAGAATACATTGCCACCACGTGCAAAAAAGGAAGTTACGCCCGAGGTTGATCCATTCGCACCTGATCAGGAGGATGTGCCTGTTGGAGATGAGGCACAAGCGGATACTAACTCATGGGCTGTGCTAGGCAACGAAACTGATGTGAATTCTGCTGAGACTAATGAAAAGGATGTGCGGGTAGTGAGCAATGAGGGTGATTTTGTTCTGACGTTCAAGGCGGGCAAGGGCTACGATGTTCCCTGGGTTGTGGTACGTGCTGCGACCTGTGAGCAGGCCTACGACCGTGTGATCGACCCCAAGTTCCGTGAGCTGCTGGACAAGACGGCAGAAATCGGCTCTTATTTCGCTGCTAAGGAGGCTCCTAAGGTCGCCCCTAGTGGTAACACCAGCCAGGGTGGTTCAGGGGCTCAGAATGGCTCTCAGGGCCGAACTCAGGGCAAGCCTGCCAGTGCAACTGACGGACCGCTGGGTCCGCAGTACTGCAACCACGGCCAGAAGAAGTTCTGGTCCAAGTTCGATGACGCCAAGAACGAAATGGTTCAGATCTACTTCTGCCCTGCGCAGAAGGGTGACGCCACCAAGTGCAAGAACCAGTACGTTAACTAAGTAGACTGTGTGGGTGCTCAGCGTGAATGAGCTAAGTGCCTGGTCCGGAAACAGCCCACACCTCTCGAAGGAGACTCATGAAAGCGTGTAAGAGGTGCTTCAGAGATCTCCCGTTGTCCGAGTTCATGCCCCACAAGAGATCAGCAGACAAGATGGGCTACCACTGTCGAGACTGTGATAGGCTGGGTAAGTATGGAATGACTTACCTGGACTTTGAAGCAATGTGGGCTGCACAAGGTTATGGATGCGCTATCTGTGGTAGAGACGACAACCCAGATGATAAGGGTTTCGCAGTAGACCATGACAGACGATGTTGTCCCCGCATTGGAAGTTGTGGGGAGTGCGTCCGGGGCCTGCTCTGTTGTAACTGTAACAGAGGCATTGGATTGTTCGATGATAATCCAATCAAACTTCAAGCAGCACAGGATTACTTGGAAAATTGGAGAAACACTTGAAAATTATACCGATCGCAGCAACCGTGATGTTTGACTATGCGGTAAAGACCAGTACGCCATACGTACCCCACGATCTTGGACATAACCCGGCTTCTATTGACAACCTAGCCGAGTTTGCGGGAAGGAACTGTTACCAGTCATGGGATCGACCAAACCCGAAGACTGCGCAGAATCAGGACTACTTGAAGAACATCATCTCCCAGAACCATTTCTCAGTGATGGAGCATGGGAGTGTTACCTTCTATGTGGAAGGTGTAAGTCGTTCTTTGCTGGCAGAGTTGACACGCCACCGGCACCTGAGTTTCTCTGTCGTCTCGCAGAGGTATGTAGATGCGAATGACCTGGCACCTGTGATTCCACCCATTGTTGATCTCCTGCCTGTCAGTGACAAATCGTGGACAGAAGCAGACCTAAAGCAGCATTGGAATGCGGGATTGGAAATGTACAACAACCTGGTTGAGCTGTTTGTAGAACATGGGCACAAGCGTAAGGAAGCACGAGAAGCAGCCAGGGCTGTACTGCCTAACATGACTGACTCACCCATGGTGGTGACCGGAAACATCAGGGCATGGAGGGATGTGCTGACCAAGAGGTATCACCTCGCAGCCGACAAAGAGATTCAGGGGTTTGCAGAAGAAGTGCTGAACCACTTGAGGGTTCTGGCTCCAAATTGCGTCCAGGACATTGGAGAGAAGTACGGAGACTAAATGAGAATCGCCAACTACAGAGTAGCTGGTGAGAATGTAAAGATCTACCGCGTAGAAACCGAAGAAGACCTCGAACCTTTTCGCGATTTCGTACGCAGGAACTTGAAGGTCCTCGCCTGTGACTCAGAAGCAACAGGTCTTAAGATCTTTTCCCGTGACTTCAGGCTTAGGCTGGTTCAGTTTGGCACACCTCATGAGGCCTGGGTAATCCCGGTTGAGTATGGGGGTGCCTTTGTTGAAGTGGTTGTCAGGACTCTCCGGGCTGTAGACAAACTCATCTTCCAGAACGGCATGTATGACCTCCAGGTATTTGACAAGTGCCTGGGTGTGAGGCTGGAAGAACTCTGGCCTAAGGTCATGGACACCAAGCTGTATGCCATGCTGATTGATCCCAGAGCACCTGAGAAGGGTGGCATTGGCACCTCACTGGAAGACCTAACCAGGTTCTACATTGATGCTGAGGTGGCCGATACAGTCAAGGGCTCTATGTCTGTGCTGGCAAAGAAGTACAAGACAACCAAGACTAAGATCTGGGAGAAGGTGGACATCAATGACCCATGGTATAACCTCTACGCAGGCATGGACGGAATTCTTGCAGCGCGCCTTGCAGTTAGACTTCCATCATTGGTACCCCACAGTGCACGCCCCCTTGTGTCTTTCGAACACGAAGTCGCAGAAGTCTGTTCGTACTACGAGCGTACCGGATTCCTACTGGATGAAGACTACTCTCTCGCCTTGGCTTCCCGACTCCATGACACAGAGGATTACAACCGAGAACTGGCCCTTGGGTTCGGGTGCGAGAACGTGGGCTCTACAGAGCAGGTTGCAGACGTTCTACTCAGTCTGGGAGTCAAACTCAAGGATCGAACTCCTACTGGCAAGCTTAAGGTAGACAAGAAGGTCATTGAGACGATCCAGAAGAATGGATCTGGCAAGCAGATCGAGTTCATCACGGCTGTGTCTGATGCGAAGAGGGCACGTAAGTGGAGGACTACTTGGGTTGAAGGCTTCCTGAACAACATGGATGACAATGGTAGGTGTCATGCATCTATCAATACTCTCCAGGCTCGTACAGGACGCATGTCAATCACAGGTATTCCTGCTCAGACTCTACCCTCGGGTGACTGGATCATTCGTCGGTGCTTTATTGCTGACCCAGGCGAGACAATCGTTTCGGTTGACTACAAGGCTCAAGAGCTAAGGGTTCTGGCTGCACTGTCTGGTGACGTTACTATGATCAAGGCCTTTCGTGAGGGACTAGACCTTCACCTTCTGACTGCTCAGGCAGCATGGGGCTCTCACATCACCAAGGACATGGTTGAACGGAAGTACGCAAAGACCGTGAACTTCGGTCGTGTGTACGGTGGCGGTGCAAGGACTGTGTCAGAACAGACTGGGCTGACCTTCCCGCAGGCTAAGAGGGTCGTAGAAGCGTTCGATAGGCGCTACCCTGGAGTGAAGGCCTACTCTGATATTCTGGCTCGGCTGGCAGACTCTCAGGGCTATGTGGTCACACCTACAGGGCGAGTGCTTCCGGTGGATGAGGGTCGTGGCTACTCGGCTCTGAACTACATCATTCAATCTTCTTCACGTGACGTGACCTGTAGGGGTTTGCTCAGGCTTCACAAGGCTGGGTTTACTCCTTACATGAGGTTGCCTATCCACGATGAGATTGTCGGGTCCCTGCCTATTGGTGTGGCAGATCTAGGAGCCAAGAGGATGGCAAAGCTCATGTCTGAGGACATGGGTGAGGTGTTTATCGACACCGATGCCGATGTGTACGGAATGTCATGGGGACACGGATACGGAGCTGAAGCAGCATGAGAAGCTGTGACAAGTGTGCGAACTGGGATCGCATGTGGGTTTGTATTGAGGGCACGGTCTACGGGCCGTGCTCCTACCCAGAGTGCGGCGGGGTTTGCGAAGCTACAGAAGAATGTGAGTGTGATTGTCATGAGTCCATGGCCTCAGCCGACGAGTGATGGGGCGTTGTGTTGCATCTGCCTTGAGTGGACGCACATCGACAATTTAAATGTAGACCCTGTGGACGGCCGAAAAGAGGACGTCTGCCTTGGATGTAAGGACAAGTGATGAACTACACCTGGTGTGCTATGTGTAATGGCGATGCAGAGAAGTGTAACTGTTTGCATGAGGTTGGCAAGGGAGGTAAATAGTGCTGTTTGTTCCGTTTGTTGAGGAGAACGACCATGAAGGCGAGACGTGGACCTTCTGGCTTCAGTACAATGGTAACGAGTCAGAGTTGAGGATGTTGTCTGAGAAGCTCTACGAAGACCGGTTCGAATCTGAGCCTTCCTACAGCATTGACCTCAACGACGTTGAGGATGAGGAAGTGGTGGAGCGAATATGTGCACGTGCTCGCATGGGCTACAACCCTTCTGACATGATGATTCGAGGCAAGTTCTTTTGCCCAGACATCCCGCCTACCCATGAAGCACTTGATGACTTGTTCTACAAGGGTCGTATCGGGGATCACTTCAAGGAGTAGTAATGGAAGGTGACAGACTTTCCGCACACTTCATCACATGCCCTAAATGTGGTCTGCCTATCGAGGACGAGAAGTATTGGTTCTCGGTGTGGGTATGTGATGGGGTGTGCACTACCGTAGCATTACACATTAAACACGAAGGAGATTGACAGTGGGGTATATCGAATTTAGTGAGAACAACTCAGGTGGTAATTGGTGGCTTTCGGCTGAGCAGTACGACAAGCTTAAGGCCGCAGGCTGGGAGGGTGAGGGGGTGGTTCCTGGCGATCGGTATGCAGGACGTCGCATGGTCCGCAGGGGGCTGTCTCGCAGGATGGCTATTGCTGAGTGGGAAGATGTCACTGGAGAGAACTCGTACGAGGAGGGCTGTGGGTGTTGCGGTAAGCCTTACGAGTTCTACGAGTATGACGACGCAGGGAAAATGGTCTGGTGATTGTCATGGTGACCGGGTCCCGTAACTGGGACCTGGTTTCTGTGATTGACAAGCACTTGTATTGGTTCACCCGAGGCTGGGACACCGTTACTTTAATTGAGGGCGGTGCCCAAGGTGCAGACTCTATTGCCAGGCAATATGCTCTGCTTAAAGGTTGGGAGATCTCAACATACCTTCCACACTATGACAAGCATGGAGCCAACGCACCACACATACGTAACTCTGACATGATTGCCTTGGGGCCGGACCTGGTCTTGGCATACATCAGGAACAAATCCGCAGGCACTATGAGCACTGTGGTCAAAGCATTCAAGGCTGGGCTTTTGGTCCGGCCTTTCTACTACGAAGACTACATTTAGGGAGAGAACATGACTCAGCTACTTGATCCAATTGAGCTTGTCAAGGAAGACACCTTTGGTGAGTTCAAGTCTTGGGGGTCTACCACCCGTGAGAACAAGAACAAGACCATCACCGAGAAGCTTGATGGCACTAATGCTTGCATCGTTGCACAGGACGGGAAGGTTACTGCTCAGTCTCGCAAGCGGATCATCACCCCTGACGATGACAACTACGGGTTTGCTAAGTGGGTGTACGACAATGCTGGTGCTCTGCTTGACACGCTAGGGTACGGCTACCACTATGGCGAATGGTATGGCGAGGGCATCCAGAAGAATCCGCTGGGAATTGAAGGCAAGCGCTTCGCATTGTTCCACGCTACCAAGTACACCGAGGGTAACGGCTTTGACCTTGATCGTGTAGACGGGCTGGAAACGGTTCCTCTTCTCCACCACGGTCAGTGTGATGTCTGGACTATTCCTAACATCATGCAGGATCTTGAGACGTATGGGTCTAAGGTGAAGGGTGCAGTAACTGAGACTGTTACGTCCTATGTTGTGGGCCTGGACCCAGAAGTCAAGTACCAGTTCACCAGGGCAGCAAAGGCTGAGGGAATCATCATCTGGAACAATGAGACTCGTACCCGTACCAAGATGTTGCTCGACAACGACGCATTCCACAAGTGGGAGACCAAGTAATGGCAACTTGTCCGCTATGTGATAAGTGGATCTGGCTTTGTAAGGGGTGCTAAGTGGGTAAAGACGAGCATGCACACAACCACACCGTAAACGAAGTTCTCAACCCGATTGGCAGGAACTCAGACGACACCAAGAACGTGTACGCCGTAGAAGACCACTACTTCTGTAAGTGTGGAGACTTCTACACCAGGCCTAAAGGCACAAGGGAGATGTGATGTGTGACGACTGCCCCGACCACGAGGCATGCATGACTGGGTATCCCTGTTGGAAAGTGAAGGAGGTGAATGGTGCCAACAAGTGACAGGCAAGGTAAGTGTATTGCTAAACTTCTGATTGAAGATGCTTCACCTCTTGGGGTATGGGATGTTGGGCCTGGTGAAGGAACCTACGCAATGCTGTGTGCAGACTATATAGCCTCAGCAGAAACCTTCTGGTTTGCGGTTGAGATCTGGAAACCCTACATCAGCCAGTACGATCTCAAGTTGAAATACGACAAGGTGATTCACGATGACATCCGCAACCTGCCTTTTGTGGGTGAAGCAGATCAGGGTGCAGACCTCATCATTTTTGGTGACGTTCTTGAGCACATGCCTGAGGATGACGCACGTCAACTCATTCTGAAAGCGAAGCAACACTTCAGATGGATTCTGGTAAGCATCCCTATCATTCATGCACCTCAGGGTGAGGTCAATGGCAATCCATACGAGGCCCATGTAAAGCACTGGGGCTTTGATGAGATGCATGCTGCCATGGGTTACTGTATGGCCTTCAAGGGACATACGATCGGCCTGTACTGGTGGGATTCAGAGGAGGATGTGTAATGGGTAAGTACAACATTGACCTTAGCATGCATAAGTGTCAGCACTGTGGGCTCTACTACCCAGGGTATCAGATTGATTCTCACGAAAAGTCTTGTCACAGCAACCCAGACAACAAGCAGGAGGAAGACTGATGGGCTACTTGGTTCCGGATGAAGCAGGTTTTCAGATCGATGACTACGAGTATGGCGTGCAGATTGAGTACAAGGGTGAGTGGAAGATGGTTCACACCAATCACTTCCATGGATGGTACCCCAGTAAGAGTAGCGCCAACAACGCTCTAGCCCAGCTCAGGGCTACGAGGTACGGTTACCGCTCAGACCGTGAGTACCGTCTTGTTTGTCGCCCGTATGGCGCAGTGGAGGTTGTCGAGTGAAGCGACTTAGGATGACTATGGTCTATGACTTCTCTTGGTCTAGTGACATCCTGTCGCAGGAAGATATAGACCGATTGGTTCACAACTTTCTGGAAGACCCTCGGGGATTCCTGAACCTGGACTTCCCTGAGTGGGATGAGACGGTTCTAGTACAGGTGGAGGACATCAGTGAGTAACTGGGATACCGAGGTGTGCAGGCACTGTGACAACCCCTTTCATGTGAAGAACATCAGCTCACACGAGGATAACTGTGCTTCTAACCCTGCCAACAAGGAGGACAAGTGAAATACTTCTACGACACAGAGTTCTACGAAGATGGGGAACGTATCCACCTGATCTCCATCGGCATTGTGGCTGAAGATGGTCGTGAGCTGTATGCCGAGAATTGGAACTTTGACTGGAGCATCGTTCCTGAGGACCACTGGATTCAGGAGAACGTCCGGCCGCATTTGCAGGGTTTAGTGGCTGAGTACACCAAGACGGACATTGCCAATTATGTACGTGAGTTCATCTGCGACCACAAAATCCCATATTACGCTAGGAACCAGCTATACGGGTACTACGTGGCTTACGACCATGTTGTGCTGGCTCAGTTGTTTGGTCGGATGGTGGACATGCCTAAGGGTATGCCTTGGTTCTCCAATGACCTCAAGCAGATGATTGAGGCAGACACTTACCGTCTGGGTAACGCCAGTGACTTGGTTAAGCAGGATGGCACACAGCATCACGCACTTGAAGATGCTAGGTGGAACAAGAAACTATACGAGTTCATAATGGAACGGAGTAGGGGGTTGTACTGATGTCAGGTTACATCTACCACGTCACCGAGTTTGTACCCATGGATGAGACGTGGACTACCCGGTTTTTGACGACTCGTAAGTATGAGGCTACCAAGTTTCTCTTCAACGAGCTTGGGGCGGGTAAGTCTATGGGTACGTTTGAGGTAACCAGGTCTCGTGATGGTCGTGCTGATACCTCAGTGTTTGTAGACCCCTACGAGTTCATGAAGATTGACTTGGGGGAGGCGTGAATGGGCGACCAGGCTGGGACGAATATTTCTTGGGTATTGCAGAAGCTGTCAGTAGAAGGAGCGACTGCGAACGCGATCAAGTTGGAGCTGTCGTTGTTGGTAAAGACAGACGGATCAGATCCACGGGTTACAACGGAAGCCCAGCAGGTATGGAGGGATGTAGCACATGCCCTAGGCGAACTTCAGATGTGGCTCCTGGGTCCTGCTACTCCAACTGCGTCGCTCTACACGCAGAGCAGAACGCAATCCTTTACTCCTCCTGGCTAGATCGACAAAGTGGGGTTATGTACGTAACCAGGCAGCCCTGTTATGGATGTGCCAAGCTAATCAACGGATCTGGTCTACACGAAGTAGTCTGGCCTGAAGGTAGGTGGAAGGTTGGCAGTCCCACTAGGGACTGAACTTACTTGTGAAGTATGTGGGTCAGAGTTTACGAAGGAAGCCAACACCCAGAAATTTTGCAAAGACAGTCAGTGTAAGAAAGCAAGACAGAAACTGCGATGGCAGAAATGGTATATCAAAGAAGAGTCAAAGCACAAATCAAGAGAGTATCAGCGGGAGTTCCGAGGTCGAACAACCTACGCAAGGCAGTGGGAAGTAAAGAACAGGTATGGCCTAGAGTGGGATGACTATGTGGCACTACACGAAAAATTCAACCACAAATGTGGGGTGTGTAGTGCCACCAAGGACCTATGTGTTGACCACTGTCACACCACAGGTAAGGTTCGCGGGATTCTATGCCGATCATGTAACAGATCCTTGGGGCAGCTAGGTGACTCTATTGAGAGTGTGCGGAAACTCCTGGCATACCTGGAGGACTACGGATGAGGCGATACCACAAGAGAATCAAGGGTGGATTCTGGTTCCACTTGGTGATGGTGTTCCTTACTGGCGGATTGTGGTTGGTCTGGATTGCATGGAAGTTTATGCGAGCATGAAGGGAAGGTAGTTGGGTAAATGGGTACATAGGATGTCGATGACATCTGACGGCCCTGTGTGTGCAAACTGCGGCCTTGTACGTGAATCCTACAAGGATGGAAGACTGGTGTGCTCTGTAGCTCGTGCACATAGTCGACGCAAGTACAAGCACAGAGGTAGCAAATACGGTCTAACAAGGAAGCAGGTAGCAGCGCTACCAGGCGTGTGCGAAGTGTGCCAGGTTGAGCCTGCTGACAACATCGACCACTGCCACACCTCTGGTAGAGTCCGGGGACACCTCTGTCGTAGCTGTAATCTAGGCTTGGGTTTCTTCAAGGACAACACGGACATTCTGCAATCGGCCGTCGTATACCTGGAACGAAAATGAGGCCCCACTCCCGAAAGGGAGTGGGGCTCTATTTTTTTGTCTTTTTATTTTAACACAGTCGTGCTGTTATCTTTTCTTGCGCTTCCTGCGCTTTCGGTAAGCCACTTACTTCACACGAGGTGAGTCGGCCTCGCCGACAGGAGTAGCAAGAGCCGCCTTGACAGCCGCCACGATGGCACCCGTCAGACCGAGGCCCAGAATGGCCTTCCAGTCGGCCGTGTAGACGTTGAAACCGTCTGCCAGTACCGCACCACCAGAACCGACCAGGAAGCCCGTCCAGACGTCCTCAGCCAGTCTTACCCAATACGCCTTAGTCAGCATGTTTGATCCTTTACTTTGCAGTGAGCAGGGTAGAAATCACAGTAACCAGAATAGGAAACGCCAAGGCGGTGATGAATGCCATCTTGAGCTGCCATGCCTGGGTGCTACGCCTTATGGCTTCAGCCTTCATATCTGCACGCACCTCGGTCAAGTCCTTTTCCAGTTCACTAACCCTGTGATTAGTCTGTGCGGACTCGACCCCCTGTCTACTGGTGTGCTCAGTGAACTTGTCACCAAGACCTCTGATCTCATTGTACAACTCGGTCATACCAATCTGGTGCACAGGTTCACTCATTCCCTAGGTCCAATCATCAGGTCACACCCTGACCCCTCACCGTAACGTGAGTGTGGGTGCCATAACAAAGAATGGTGTTGGCATTGCTCACCTTGGCTACCTGTAGCTTCAGCGTATGTGCACCAATAGACCCTAGTGTGACCAACCAGCTCTGTGTGATGGTCGCCCTTCCGGTGGCTCGGTAGTGTGCTTCTGGCGCTTCAGCAGCAGCACCATCAACTACTAGGGTACCTAGAAAGATGTCGTTGGTTCCCGAGGATTCAACGTCGAACACTGCTGTGACTTCTACTTGAGTGCCGAGTTCTACGGTGGTGACAGACACAGATGCACCAGGAAGGTCAGTAACAGTTTCGGTTACAGTAACGCTAGACGAACTTGCAGACGCACGCTTGTACTTTGTCCTGGTGGCATCCAACTGTTCAACGTTAGCCACAACCTTGTTGTACTCAGACGATGATGCAATGGTGCCAGGAATGGCATCAGCCATTGCCACAAATGGCATATTAAACTCCCCAAACGAAGGTGTCGTCCCATAGTCCGTAGATTGGGTCATCCCAAATCCCGGAAACAGGGAGCAGTTGGACGGTTAGATTGTCAGTAACACCAGAGTCAACCACGAACGACCTACGAATCCCTAGAATCTGCATGTCGAGACGTGCACCAAACCCAGCGTCGTCGCTTAGGCGGATGGTGTCACCCATCTGTAGGCGTGGGTCACCTGCAATTGTAATTTGGTCGGTAACAGGCTCTGGCCCAATGGTGTTGCCAAGAAGCTTGGTAATAAGACCTTCGTTGTCGATATACTCCTGCACCCATGGTCCGGACATCTCAAGGGTCTGAGGGTTGAACTTGGCGATACTGGGGTCATTCTGGTAGACGTCAACGTAATCGTCATATCTGATGATCTTAGACCCACCCAGTCGGAAGGCTGGATATGAAGAGTCTGTATTACCCCTGGCCAATCGAATAGGCTCAGCCCAGCCATTCCAAATCTTGACAATAACTGATCCATCTTCATCGTAGAACGCGTCAATGTCAACACCAGCAGTGTTTCCGGTGACAGCCTCGACCCAGTTGGTTCCAAGTAGCCACTGGAATACATACCCATGGGTGATGTCATCATTCCACGCACCAACAGGATCAGATGAAGTATCCTTGTACCTCAGCGAACGCTCAGGCCTAGGGGACTGTGTGTTGTCCAGGTAGAGCCTGAATCGCTTAGTGGTGACTGGAGGCACATAGAACTCGTTGATATCCTGAGATTCGTACGCGGTCGTAACCACTGCACGTGCCCTGGACTTTTCTACCGCGTAGACATTTCGTACAGAATCGAGAGTTGATTCTAGAGTGAGCTGGCTCAAGTCATCGATCGTGATTTCACGAACAATGGTGTTCTTCAAGGTCTGGATTCGGTCGAAGTTCCAGAACCTAAACCTGCCCTCTTCATCCCAGAACACTGCACCACGCTCGGTGTCTGCTACTTCCTTGATGAAGTTCCAAGCTTGTGGCTTGCCCATATCAGGGGTAAACGAAATTCGGTTAAGACCCTGGTCTACGGATGCTGCATACTTGGCAGGCCTGGGCTTGAAGTTAACACCACTACCGATGCCCGTGAAGTTGGTAGAGTTGAAGTAGATATCCTGCATGGCTGACTGGCGCTCTACCCAGACGTGGCCTGCTCCTGGGTCTCGACCGCCCACAAAGCTGATGGGGTCACCTAGGTCTACTACACCTGAGTTGTTAGCCCCTGCTGCAATATACACTTCTGGACCACTGAATCGGAATGCGTCCCATGCTACGTGGATCTGGCACAAGTCTCCTGCGGGAATGGTAACGTCAGGCCCGTACAGAGATAGGGGTGTAGTGCCCTGCCTGTGCCACTCAGTCCATGCAATGCCGTCCTCAATCCAAATATCCATCTGAATGAAGTCATTGGTCTTACACAAGAGAATACGAGAAGCCACACCATCAGCCCACCAGTTGTTCCACTGGGTGCCTCCCTGAATGAGAGTGAACCCAAGCGTGTGGGACGCCAAACTGTTGATTGCCTCACGATCACGGACCCAGTAAAGCAATAGGTCCTGATCTGAGAACCCACCCATTGCAGCAAACACGTCAGGCTTCACTGCTGGATCTGGCGCAAACGGATGGGTCTCACCAATGGCCTCGTAGGCTAGAACTCCACTTTCAGAGTTTGGGTACTCCTGAATGGTAGGGTTGTCATTCCACCCAATGCAGGGGGACATTCCACCATTCCCTGTGATGAATACCTGACAACCTGCGTCAACGTCACCACCAGATTCATCCCTGGTGATAGGCCTCCAGGGTGACGTTGACGTATCACACTGTCGAAGAGCGTGATCAATCAGGAAGCTTGACTTGAATAGCTGAGACTGAAGCCTTCCAATGTTTACGTGCTGCTCAGAGACAGCCCAAGGTGGGAGAATGATGGGCTTACGGAGCGCTTCTACACGGTCAAGGGCAGTGATCTCTACTGAGTTGGTGCCTCGGTCGGGGGAGATCCTACGTACGTTTCCCACAAACTGAGGGTACATGAGAACCCCAAGCGGGGTGTCGATGCCGAGTTCGTAGACTACCTCACAACCAATGAGATCTTCATTGAGGAAGGGGGAATTGATGTTGTAAGGGCTGAAGATAAAGGCCAGAGACCTACCTTCATCGTCCTCGCCTGACAGCACCACATCCAGCTCAGCCGCAGTCGATGACTGGAGAGACCTATCAGTGCTTACTGAATGAACAAACCTGGACATGTCTGACAATTCGTGGTCGAACAGCCCATCACGGTTCCAGTCAACCTTCAGGGAAACGATGAAGGACCGTTCACCGCTGGAAACTGCCGACTCGCCTAGCGGCTCAAACTGATCCTGCATCGTTTCTCCTTATGCTTCTAGTAGCGTCATAGTAACGTTTGATACGGGGTACCTTGGACTGACCGTGGCTAGCTGATCAATGAGAACTAATGGGTTTGCCCCACCCTGCTCCCATACAGTAACCGAGTCTCCAGTTTCGAACTGTGGTGCTGCAATGTTGACTGTAGTAGTGGCAGTGGCTTGTAGGGTCATGATTCCCAGCACGGCGTTGGCAGGCGCCGTCTTGATGCCAGAATACCTATCCCACGAAGTCGTCACCGAATGAGTAGTAGCAGAAGAGTTGCTGATGAACACAAAGTCCCTGTCGTACCACGCAATGAAAACGTCCACCGAAGCAGACGATGCACCCTTGAGGTACACGCTGTGTGTGATGGTTTCAAGCGGGAATACGTCAGTACCCTTGTCCACATCTAGCCTCAATGTGCTTGACGCACTACGGTCAGACCACCTCACACACCTACGGCCAATAAGCCCAGCAGGGTAGTCCAGCTGGTTTGAGAGCAGTCCAGCCGATGCGGTGTAAAAGGAGTACTTGTGGGGGGCCAGGTTGCCATCTGAGGTGCCCAGAGACAGCCTATTCTTCATCAGGGGGTCAATCAGCCTATGTGGCCCTACAATCAGCCTTGTGTGAAGAGCTCGAAGCCACTCGTACTCTGCCTGATCAAGGTAGTTCCAGCTAAACTGATACTGCTTCTTGATGCCTGTCACATCCATCGTACGAGCCCCACCAAGACTCTGATGTACCCCGCCAAACCTTAGTTCAGTGACGTCGATGTTACGCTCAGGACATACGAGGGCACGGAGGTCACCAGGTGGACCCAAGTACCAGGTCGTAGCCATTGATTACCTCCGTGTGTTCCTCTGATTGGTCTTATTTACTAGCTTAGTGATGCCGTTTGCATCGATAACAACTTCCCATCCGGACAAGGCAGACGTGATCTGGGCATACATGTCGCCAAACCCCTCTGAAGTTACAGCCGCAGAGATGTCCAACCCGTTCTGGGTTTCTGCCATAGCCTGTTGTACTGCTGATACAGCAGCCGGAGTACCCTTCTCGATACCCTTAGCCCAGTCCTCCATCAGGTGTCGACCTGAATACGTGGTGTACCCAGACCCTGAGAAAGGTCCGTACTTGGCAGGCGAGAACGGGAATAGTCCACGTACTCGGTTCACAATACTCAGTGCTGCATCAACGGCTGCGCCTGCCTGTGACGTGATACCCCTGATGAACGACTGAATCATGTTCTTACCAGAAGTGAACAAACTATTTGGCAGGCCGATAAGTGCGTTAAGGATTCGTGCAGGTAGACTAATGAAGCTTTCAACAAGTGCAATCAAGCCAGCCTTTACGCTGCCCTTAATGGCAGTCCAAGCTCCACTGAGAATCTGCTTGATGCCTTCCCAGACACGCTCCCAGTCTCCCATGATGATACCCATGATGACATTGATGACACCCTGGATGGCAGTCATAACCCCCGTGATGATCTGCTTAATGGAAGGCCAGATCTCACTGATGGTCTGGAACAAGGCTGACATGGCTGGCACCACAACCTCAAGGATCAAGATTGCTAGCTGCGTCAGCGCAGGTAGAATGTCCATGAACGCCTTGAGGAAGCTAATCGCGACAGGAACTAGATCCTTGACCGCAGTAAGCAGCCTTGGGAATAGTTCCTGCCCTAGCTGTACCAGATCGGGACCCATTTCGGCGAGTACATCAGCAATGGTCCTGAGAACCTCGGTAGCAAACTGGATCAGCACAGGCAGCAGTGGCGTGATAGCAATGAGCAGATCCTGAATGAACTTTACGAACAGGTTCAGGAACGGAGTCAAAGCCTGGAACGCAGCCACTAGGAAGTCACCGATAATCAATGCCAGGTCACCAATAAACTTGATGAACGGATCGATCAGTGGTGCAATAGCCGTCAGTGCCTTGAGCAGAACGGTGTTCAGGATGCTAGCCACTGTGGTCAGTAGTGGGCCAATTGCCCTGAGCGCTCCTACAAGGATGGTGCTGAGAAGCTTACCCAGAGTTTCAATAAAAGGAGTAAGTTCCCTGACAATAGGTGCGAGCTGCTTGAACGCCTCACCGAATACCTCAGCCACCAACTTACTGATAGCAGTCATGATAGGCATCAGGGCTACTACAGCCTTGGTGAACCCATCAAACAGGATGGTCAACGGACCACCCAGGATAGTCATTGCCTTAAGTCCAGCCTCAAAGAACTGCACGAATGCGTCTAGAAGACTGTCAAGCACAATGTTTAGGCTTCGCAGAGCAGACCCAAGGGTGCCGTCTCCACTAACCCTCTTCACCATCTCCAAGAAGCTTGCTGAGAACCTGCGTAGAGTAGCCGCAAGTACATCAAACTCCTGCGATGCCTCAGAAGCAAGGAAGAACAATGACCTCAAACCATCATCAATGGCTGGGCGCAGCAGGTTGAAAAACCTGGCAGTATTCTGGAGGATCTCGTTAAGCTGGGCTAGCCCCTGACCTGAGGTCACGAACTTGACAAAGTCCTGGACAATACCGCTCAATGATACTGCAATGGCATTGAGACCACGATCTAGCACAGGAGCAATCTTGTTCAGCTCAATGAAAGGCTGCGTAAGCTGCTTGGCAAACGTGGCTGAAAGACTCTTCTTCAAACGTTCGATGGTAGGAGCAAATCCTGCGGCTGCCTTCTTGATACCATCAATGCCCAAGCCTACAGCAAGAGCCGCAAACCCGAAGGCAAACACCAATGAAGGCAACCCTGCAAGGAGAGTAGCAATGAGGGCCAGAGCTGGTGCAATCAGGAGTAGTACCCCGACTACGATTAGCCCTGTACGCCCAAATGACGAGAAGCCAGACGAAGCATCACTTGCCGACTTACCCACCTTAGATAGATCCCTAGCAATCTTCTCAAGGTCACCGTCAGCACTGACAGAAGCGCCAATATTGATGTTCCTACCATCGATCTTCTTCAGGATAGAGTCTAGTGCCTTGAGCTGACTCACGGCCTTGGCCGCGTCAAGGTCTACCGGGATCTCTACCTTGAGACCCTTGATTTCCTTCTTCAGTTCAGCAAGAAGCTTCTCACGGAACTTGGAGGTGTCCGGAACTACCTGAATGGATACACGGCCTACAGAGAAGCCACCTGGCCCCTTTGCCATGGGTTAACCTCCCCTAGCCTTTCTTTTCTTGGCCATTTCAAGTTGTGTGGCGAATGCATTGCTTGGCTTACGTCCAGCCTTGGCAGGCCTGAACGACGGCTTAGGTGTCTTGGGCTTGCGCTTAGAATTAGCCGCAATAACCGCATAGGTCACATAGTTTACTGCGTCGATCAACGTTGCCATTTGGTACGTCATTACATTCCAGTCGGCAAACTCAGGGCTTCCACGGAGTACCGCAACAAACCTTGACCCCACCTTTAGGCCACGGATCAACAACAGTATTTCACCAGGAGGTACGTCATCCCTGAACATCTCAACGAGATTCAGTCCATATACATCCTGAAAGTCCTGGAAGATAGCCTCACCGGCCTGGTCGATTAGACCAGCGAGGATTAGGCTTCCCCCACGTGTGACGACTCGATCCACTTCTCGAACAGCACAGTCAGCTTCACAAGATCCTGACCCAGGACCTCCATGAGAGCATCTGACTTACCGTCCTGCACTACATAGTCCAGGATAGACTTCAGAAGGGCAAGGATCTCATCTTCGGACAGCTCGTCCTTACCGTTTTCAAGGATCTCAAGCTGCGCACGAACAGTCTGACGCTGCTCCTTGGGAAGTCGTAGGATCTGAACCATGGTGAACTTCTGCCTGCCAGACTGGAAGACAAAAGGACCGTACTTCTTCTCAAGTGCTTCGTTTAGATCATCCAGAGTAAATGCGTTGGACATGGCGAACCCCTTTCAAGTTTCATTCGGACCCTTAGACAAATAAAAGGAGGGGGCGTAGCAGGGTCCGCCAAGGAACTACACCCCCTCAAGCAATTACGTCAGGTTTACACCAGTGTCGTAAGACAGCCATGAGAACAGCGGCAGTGACCCAGACTTCAAGATAGAAGCACGAAGCGGCACAGACACGAACTCATCAATGGCAAGCTCAATTGAGTCTTCACGACCAATTGATACCTTAGACGCGTGGAAACCAACAGTGGCTTCACCATCCACGATTACGATTAGAAGAGCAGTCTCGATGCCTGCTGACGCAGCCTCGGAAACATCGAACTTGCCAACCATAGTGCCTGGATTGGTAACGCCGTAGTAGTAGGAAAGAATGCTCTCGTCTAGCTGAAGCGCATTGAAGGTAATGAAATCCTGAGCGACCTCAGTGGTTACACGCCTAAGGGAGGCATTCTGCCACGAGCCTCGGGTTTCCTGGTCTCCGCCATCAAAACCGAATACAGGAAGGTCATCACGTGAGGTGTGGCCTAGCTGCACCCATGAGGCAATACCAGTGTCAGGATCAAACGTTTCAATCTGGGCAGGAGTGGGCGACGCGGTGTCAACCGGTGCTACATAGATGTAACCTACCGCAGGGGTGATTACTGAGTTGTCATTGAGTGCCATCTTAGGGCTAACTCCTTAGATTCGAGTTGGGCGCAAACCCAGTTGAATGAGTGTCTGCACCCGAAAAGTGTCATCGTAAGGGCTGTCAAATTGGGTCGGCCCTAGGGTGGTAAAGAATGAACTAATAGATCCCTTGTCTTCTACTACGGTTTGCTTCTTCCATGCATTCCATAGAATCTGACGGGCGTCAAGGCAGAGGTTTTCACAATCCATAAGATTGGTATCCGTAAAGCACGTAACCTCAACCACTGCACGATCTAGCATGTCAATGTCTACTTCAAGACCACCGAGACGCCTTACATTGACAATAGGAAACACTCGGTCATCTACATCAGGAACCCAGGAGACCACCTGAACTCCTGGCAATTCAGCCTTGAGGATAGGGAGGATAATCTCCTGGACTCGTGGAATCCTTCTGGTTACCATTAGAGTCCTCCGAAACTAGCACGGGTGATGATATACAACCCCTGAACCCACCTACCATTTTCTGCTACATGGCCAAACTCTACCGAGATAGGAGCTGGACCAGTCATCACAACATAATGGTCGATGTGTCCAAACTTCTCGCTCCGGATTCGCTCATACCCGACTTGGTGAGCACCAGTATCCCGATGCATGGCTAGAAGGGCTTCAGCCTTTTGCAGAATTCTCAACGCAGCCGCAGTGAGGGTCTGTTGGACCGTGGGGTCCATAGACAAGTGCTTTGACATGTCCCTAGATCGCATCAACCACTCAACCTTGGAGGCCATTAGTTGCGCCTAAGCACATAGTCGATGTGTGCAGTGCGGTTAGATCCGTTATACCTACGTGCCTTACCAAACACCGCCCATTCAACACCACGCCAGATTACTCGTGCATGCATGCCGATGATGGTGGTAAAAGACCTAGGAGGCCTAAGCCTGTATACCTGCTCTGAGTCAAAGCCCTCGTTGTTGTCTTCTGTACGCCTTGCGCTGGTACCCGACTGAGCAACTAGTTGCACCACACAATTAGACACGGTGATAGGCGTGGTACTTGCACGTCGTGATGGGTTACCATCTGGGTCGGTGTAAATTTCCTCATTGTAGAGGGTGATGGTCTCTCGACCTACATCTAGCAAGGACACTTGATATCTCCCGTCGTGTACTCACACCAATCAGGGTGAGTTGTCCTATCCCACTCCGGGAAATCAGCAAAAGGGCGGTTCACATTCTCCCAAGGGTACGGGCAGTCCGAGTACAAGGGAGCCAGTGAAGGCCGGATAGTGAATGCGCCATTTCGCACACCCAGAAGCGCCCACTCTGAAGGTAGAATGTCTAGCTTTCCAGAGGCTACCTGAGTAGAGATCTGATACGAGTAGTTACCATCAGTCTCTGAGGTAAAGCCCTCTGGGTTTCTGATGAGCCTGAGGATAGCCTCACACTCAATCATGACAATCAACTGAGGATCAATCTCTCCTGTAGACACCTTGGTATCCAGGTCAGGAATTCGATGGCGGATCATCAGTTCAATGTCATTGAGTCGTGTGGTTACAATCTGCTGTTCGGATGAGTCCAGCGTACGACCCAACCGAGCCTCTACGTCCTGATAGGTCGCATAACTCATATCTTGTTCCCCTTTCTAATGTTGCACCGGAGATGTGCCAATTTGATATTATTCAAGGTGTGCGCACCTCCTTTACTCAAGGGGATGACATGGTCAAAGCTCTTACTGGTTAGAACGTTTCTGGCTTGGCAATCGCTCGAATCAATGCCATGAACCCAGTCTGTAGATCAGTGCGAGCAATTGATGCCCAACGCTTATCCGACTCGTCACGAGCGAACACCTCTTCTACCACGTTTCCTACAACAACCGCAAGTTCCTTCAGTTCATTGATGAGGCTTACCTCAGCTTCTGAAAGATCGCGGTATCCCTTGATTGGTGCAGACTTCATTTAACTCGCCTTCTTTGGGGGACGTCCACGCTTGGGCTTTGGTGCGTCAACAACCTCTGCCTGTTCCGGTTCATCCCGAACGATGTGATACCCCGTAATCAGGGCGTAGTGCTCAGCCTTGTCATCACGTACTTCCATGATCACACGACCATTAGTCAGCTTTGCCACTTACCAGCCTTTCTACTTCCTTGACCCAACGGTCAAGTTCCGGGGCTGGGTCAAGCTCTTGGGAACGTTTCTTTGCAAGCACAGATGCTGCATGCCACTCTTGGGGGTCTGAGAGCCTCAGGAGCGCGTTTTCATACCCGTTCAGGTCCTCCCTATCCAGAAACAACCCAAAGGCTCCCTGTGACTCTCTCAGCCCCGGTGTGGGGTGTGCTAGAACCGGGATGCCTGAGGCCAGTGCCTCCACGCCTGCCATACCATACGACTCGTAGATACTAGGCATGAGGAGAATGCTGGTTCTCGACCACACATCATCCTTCATGTTGTCAGTTTGGGGCTGGATAGTTACGTTGGGAATGTCCTCAATGATGATCTGATCTCCATGGCCTCCAACAACACCCAGGAACTTCTTCTCTGGGAATCGGCGGGCCATTTCGTAGAACACTCTGCAACCCTTGTTCTCGTTCAGGTTAACCAAGGTGATCATATCGCCAGGCGTAGTAGCATGTTCATGTGCCCACACAGGGGGATGAAGTACCATTGACTTGTTGACGACATGATCGAACTTAGACCTGATCCACTCAGTGTTGAACACAGTCAGTCCTGGCTTCAGCGTCAACAGGTCCTGGTTGGGAACAAAGTCGTTGTGCATGATGAAGATGAACGGGATACCCAACTTCTGCGAAATCCTTGCGGCTCTCTGGGTATTATCATGGTGGGAGATGATGACGTCTGGCTTCCATGCCTCAATCATCTGCTTCCCGTACACCACATTGGTCACGTATACTGGAACACCCTCGTATTCGTAATACGGAGGTGCTTCGGGAAGGACGGTTGCCCACACAACAACCTCATGCCCTGCCTCAATAAGTCGCTTACACATAGCGTGCAGCATGGTTTCAGAACCGGCATTGCGGTACGGAATGTAGAAGTGTGGAAACACTGCAATCTTCACGGCGGCCCCTAGCAGAATACCCCACATAATAGGGGGTAAAGTGTAAGTAAGGGCAGGCTGAGTACCCATGTCCTAATTTAATCCACGTTAATGGTGGAACCTGCCCTACAGATTAGCTACCAGATGGGTTGATTACCTTGGCAAACGCGTCAAGGTCGTTGACCACCCAACCGAAGGTGCACTCAACAAGCAGCGCAACCTGGTTAGTCTGCCACATTGAGATGGTGTTGGTGCCATCAGTCAGCGTGACCTGGTCAGAGATCTTGTAGCGAATGTTGTCCGCAAAGCCCCACGCAAGCTGCTGGAATTCTCCACCAATCATCTGAGTGGTGGTCGCAGTAGCCGCACCAAGGTCACCTCGTACCGCCTTGCCATACTGAGCCTGGAAGCCGAGGATGTTACCCACGGTGCCGTTCAGTGATAGTCCAAGCGGGTTGACAAGGTTACCGTTGACGTCACGCTCCGCACCCTCCTGGATCAGGCGAGGACGGAAACGAGTGTCTACAGCCCAACCATCAAAGTCAAAGTCATCCGCAGTTACCAGGGAGTAAGCCGCGATAAGCTCGTCATAGAGGTTGTTGGTAGTAACAGTGTCAGTGTTGACAATCTTGGTGGTGTTGTTCAGAACATTGTCCGCAGAAATACCCTGAAGAGCGCCACCGGTGAGAGGCTGCTTACCGTGGAATACGGCGAGGTCAATACCACGACCAATAGCGAAACCAAGGTCAGACTGAAGCTGAGAGTAGAAGCCCTGCGGGTTGGTGCGGGCAAACTCCTCAGACACAGTAACAATGGTCGCAAGCTTGATCGGCTGCATAACCTTGCTGTCCCACGCCACACCACTCAGTGGCTTAGTGCCACCTTCACGCTGTGCGTTGGTAGTACCAGTACCTACCTGGCCCACCTCAGGACGCTTGACGTTGACCGGGATAACAGTCTCGCCAAACGACACGGGGATTCGACGGCCCAGACGAAGGACAAGGGAATTCTCCTGCGCCTTGGCAAACATCTCAGACGTAATAGTCTTGGGAAGGAGGTCATCAGGTACGTATGCTAGACGCCCCTGGTGATCGTTCGTAGTATTCGGTTCTAGCTCATTGAGAAAAGCCATTAGTTGGTGTTCCTTACTTGTTGGTTAGCCTCGACTTGAAAAGTGCTGCGAAAGCATCTTCTGGGGTAGACTCAGACTTGCCATTGAATCCAGCGGTGTGGTCAACAGCCTTCTGTCCCTTGCCCGTGCCAAACATGCCCTTGAGCTTGTTGGCGTGCTCCTTGTACTCCTCCTTGGTAGAACCCTTGAGAAGCGCAGCAAACTCGACAGCCGTATCACCTGGAACACCGGCTTCGAGAGCAGCAACCAGACGGGTATAGTCAGTGGCTGCTGTATCACGTTCTGCAACAATGGCAGACTTTTCGTCTGACAAGGCCTTGATCTGCTCGGTAAACGATGCAGTCACCTCAGCCTTAGCCGCTTCTGCGGCCTGATTAGCCTTTACACGAGACTTTGCAGCCTCCGCGTTCGCCTCAGAAATAGCCTTACGGCCCCACTCTGGAAGCTCGTTCAGGTCGTTCTTTGGGTCTGGCTGAACCTCAGCCTCAGTCTTGTTCTCGTCAGACATGTATCCTCCTGGGATGTTGTTTAAGAACCAGCCACCTGGACTGGTAGTTATGCGGCTGCTGCAAACTCAGCAGGGTTGATTTCCCCACGTTCAATTGCACGCCGGAATGCGTTAAGCTTGTCGTTCTTGGTAAACCTCGCACCAGAAAAACCCTTGGTATAGTCCTTCCAGATTTGTTCCATGCGGAGGTAATCTTCTCGGCCTTCCCAGTCATTCTCATCGAATACTGCGACCACCTTGCAGTCACAGCCTGGGTGCCATCTGGTCATAAGTTCGTCTAGCTCAGCGTCAGACACGTCGTTGCGATCAGCCAGAATCTCGGCTGCGCCTTCCTTTTTGGCACCAGCCTGGAGTTCCGACTTGAACACAGGACCCCTTGACACAAGCATCAGACAGAATGCACAGGTCTCACGACCCGTGGCCACTCGTGCAAACCCAACACGACGGGTTTCCCCCTTTACCGCATTGAGTGCAGTCCTTCGGCCACCATTCTCTACTTCCTTGGCTGCCCTGAAGGCAGTCTCCACCAACTTGCCATCATCGAGTTCGACAATGCGTGCTTCCCTGAAGATGGGCTGCATAGACTCTTCAAGCCATGCGATCTCATAGGAAGGCAAATCAATCTCGTAGTCATCATCCCCAACATGAATCAATCGCTGTGAGTCATAGTACTGACGCATCAGGATTGCCGATTCGCGCCTGGCGGTATCGATGATAGGGAACATCCCCCTCACAATGAATCGCCAGGATGTCTGTGTAAGGGGGAGACCACGATAGGGAAACAGAAGATTGAGAATTAACTGTACGGCCCTTGACGTGATACTACGCTGGGCGCTGCTGTACTCGGCTAGCTGCATTTGCCTGGTTGTCTAGTCCCTGCTGAGTGGTGTCCTGAGTAAACAGGAGCTGGTTCAACTGAGACACAGGGTCAGACTTGTCCATCTTCTCCATTTCCTTACGCTGAACATCCGAGTACCCAAGATCGATACGCGCCTGCTCAGTAGGAATGATGCCCTGCTGATGAAGCTTGGTGATACCATCAGACTTAGCAGCAAACGTGGGAGTAGAAGGATCACGCCATACGGTTTCAAGCTTATAAGCGTCACGAGGAATAGAGCCGTCGATTACCAGCATTCCTAGCCTCATCGCCTCTTCCCAGGACTGCCCAAACAGCCTGGACTTACGTTCAACCTTCTTGACCAACCTGGACTCAGAGGACTTGATTGCCTCTGCTGACGCGGGATTGTCGGAGGAGAACGATAGATACTGGGGTGGAAGCCCTGTGTATGAGGCAACCTGCTTCGCAAGTTCCTGGAGGGCATCTACATAGTTCCTGAGGTCTGCCGAGCTGAACTGTGTTGCCTTACCGCCTTCATTCTCGAATGCCATGATGCGTGCCATATAGGCTTCCATAGCCGCACCAGGGGAATCGACATCAACCGGGAAGTCTTCCTCACGAACACCAAATAGGATTCGCTGTGGAATGGCCATCAACTCAGCAGCCGACTGAAGGTTCATCATGATTCGAGAAGCAGCATCAGTGGCTGACCTAAGTTCCCTGGAAATCTCTGACCTACCACACCACTCATGAATCCTGGCACGGTTGACCAGAGGTGACACGAGAACTCGGTTAAGGTCGTGGGTAACTCGGTAATCCACAAACCACTGAGATGACTGATTCTTGGACTGCCCTAGGTATACCGTCTCGTTAGGGAGGTACAGGGCCACGTACTTTTCATTCGGGATCTCAGGGTCTTCATAGATACGCAATGCATTCTTGACCTTGCGAGTGCGGTAGTCCTGCTTGGCAATGAAGTTGAAGGGACTCTCCAGACGCATAACCGGGATTTCTGGGTCTTCATCAAGATCTTCATTGGGAGCAGAAACAGTCACATACGCAATGCCATGCACAAGTGCTTCAGTATGGCCAGGACCAGACTCTACATCTAGTAGATTCGCCTGCCACCAGTCCCGTAGACGGTCATCTCCTGCGGACTCATCGCCCATTCGGAAGTCTTCTACGTCAAGCCTCTCTTCAAGCGACTGAATGTACATAGCAGGCCAACCTACAGCCGCAGTCAGAAACCGCATCTCGGGAGGGGTAGACAAACCAAGAGCACGAAGTCGAAAGGTGGCATCGTAGTAAGCCTGGTTCTCTTCTAGCCTTCCCTGCTTACCATTTAGTTCGGTTAGTAGGTCATCAACCAGCTTATCGTATTGAGTAGCCATTACCTTAGAATCGTCACCCCCCTGCCCCTATTGTTCTTGTTCATCATGAACTCCTGTCGAGCACCGAAAGCGAGTACCGCACAGACAGCCGCGTCGATCTTCCGACCAGAGTCCTTGGTGGCCTTGCTAATAGAGATGCCAAAGTTGTTTGGACGCCTTACGGCGTTGTTGATATGACGCTTGAGGACTGGAGACCCAGCATGAGAAACCTCAAGCTCGTACACCGCATCCTGGAACCTTTCACAGTCCAGAGTGAAGTTCTTGATATTGGAACGCATGTCGTATCCAACTGGGTGCTTTTGGGTGGCCCTAATCTTAAGTTGCTTGCCATACTTCGCACCCCACTGGTCTACATACGCTTCAAACTCACGGACGTCAGACCTGAAGGCCACAACGTCATAGTATGAGAAGGCCCATTCAACTGTGTTGTTGACGTCTTCTCGGGGAACTTCACCGCCATACTTTTCTGGGTCCCACACCTTGACAGGGAAAATAGCGGCGTCATCTACACGACAAGCAACCAATGCGGTCCAGTCCTGGGACTTAGAACCATCGAAGCCCAAAGTGATACGGTCACCCTTTTGCAGCGGCCTTAGACTAGAAACATATGCCCTATCCCACTCACGGGGTGAAATCCATGCGTCTTCTGCTGCGTTGATCTGGTTCAGGAACTTACGCCTGGACTCAGTCACGTCATTACGAAGGTCTAGAATGGATTCCAGGATGATGTCAACATCCAACCATTCAGCGTCACCACGGGCAATAAGAAGTCCACGACGAAGCTTGCCTAGAGCCTCCTGATAGGCAACTTCATCCTCCATCAGATCGGCAATCTCACCCACAGGCGTGTCAGGAGGAGCCTCAAGGGCGTCATAAAGGAAGGCGTTGTCTACAGCCTCACCGGCTTGTACAGCCTGGAAGGCATCCCAGTCACGTTCAGCATCAGATTCTTCACCGGGACGATGTGCGTTACAGATCGACAATGACCGACAGACACCATACGCGCCCTTGGTAACATTACCTGCGATGACGTTTGCCATCATCAATCCGGAGTTGGCTTCAACCCACCACTGTGTCTCGTTCTTGATTACGAAGGTAGGACGCTTTCCTTCGAGTGACAGAGGTGATGAGGTGACAGCCTCAATAAAGCAGGCACCTTCAAAGGCGTCTACTCGGGTCTTATGGATTTCCATCTTGAACTCTTCACGCATCTTCCTTGATGCCATGGCTGGGAACAAGGTGAAGGTGTTTCGAGTCTGGTCCTGGGATACTGCGGCAACCTGAACCCATGCGGCAGGCTTTGACTTGCCTACAGGGTTTCCGTCTCGATCCCAGTGAGAGAAAGCGACTGGTCCACACAATTCGGCCAGTGACATTGCAGCGGCGAGGGGGTCCTTTCCCCATCCCTTGAGCCTGCGTAGCAGCCCATTTCGATACACGAATCGACCTGAGTGTGGGTCGACTGCGTACCACCACAACAAGAACCTGTACTGCTCTGGTGTGACAAGGAACGGCTCCCCTGCTCGTGGGCCGGTTGGCTGAATGATGTACTCATACATCCAGTTGACAATTCCATCACCCAAAGTCTTTTCGGGGAGGTAGAATCCGCCCTCTTCTAGTCTCTGCCAGGTAGGGCCGACAATGAAACTGGGAGCAGGGAGCAGCTTTGGTGTACTCATCTGCTCTCCTTTGATTTTACGTTTAAGGGCTACCCTCGTTGGTAAGGGTAATCTCGTTGGGGTATGCGCCAGATCCCCAGGTAATACCGCTGCCTGCTCGGTACATGTAAGCCAGAGTTACGTTTCCACTCACAATGTCATCAGCAGTGACTACCCACTTTACTGGATTCATCTTGTGATTGAACTGGTCTCCCATGTACAAACCACCATGGCCGTTGGCTCCCTGAACCGCAGTACCTGATGAGTAGAACCTAAGCGGAGTATTTCCGTTCAAGGAACACACATCCATTTCGGCGTCCGCGCCAACAAGTGCAATAACACTAGGGTCAAGACAAAGAATGTCGCCTACGGAAGCTGGTACCGTGACACGCCACGGAGCCGGGGATACAGTCCACGTACCTGAGGTGTCCCCAGGACCAAAGGTGCTAGTGATCTTGCCGGTGGTTCCGAACGCCTTAACTCGTGTCTGAGCGCTTGGGGTGTTGATCAGGTCGTTGTAGTCCCCAGACGTGGCTACGTCAGCCAGTGTGGATTCTAGGGCGTACTGCGAGTGTGGATCAGGCAGCGCCACGTGCGCTGCTACGGCGGCTGCCGCTGCACCAGAATTTTCCTTGCCATCCAGAGCAGTCTGAGTAGCCGTGGATACTGGCTTGGCAAGGTCTGATGTGTTGTCCACGTTGCTCAGACCAACTTGGGCCTTGGTGTAATCCCCGTTGGCTGCGACTACCGCACCCGTACGCCCAAACACAGACGTAACAGCACCAGGACCGCCACCAGACACATCAATGTTTCCTGCGGCATCTGGTCCGATTCCGTTAACCGTACGTACTGGTGTAAGGAGTTCCTCTGGTGGGACTACCCCAATAGCATCCGGGAGGTTTAGGTTCTGACTTGCAACTACCTCAATAACCTTAGCCTTGTAGTACAGCTCAGATAGTCGTACAAGTGTGTTATAAAAACCGGCTGGAAGTGTCACATTCAACTGACCTGCTGGGACCTGCACCTCATGTCGAATAGGGATAACAACCCCATCTGCATCATCAGGGATCTCGATCTCATGGGTCAGTAGGAAGATAATCTCACCAACGGCAAGATTGCCAGAAGGTGTGTACCACGTACCGGACACAGTTCCGGTTGGCACTGATGCGGGTAGTGGCATTTTATTTCCTATTCGTCGTATTCTGGGTCGTTCATGCTTCGGTCAAAATTGTGTCTGCCATTGTCACATGCTTTGCACCAGTCTCCTGGTGCAATATCAGGACTTGTGTTCCAGCAACCACAATCGCAGTTGCATCGGTTACTCTTTGCCATGTACCCCGTGACAGAATCGAACTGCCGTATCCGTCTTGTAAGGACGGAGTTCTCCCATTGAACTAACAGGGCTTGAGGGCAGGTATTGCAGCGGCCCTCTCGTCTGAGTGGGAGGGATCGAACCTCCGACTTCCTGAATCCAAATCAGGCACGCTACCTCTGCGCCACACCCAGATTAACTTACGGACACTCTATTTCGTATGCATGGTACCTCTGACACCTGGGACAGTATGCTACATACTTCATCCTTGATACTCACGTCCCATCTCTGCTCCGCATCCCTTACACCGTTCTACGAGCCATTCCCCTTCTAGGACTAGTCTAGAACCCATACTATGATCACATACTTCTCGTTTACCCATACACCAGTTCAAGGAATCGAACCCTGTCCTGCTCCTTTGGAGGGAGGTTGGTCACCATGACCTAACTGATTTGGCGGAAGAAGTAGGAATTGAACCCACGGCGACTCAACGCCGGATCAGGTTAGCAACCCGACTATGGCACCAGCCATTCCATCTTCCTTAAGCGGAAACTAAAGGAGTCGAACCCTCAGGCTTGCACCCGGCACGGTTTTCAAGACCGCTTACGCACCATCGCGTGCTAGCTTCCGTAAGTACTCCCGGTTGGAATCGAACCAACGTCTCAGGGTTAAGAGCCCAGAGCTAATCCCCTCAGCTACGGAAGCAATGTATGCCACGCAATAAGGCCTCACCGTAGTCCCCTGCTGCAAACCGTACACACGTTCCGGGAAGTGTGCACCTTTGTACCCACCCTAGGTTTTGAACCTAGTACCTCTTCCTCATCAGGGAAGCGCTCTGACCAATTGAGCTAGGTGAGCAAGTGCGGGGTCCACCTGCCCTAAGACAGGCCGCGTTTAAGGACCCTTACGCTCCTACAGAAGGACTCGAACCTTCAACTTTCGGCTTAACAGGCCGACACTCTGCCATTGAGTTATGCAGGATTAAGTGGGTCTTGAGGGACTCGAACCCCCATGATCGCCTTCGTAGGGCGAGATCGTATCCTTTGGATCAAAGACCCTTACGCGCCACTCGATATACCAAAGACCTCATGTGTACGTCTTCAGCATCGCCGGACAACGGAGGGTTAGATTGCAGAGTAACACCCACAACTCTCGTACTTGTGACAGGAGTCGAACCTGCATGCACTTGAACCTAAATCAAGCGGCTCTCCAGATGGCCTACACAAGCTTGAACGCTGACGACGAGATTCGAACTCGCGCCTTCCCGCTCGACAGGCGGGCATTCTAAACCACTAAACTACGTCAGCATTTGACCTACATCTTACCGGTCCTGCACTCTAGACATTGACAATTTACATCATGATCTGCACCTGTAATCATAGCTCCCCGTCAAGGATTCGAACCTCGGTTTTCTGATTCAGAGTCAGATGTCCTGCCAGTTGGACGAACAAGGAAGGTGGCGGTTCCTTCTCTTAGTGCTACCGCCAAGCAGAGCCACATGAAGGAATCGAACCCTCATCACCTGATTACTAAACAGGTGCTCTACCGTTGAGCTAATATGGCCAAAGAGCGGCATGAGGGACTTGAACCTCCGCGCCTGGTATTTCACACCAGCGCTCTTCCACCTGAGCTAAACACCGTGGACTGTAGTGCCGGAGTCGAACCGAGCGATACTAGGGTCACAGCCTAGAGTTTTACCACTAAACTAACTACAGAGTGCGGACAGCAGGATTCGAACCTGCCATGTACAGGGTTATGAGCCCCGTGCCTATTACCTACTGGCGTTGTCCACTGAGAAGCAGAATATTGTTCGGGCCTCTGCTCCAAGGCCGTGCGCAGATGCTTATTTACTGCACAAGCTTATTTGCCTGGCACCAACAGATGGTGCCACACTTCACGCAGGCTTCATCCGCCTGGGCAGGGAGGTGAGTGAAATCTATTGCAGATCCTGCACCAGCACTTGTCCACTATGAACCTACGCGACTTACCAAGTCTACATCTAGACCAGACAGAATTCGTGCTACAACCTTTTCGGCTAGCAGATCGTAGTTGATGTCACCAGTCTCGATGCGTTCGTCTAGTTCGTCGATCTTGTCAGCCAGCGTATCCATCACGAAGGCCATATCCTTGTTGAACTTGGCCTGATCCGGGTTTGGTACATACGTACCCTTGACTAGGACTTCCCACAGTTCGCGGGCGTAAGCTTCGGTCTGGCCTAGACTGCGGTTCTGCTCTTCGTTCATGTCATCCTCAATGTTCCCCGACGCTACAGCCGGAATAATGTCGTTTCGGAGCTGAGCGTTCCTTGCGGTACCGGGGCACCCACGAGGGCCGTCAGCCCAAGGGTAAGGAAACCAGTTGTGTCCACCAATGCCCCCACCATTCCAGGTGAGTGCTGGACCCTTCTTGATCCCATGGGTATCACAGATCCACTTGATGAGCTGCTTGAGCCTCAGGACCTGAATTGCATTCCAACCCTGGCTATCTGGAGTATTGCCGCCGTCCCATGTCTCAATGGACACTGCGAACGCGTTGGCATCCACATTGGCATCGGCTCTGATAGTGGTGTCCATGTACTGATAGATAGTGCCATCTTCAGAGATGTAGAAGTGGGACTCTAGGGCCACCCCCGGACTATTCCAATATCCGTACAGGTCCTTGGCAGACGATACTGCTCGGTGACAGATCACCGTGGTTGGGACGATTCGGTTCTGTGTGTTGTTTTCCGGCAGCAACTCGTGCACTGCGAAGTGGCATAGTGCCATTGTGTTGCTCCTCTAAAGTTTGCCTGGGGAGTTGATAGAAGGAGAGGAATACCAACTCAACCCAGGAGTCTTAGTAATTGAACATATCTCCAAGATCGTTCTTGTTTGCAAGTTCGCGGAAGTAGTCAGCAATGTTCACTACGTTATCCTTGGTCTGCTCACGTTCGATCTCCATGCGAACCCTGCGCCTCGACCCCTCTGACACGAGAAGGTCAGTCAGCATCTGGTTCACAACCGTCAGCATCTGGGCTGACGGCTTTCCACTGTTCAATAGCTTGTTCAAAAAATGGAGACTCACACGGAGATACTGCCAGTCCGAAGGCTCGTAATACCTAGCCTGCGCTGACTCACCGATAGAGTTCCAAAAGTCGATGATGATCGGGTGTGTACCCTCACCAAGACCCAAATCAGGCTTCTTGACAACACCAAAAGCCTGGACCCTCTCAATGACGTTGTCATAGGGCTGCTTACCACGATCTGACGATCGCTTGGGCACTGGTCCGTTAGACTTGTTCACTGACGCTGTCATTTCACCTCCTGGGTGGTTTAGTTTACCGACCTACCTGAGACCGGGATGTTGCTCTTTGGGTCGCTTCCTGAGCGCCCGTTTCCGTTGACGTTCACTGACTCCCTCAAGGGAGCTCTTTTCTCGGTGACAGTCACTGCACAGGCTCTGCAAGTTGCTGAGACTGTGGTTATCACCTCTGACGATGTGATCTACTTCAGTGGCCCTAAGGCCACATGATTGACAAGTATTCAAGTCTCTGGCGAGTACTTGTCTGCGTAGACTAAGCCAGTTCCTTGGGAGTCTGTCCTTGCGGTCAGATCCCTTCCATTGACCTGAATTCTTCAAGTTTTACCCCTAATGTAAGTGCCGTTAGGCACTTACCATGTACTAAGACTACGTTAGTAGGATTAGTACACAAGACTCTCTTAGCTGCATGTTACTTAGAGTAATTAATAGTAACTATGAGTATAATTAACTATAATATACTCTATAATTTCTCCCTTAGGGTCGAAATATAACTAATTACCACTAAAACTAGAGGTAAAGCGTGATCTCCTCACCCCCTTACCCCCTAGGTTCTTACTCTCTACCCTGTACTAGACCGAAGAACGCCCGATCCCTTCGGACTGTGTGACCCACCTCACATGAGTAAGGGTGTTTTCCCAGGTGATCCGGACCCCTCCCTACGGGAGAAGTAGTACGAATTCGTACTATATTGACTTCTGACCCATCAACGAGTGCGTTGACGCT